>Ga0055584_100004371_pt1 | contig 13902 bp, 6 predicted proteins | sample OSDHelmetaG_FD_58716 | JGI IMG/M metagenome (GOLD analysis project Ga0055584, IMG submission 58716) | Pelagic marine sediment microbial communities from the LTER site Helgoland, North Sea, for post-phytoplankton bloom and carbon turnover... | ecosystem: Environmental > Aquatic > Marine >... | reverse complement strand
GCCCTTCGATTACGGGAATTGTCGGGCTCGGCTCGGGCGTCGGCTCGGGCGTCGGCTCGGCGGTCGGCTCGGGCGTCGGCTCGGCCGTGGGCTCCGGCGTCGGCTCGGCAGTGGGCTCGGGCGTCGGCTCGGCGGTGGGCTCCGGCGTCGGACCCGGGGTGGGCTCGGGCGTCGGGTCGGGGGTGGGCGCTGGTGTCGGGCCAGGCGTCCATTCCGGGTCGACAACACCCGCGGGCATTTGCAGGAATCCATGGCCGCTGAAGGCATCGAAGCCTTCATCGTCCGCCTGCGGGAGAGCCGCGTCGATCAGTTCCTGTCGCAAATCGGTCACGCTCAAAAGCGGCAAAGTATCCGTGAGGCGCTTTCCTTGGACGACGGCTGCCACACCGGTGACGGCCGCAACCGCAGCCGATGTTCCTTGTAGTAGCCCAGTGTCAAAGAATGCGTAGTCCGCGGTGTAGCTTTGCACTCCATAAGGGCCGGACAATTCGGGCTTGAGGATCGCGGGATCCGCAGTCGGGCCACGCGAGCTATACTCGGTGACGCTGATCTCGTCGCCGGCCGCAATGGTCAATGCGTTCGCAACGACCGCGATATCGGCAAGGCTGTTGGCTTGTGACTCGTCGCGGTCGATGTCGAACATGTCAAATTCGAGTCCGGGCGCACACATGATCCGAAACTCGGGGAAGACATTCGGGTCGGCGGTTACGCTGCGATAGATGCCAATTGTATATTCTTCGTCGGTTTCGAAACTGGCTTGAAAAGACGCAGTCGCGCCCATGTTTTTTGCCAGAGTTGCACCGTTACTGCTGCGATCCGACGGGCAAACGGGAGGATATTCACAAGGGTTGTTGAGGTCATTATCGCAGGGGGGTTCGTCCCAGCTGACCCGATAAATGCGAAATTTGTAGTCATTTGCATTGACGTTCTCGTTCTCTTCGATCGCCGTCATGCAAGTCACGTCAAAAGAGGGCACATCATAATAGCCCCACTCAAAATCATAGCTTGTCTCAAGACCGCGCAGGAGCGGGATCTGGAATGTCGGGTCTGGCTCGAAGCTATGAAAGTTCGTATCGTCGTTGGCGTCCAGACAAATGCCATCGTCGTTATTCGGATCGTCGAGGCTGACGCACGTATCGCAGGAACGGAAGACGTCCTGATAACTGCGCATCGAATCGTTGCCGGCACCGACGATAACAAGAGTGTCGGCGGCCGTCGCATAATCAATTGCCGTGGTGAAGCGATTGGTTCCGCCGTCTTCGATCGCCACCGGGTCACTCATGGTCTCGATGGACGACAAGGCGACGGCGATAATCTGCGCACCCCGATCCGTGGCATCGATGATCGCGGCCGGGATGCCCGCGATACCTTTGACGCCGTAGAGAAGAAACTCGGCATCGGGCGCGATCTCCGAGATGGATTCCAACATCGCGGTGCCGTGCTCGCGGGTGCCCATATTATTAACGTTGCCCAGAATGCCTTCGAAAAACTCGCTGCCGCTGGCCTTCTTCTGTTTGAAGCGATTGTTCGCGGGTACCACCTGGAGCTGTTCCGGCTCGAGGGTGGGAATTGTATCCAGCAGGCCCCATTCGCTGTCGATAATGGCGATGGTGATGCCAGCCCCTCGGTGTCCTTGTTCACGTGATCGGTAAAAATCAAGGCCGGGAGCAGGATCGCCCCAGGTCGAGTCGTAACTCACGTCGGGAAAAGAGGCTGGTATGGGCTTGTTGGGTGTCTTGATCCGGCGCACGAAGGGTAGCGCCGCCAGAGTCGCGCGCGCAGCTTTGGGCGCTGTGAACTCCATGGAGACAAAGTTGATAATGGCGCTTTCGCCGAGGTCAGCGCCGTGGCTTTCCAGGATGCGGATCGTTTCGCTCAGAACCTCACGAGAATCCCACGAGCGGAGAAGGCGGGTTTCCGAGGCGAGCGCGACATCGATGGCTTCGCGCCGCTCTCGGAGCCGTGCGAAATCTGCGGTCGGCAGCTGGTCGGCACGCAAGGTCAGGTCGAGGCGTTCGAAGCTGTCGGGCGACAGGGCGGCGGCCACCGGCGATTCGCTCGGGGCGTTCGGCGCCACTTCCGCTCGAGCCGAGGCTACGAGCAGAATGCTTCCGATGGCGAAAGCTGCTCCCAGAAACCAGAAAAGGCCGGAAAGTCGCCGAGTCTCGTTCGAATGTGCGTATGCCGCGTCTTGCCTGTAAGTCTTCAAAAAAATCTCCTTTGGTACCGAATGAAACGAGAACCGTGGGGGGAAGTCGACTTGCAGGAGGAGGGCGCTCGGGACGGGAACATGCAATTTTGTAGCCGTTTCATGTCCGGATTCACGGTACTTTTACTCTTCGTGGACATGCAAAGTTGCACGTTCTTGCAACTGTGAACAGCTTTACTCTGGAAAGAGGGAAACGGGAGCCTTGCGGTGGGCCCGGTCCCGAAAATTTGGTTGGTCTGGATCATTCCGTCTACTTTCTGATCTATCGGCAATTCTGCAGGAAATCGGACGAATAGAGCAACAAGGAATTCATCCCGGAAAGCCGAGATGGCCCGGCAAGTGCCATGCGCAAGCGAAGCTTCACGCGAGGAATCCTGATAATCGCATGTATTCTGGTCTATTCTCCGTGGTTCGGTTAGTATCCCTCGAATCATGGATCCTTATCTCAGCTTGTCTGGCCTCGGGGTGGGCATTCTCGTCGGAATGACGGGCGTTGGCGGCGGCGCTTTGATGACGCCACTGCTGATTCTGGTCTTCGGGATCGCTCCGACGACGGCGGTCGGGACGGACCTGGCCTATGCGACAATCACGAAAATCTTCGCGTCTGCCAGCTATATCCGTCGGGGCCAAGTCAACTGGCCCTATATCCGCTGGCTAATCGTAGGATCGGTACCGGCGTCGTTATTTGCAGTGATGTGGTTGTTGCCCAGACTCACGGCCAGCGGAGTGGACCCCGAGAGTTTCGTGACTCACCTGCTCGGCATCATGCTTCTGGTTGTCGGCGTCGTAAACGTACTGGAACATTGGTTTTTCTCGGGCCAGCTGCGGGATTCGAAGCTCATCCGGAACCGTCATGTCCAGAAGCGGTTCAAGGAACCCATTCTGGTGATTGGCGGCGTTCTGATCGGCTTGGGCGTCGGGCTCACCTCGGTGGGCTCCGGATCGGTGTTGATGGCTGTTCTCTTGCTGGTTTCAGAACTGCCGATTCTGGTGTTGATCGGCACGGACATCGTGCACGCAACCATTCTTCTGGGTTCGGCCGGTCTGGCGCATTGGTTTTCCGGCAATGTCGACTGGGGGATTGTCGGCTCATTGCTGGTGGGTTCGGTGCCCGGAGTGTATCTGGGCAGCCGCCTGGCGCAGCATGTCCCGACCGGGCCTCTGCGTTTGGCTCTGGCTTTGCTGTTGGTCGCTACCGGACTCAAGCTGGCGATTGGCTAGGACCGATCCTCCAACCAACTTGAAAGGTCTGCAGCACAGCGCCGACGCAGCTCCTCGCCGATATCAAACCGCTCCATCGCGATCTTCAAAGCGCGTGCGCCCGTGGGTACAGGGTTCGCCCGGAAGAAAGTCGATACCTCGCGACGGTAGTCTTTGGTTTGCAGCGATGCGGTTGCTTCCACGAGGCGCGAAGCCATCATGGGGGGGAGTCGGTCCGAGAGTTTCTTCCAGTTGTCGCGGATGAAATTCCAGGTCTTGGGCCGTGCCACGCGATTTGCGAGCGAGCGCATCAAGACGAATCCGACATCCTGTGTTGCGACCTCCGGGGTCAAGGTCATGTTCAAGCACTGGTCAATGGTTTTGGGCTCGCGAAAGTCAGCCAGAGCCAGCTGGTGTCGGCGTCTTTCCTGAGGGGTTTCCGAAAACTCGAGGGAACTGCGCAACTTGGTGAAGCGCTCGAGGTCGCCGTTGCGAGCCGAAATGGCCACCAGAGCGTCGGCGAGATTCGGATCCAGAACGGTAGCATCGTCGAGGTATGCGTCGAAGCGGGCCGACGCCTCGTCTGCGATCACCGGATCCTCGCCCAGCAGGCCGACGATACGGAGCAGTGAGCCCCGACGGAGTCGGGACGAATCATCTTGGGTGCCGGTCCAACCCAACTCCCTCCAGGCAGGCCCCCAAGTGTCGCGGATCCAACTTTGGAGGGCGGCGCGAGTCGCATCCCCGGCAGCGCTGGCGATCTGATCGTCAAGCGTCGCGAGTGGAGCTGCGATTGCGTCGAGCACTTCGAAATCGGCCTCGTTCCCCAGCCGGTTGAGAAGGTCCAGAATGCTCGAGAGTTCTGCTCGGCCCGCTCGTACCAAGGCCCATTGGTGGCCGACAAGCCCCATGCGCTCTACGGCCTCGAGTTGCGGTCCCCCGTCTTTGGCGAGCGCGGCCAGGCCCTCGGCGTCGTGGAGCGGGCGGTAGAATCCGCCCTCCGCGGCATTGCCGTAAAACCATGGCACCGGCGCACCGCTGGCGAGGGGCACCCATTCACTCTTGCGTTTGACCAGTGCTCGCGTTGTCGCCTTGCGCCCGCGCCCCGGTGTTTTGACCAAGAGAGGGATCGGCCATGTGGCCGGGCTGGCCTTGGTGATTTTGGTGGTTGGACTGCCCAGGAATCGATCCTGCTGCACGCGCAGGCCGGCTGCGCCTTCCTTTTCCTCGGCGGTCAGGCTGACAACCGGGAATCCTGGCTGGGTAATCCATGCCTTGACGATTTTTTCGACCTCGACGCCGGATGATTTGGCGAGAGCTTTCCAGAGGTCTCGACCCTCGGCATTCGATTCACTGTGCTCCTTGAGGTAATTGCGCACGCCTTTCTGGAAGGGCTTTTCGCCGAGATAGGCTTCCACCATTCGAACGACCGAGGCACCTTTTTCGTATGTGATGGCATCGAAGTTTTCGGTCGCCTCGGTGGCATTCCTGACGGGAGCGTATATCGAGTGCGTGTTGGCCAGCGCGTCGAGTCCGAGAGCGGCCGCGCGGTGTGGCTCGAAGTTCTTCCACATCTCCCATTCCGGCTTCCACTCGTCGATGATCTTGAAAGCCATCCAGGTGGCGAAAGCCTCATTCAGCCACAGGTCGTCCCACCACTTCATGGTGACCAGATTACCGAACCACATATGTGCGAGCTCATGAGCGATGACCTCGGCCACCCTCTTTTTTTCGGCCATGGTGACCGTATCCGGATCCAGAAGAAGCAGTGTTTCCCGGAAGAAGACCGCACCTGCATTTTCCATCGCACCTGCTTCGAAATCCGGTACCGCGACGAGGTCGAGTTTTTCGTAGGGGTAGGGGATGCCGAAGTACTTCTCGAGCAATTGCAGGGACGCGACTGCGCAATCGAGAGCAAAGCCGGCGAGATGTGCTTTTTCGGGGACATGCCATACGCGCACGGGGACGGTGCCGAGATGACGTTGTTCTTCGCTTTCGAGTTCCCCCACGCCGATCGCGCAAAGATAGGTGGACAGCTTGGGTGTTTCAGTGAAGTGCCACGTCGTGGTTCCATTGGCATTCGTCTCCGAATGCCGCATGGGGTTGTTCGAGATGACGGTGAATCCGGACCGGGCCGTGACCGAGAAGGAAAACTTCGCCTTGAAATCAGGTTCGTCGAAACACGGGAAGCATCGTCTGGCATCGGCGGCTTCCAGCTGGGTGAAGGCGTAGCGGCGGTTGCCACTTTGGGCGGCGTAGAAACCACGTAATTTATGCTGAAGGTTGGCGTGGAATTTCAGCCCCAGCGAGTAATTCCCCGGCACCAACCGGTTCGGGAATTTGATTTCCATGGTTTCCCGACCTGGCCGTGGAGTTACGGATGACGCTATTTCCTGCCCGCGGGCGCCTCTTTGTGCAGGCGTCGCGCTCGGGGGTGGCGCGCTGGGTCGGTAGATCTGCCCGCCTGTCGGCACGATTTGCGCGTGATCCAGATCCATATCGGCGGCGTGTAATTCGATGGTCGATGTCGCCTTGAGGATCTGGATTTCGATCAAGGCTTCGCCGCGGAAATGACCGCGGTTTAAATCGGGAACCAGGTGGATCTGGTAGTGGACGGGGAGAATATCCCGGCTCAGTCGGAATCCCGCATCAGCACGGCTGGGGGCTTTCGGGCGGGTGACGGTGATTGTGGGGCCGCTTTTGGCCACCGTCTTGCGCCTCGGGGTTGGCTTGGTGGGCGCTTTTTTCTTGTCGGAAGCGCCGTTTTGAGTCGATCCTGCCTTGCTGTTTGCTTCGCTATTTGATGCGGCCACGCGAAATCCTCCTCCATGTAATTGGCGAGAGGAGGGCGTCTTCGCAAGGGTTGTCTCGCGGCCGCACCCTAAAAGTATAGTCTTTTCAATATCTTACGGCTTCATATTTTTTCGGTGGTGGGCATGAGGATCGCCCTTCGGCACCTGATTGAGGCACGCGGGATCGCTTTTTTGGGTGATTTCGACGGTGGCGCCGCTGCTTCGATCCACTCGCACCAGATCGCCGGGTGCAACCTCGCCGAGTTCGGTCAGAGGGTAGGCCAGCGGGGACAAGGGGGGCGGCGCATTCAGGTCGATCAAAACTACGACCTGGGACTCCTTCTCCACCTGCAAAACGCATTGAATATCCGCCTCGGGGGGCGTGTCTGCAGCGAGACCGGCCCGAGGCCCGAGCAGCATTACCAAAATGATGGCGCAGAGAATTTTTCCCGGATGATTGTTTTGCATCAAATTTCCTCGATTCGACCTGAATCAAACTTTGATCAGGGGCTCATGAGCTCGAACCAACTCGGCTCGAATGGGCCGTTCGTGCTGGCGGTTGCTCAGACCTCACGCGAGGCTGAGAATCCAGCCGGCACGGTGTCTTTGATTTGTACGGGAAGGAGCGCGCCTCAGAAGTGCCCATGTCCTCGCATGGTACTCCGAGCTCGGACAATTAGCGAGTGCTTTCCCCCCGCGTATCCTGTGCAAGGGAGTCGCCGCGAGGTAAGTGGCGGGTGACGATGTCCTCGATGGCAAAGAAATACTATCTCATCCTTCCGGGACTTTTTTTGCTCGTCGGCTGTTTTGTCGCCCGTCCGGAGCTTTCATTGGAAATTCCCCCGAACGGCATTATGCGACATGAATTCGGTCGGATTGCGGCAGGTGCTCCGTTGTCGAAAACCTTCGTGATTGCCAACCCGGGCTCGCAACCGATCGGCCTGCAGGCAAAGTCTGCGAGTTGTTCCTGCCTGGTTTCCCCGGCGGCCGGCGTGATCACGGCCGGTCAATCATTGGCGATGGCCGCCCGCGTCGATACGCGAGCGCTCCGGGGACCGGTGGAACTCGTCGCGGTTTTCGCCACGACAGAGCCGGATCGTCCGTACCTGCAGCTGGTTCTTTCCGGAGAGGTGGTCCCGCCAGTGCGCGTTCAACCGGAAGTCCTGTATTTCGGCCAATTGGCACCCGGAGCCAATCACGTCCGCCACATCGAAATCGAGCCGTCCGGGCCGGAGCAGCGGATTCGTCGGATCCGGAGTGCGAGCGGCCGCTTGGGGTTGCGTCAGATTGCCTCTCGGTCGAAGCTGGCAAAGCAGAAGCGGCTGGTGACCCTCGAGGTCACGCTGCCGCAGGATCTGGGTTCCGGAGGATTTGAAGATCAATTGCTCATCGAGACAAACGATCCTTTGCTGGCGGTCTATCCAGTACCGGTGTTGGCGATTCTTCTGCCAAATTAAGTTCGGATGGCTCGTGACTTGTCGGATGCTAGGTGAGCGAAACGCATGAATGATGACGAGCATCTTTCGGAAGCCGAGCCGCGCCGGTCGCTGATCGATGTGGCGACAGAGCTTGCCGCCGGATTGACCGGATCCGCAGAGTTGCCGGTGGCCGGTCTCTCCGGGCCGGCTCGGGCAGCCTTTCTCGCGCTGCTGGCTCGGGAGCGGCCACGTCCCATGCTCGTCCTCGTCGCAGACGCTCGCGCGGCGGAAACGCTGGGCCGGGACTTACGATTTTTTCTCGGGGAGGGGCCCGAAGATCTCGCCGCTTCGGATCGGGTCCATGTCTTCCCTGCATGGGACACAGCACCCTTTGCCGCTCTTTCGCCGAGTCCGGAAACGATTGCCCAGCGGATCGAGGGCCTGCATCGATTGGCGCAGACTCACTTCCCCATCGTGATTACAACCCCGGAGGCGGCCATGCAGCGCGTGATACCGCCGACCGATCTGGAGAGTGCGGTTCAGAATCTGGTCGAGGGGGATGATATCGACCTGGGGAATCTGGCGGCACGGTTGACGGACTGGGGCTACCGGCGACGGCCTCTGGTCGAAGATCGAGGAGAACTTGCGATTCGCGGCGGCTTGATCGACGTTTTCGTGACGGGTGCTCCCGAGCCGATTCGGATGGAACTTCTCGGGGATACGATCGAGTCGATACGCAGTTTTGACCCACGATCACAGCGACGCATGGAGGATCAGGAAGAAGCCTTGATCCTCCCGGCAACCGAGTTGCCCCTGCACCTCCGAACGGACGCACGACTTCTGCGGCAGGTCGACGAGCGTGCGCGGGAACTGGAGATGCCGCGTGCCGATCGTCTTGCTTTGGTCGAAAATTTGCGGGAGGGCGGGGAGGTCCCCGGACTGGAATCCTGGGCGCCTTTGTTCTCGGAAAGAGCCGGGCTCTCGGCGTATTTGCCGGCGAAGACTCTGGTGGTGCTTGATGATCCGCATGCCCTCAAAGCGGCCTGTCAGGAACTCTGGGACTCGATCGATATTCATGAGCAACAGGCAATCGACGAGCGCCGACTGCATCCCGAGCCGACCCAACTCTACTGCACGGTCGAGAACTTCTTCGAGATGCTGGAACCCTTTGCCCGCGTAGTGATGGAGGGGTTGGACGTTTCACCCGACGCGGCCGCTCGCCCGCATGCCAAAATGCCATTCGCGATTCGCGGCCGACGGGTCTCTCACGAGGAAAATGGTTTTGCACTTCTCGTCGAGCGCATCCGAGCCTGGGAGAGTCAGGGCGCGCGGGTGGCTCTGGTTGTGGGGAGTACGGTGCAGGCGGAAAGGCTCAGGTTGATCCTGGAGGCCGAAGATCTTCAGGTCGGATTTGCCGCAGGTTCCTTGCCCGCAGAATTGGAAGCAAGAGATGCACCCGGCAGTTTTATTGTCGAAGGAGAACTCTCCGAATCTGTGGAACTGCCAGCAGACCGCCTCGTCTGTCTCGCCGAAACAAACCTTTTCGGCGAGCACCGCCGCAGCCGTCGGCGCAAGCAGGTGGCCTTGACCCTGGATCAGGTCATGAAGTCGTTAGCGGAATTGAAACCGGGCGATTTCATCGTGCATCTGGATAATGGCATCGGTCGCTATCACGGACTGACGCACCTTTCGGTAGCGGGTAGCGAGGGCGATTATCTTCATCTGGAGTACCACGGAGGCGACAAGCTCTACCTGCCGGTCGATCGCGTCAATCTCGTCCAGAAATATGTCGGGGGAGACGGGGCTCGTCCGGAATTGGCCAAGCTTGGCTCGGGCAATTGGGAGAAGATCAAGCAGAAAACCAAAGAGTCGATTCTCTCGATGACCCGAGAATTGCTCGCACTCTACTCGACGCGGCAGCGTAGTGCGGGATACGCTTTCTCGACGGGCGACCCTTATTTTCAGGAATTTGCCGCAAGGTTTCCCTTCGAAGAAACACCCGATCAGGAACGTGCGATCGAAGAGGTTCTCGGAGATCTGGGAAGTTCCAAGCCGATGGACCGGTTGGTGTGCGGTGATGTGGGCTATGGCAAGACGGAAGTTGCAATGCGCGCAGCTTTTGCGGTCGCGATGGCCGGCAAACAAGTCGCGGTATTGGTGCCCACGACAGTGCTTGCACAGCAGCATACGGAATCCTTCCGCAAGCGGTTTGAGGGGTACCCTGTCGAGATCGAGACGATGTCCAGTTTCCGGAGTCGGAAGGAAAATCTGGAGACTGTCGCAGCGATTCGAGCTGGCCGCGTCGATGTTGTTGTCGGCACGCATCGATTGCTTTCGGGGGATGTGGAATTCGCCAACCTTGGACTGCTGGTGGTCGATGAAGAACACCGCTTCGGTGTCCGGGACAAGGAGCGAATCAAGCAAATGCGACAGCTGGTCGACGTGCTGACGCTGACTGCGACGCCAATCCCTCGAACTTTGGAAATGTCGCTCTCGGGAATCCGGAATCTTTCGGTAATCGAGACACCTCCTGTAGATCGGCAGGCGATTCGCACCTACGTAAGCCGGTCGGACGATCATGTAATTCGAGATGCGGTGCTGCGGGAACTGCACCGCGGGGGGCAAGTCTTCTTCGTCCACAATCGCGTCCAGACCATCGAGGCGCTGCATGATCGGCTTCGCTCGATCGTTCCGGAAGCAAAGATCCGTGTGGGGCACGGACAAATGAAGACGCACGCTCTCGAGCGCGTCATGTTGGGCTTCATGGAGCATGAATTCGATATTCTTCTCTGTACCGCGATTGTGGAGTCGGGCCTGGATATTCCCAATGCCAATACGATTTTTATTGATCGAGCAGATACCTTTGGTCTCGCCCAACTCTATCAGCTGCGGGGCCGCGTCGGTCGCTCACCGGCGCGAGCCTATGCCTATCTTCTCGTGCCTCCCGAGCGTGTTCTGACGAGGGAGGCGCAGAAGCGACTTCAAGTTCTGCGGGAACTGGACGAGCTCGGCGGTGGTTTCAAAATTGCCGCACATGATCTGGAGATCCGCGGTGCGGGGAATTTGCTCGGGAAACAACAGAGCGGCCACATTACCGAGGTTGGTTTCGAACTTTATACCAGCATGATGGAAGATGCGGTCCGCGAGCTTCGCGGCGAGGTGGTCGAAGAGACGATCGAGCCGGAAATCCAGATTGGTGCCAGCGTTTATATCCCGGACACCTATATGGAAGACGTCAACCAGCGTCTGGTCTGGTACAAACGTCTCGCCGCTCTGCGGGAGAGCGGCGATCGCAGAGTCCTCGCAGAGGAATTGGAGGACCGCTATGGACCTATCCCGTCAATTGTGGACTCATTGCTGGACGTGATGGAATTGCGCCGCCGAATGAAGGAGATGTCTGTGAGCGAGGCCCGCTTGCGCGGAGACACTCTCTCGCTGCGACTGCATGAGGGATCCTCCATCGATCGAGACGCTCTGATTGATCTCGTCAAGCAAAGTCGAGGACAGTGGGAGGCATCGCCGGGGAATGTTCTGCGGCATCAAGTGCAAGGGCTTTCGAGTCCGGTTGCCGAGCTTGAGGCTGCTTTGTTGCGGTTGGACGCATTGCCACGTCGGGATATGGCTCCGACTGCCAGAGGTTCCGCATGAGTGATTCAACACCTTCGCTGACGGCAGCGGCCGGTCAAAACTCCGACCCACCGCATTCAGACGGTCCTCTCGCGGCGTTGTCGCTGGGCGCTTTGGGTGTGGTTTACGGCGATATCGGGACATCCCCCCTCTACGCTTTGCGCGAATGCTTTCTTGGCCACTACGGAATACCGATTGATGAGGCCAATGTTCTGGGTGTTCTATCCCTGATGCTCTGGTCCCTGATCTGCGTCATCTCGGCCAAGTATCTCACCTTTGTCATGCGTGCGGATAATCATGGCGAAGGAGGTATTCTCGCCTTGCTCTCCCTGACGCGTGCGGGTGCTGCCGATCGCGGCGCGCCGAGATCGCGACGCGGACTTTTGATGTTGGGGCTGTTTGGGGCGGCGCTGCTTTATGGGGAAGGCGTGATTACACCGGCGATTTCGGTCCTGTCTGCTGTCGAAGGTCTGAGTGTGGCCACCCCGGCATTCGAACCTTTCATTATTCCGATCACGGTGGGCATTTTGATCGGTTTGTTCTCGGTCCAGAGCCGAGGGACGGCGGGTATTGCCCGGGTTTTCGGTCCCATCATGCTGGTGTGGTTTTCGACCATTGGTATTCTCGGGGCACTCCGAATTTTTGGCGAGGGCGCCGATGGCCTCATCGTGCTCGGGGCGATCAATCCTCTCTATGGTGTGGAGTTCCTCTTCCAGTCCGGCGGGATCGGCTTCCTGGTGCTGGGTTCGGTCGTCCTGGTGATCACAGGGGGCGAGGCGCTCTATGCCGACATGGGGCATTTCGGACCGCGACCGATTCGTATCGCCTGGTACACGGTTGTGCTGCCGGGTCTGCTGCTGAACTATTTCGGTCAGGGGGTTTTATTGCTGGAACACGGCGCGAGTCTGGAGAACCCATTTTTCCAGATGGCTCCGGACTGGGGTCTCTACCCACTGGTCGTCCTGGCAACAGCCGCTGCCATCATTGCTTCCCAGGCCCTGATTTCGGGAGCTTTCTCGCTGACTCAGGCAGCTGTGCAGTTGGGCTATACGCCGCGGTTCGCCATTGTTCATACATCCGGAGACTCGGAGGGGCAGATCTATATTCCCCCCGTCAACCGGGCTCTTATGGTTCTCTGCATCTGTCTCGTGATCGGATTTGGTGAGTCGAGCGAGCTGGCAGAGGCCTACGGAATGACGGTGATGGGGACCATGACGATCACCTCGATCATCTTCTACGCAGTCGCCCGAGAAAAGTGGAAATGGTCTCGCTTGCAGGCGGGTCTTCCCGTCGCCCTTTTCCTGATTTTTGATCTGACATTCCTCGCGGCCAATCTGCTCAAGTTTTTTGAGGGCGGATGGTTCCCTCTGGTGATCGGCGGAGTGCTCTTCACGATCATGACGACATGGAAACGTGGCCGCGATGAGGTTCGTCGGGTTCTCGGAAGTGCAGAACTACCTCTCGATCTATTTCTTGGCGACGTGGAGAACAGCCAACCTCATCGGGTCAGGGGAACCGCTCTCGTCATGACCTCGAACCCGGAGGGAACTCCTGCGGTCCTCCTGCATCACCTCAAGCACAACAAGGTTTTGCATGAGCGTGTCCTGCTGCTTTCGTTTGTGCAACGCCGGCGGCCGGAAGTGACTGGCCCGGACAAGGTTGTGATCGAGGAACTGAGCGGGGGATTTGTGCGGATTGTCTTCCAACTGGGTTTCATGGAGCAACCGCGGATGGAGCGAGTAGCGGAATTTTGCGCGCTACAGGGATGCGTGATCGATTTTTCGAATACGACATTTTTCCTGGGGCGGCAGAGCCTTTTTTCGACAGGGCGTTCGGGGATGGCGATGTGGCGCAAGAATCTTTTCCGCATTCTCTTGCGTAACGCCCCGACGGCGACCGATTATTTCGGGCTTCCACCTAATCGAGTTGTGGAACTCGGGGCTCAGGTCGAGATCTAGAGGTTCTCGGCGAGGCGTGCTGCGCGCTCGGCGATATGGTTGGCGCGCAGATGTTCGCAGACGGCTGCAAAAGCGGGGGTTGGGCCTTGCCACCTCCACTGATGGGGTGACTCCCCGATATCCGCGGAGGTGCGCAGAGTCGCGAGGTCCTTGAAGAGCGCGGCGTCCTCGCGGCCCTGCTGCAAAGATTCGGCGAGTCGCTTGGCGCCGCGTATTTTGACATCCCAGTCGTCTTCGTTCGCGGGAATTTCCTCCAGCGCGATCCAGCGCGCCAGAATCGTCGCAGCGGATTTGGCGCCCCAGCCTTTCAATCCCGGAAATCCATCGGCGCTATCCCCCATCAAGGCGAGATAGTCGGGGATCGAGGCGGGGGAGACACCGAATTTTTCGCGCACGCCATCTTCATCCAGAATGAGATCCTTGCGTCTGTCGACCATGACCACGCGATTACCTTGCACGCATTGAGCAAGATCCTTGTCCGGGGTGAGCAGCAGAATTTGCTCGACATCGGGCTCGGCCCAGGCCAGTGCCGAGGCGCTGGCCAGTCCATCATCGGCCTCAAATTCCTTCATGCGCCACACGGTGACGCCGAGAGCTTCGAGAGCATCCTCGAGGGGATGAAACTGCCCGAAGAGATCGGGATCGATCCCCTCGCCGGATTTGTAGCCATCATAGAGGTCATTGCGAAACGACTCGAC
>Ga0055584_100004370_pt1 | contig 13905 bp, 11 predicted proteins | sample OSDHelmetaG_FD_58716 | JGI IMG/M metagenome (GOLD analysis project Ga0055584, IMG submission 58716) | Pelagic marine sediment microbial communities from the LTER site Helgoland, North Sea, for post-phytoplankton bloom and carbon turnover... | ecosystem: Environmental > Aquatic > Marine >... | reverse complement strand
TATTAATAAATTTTTTTTTGAAAGATTACAGTTTATTGACTCTTCAAAAGAATCTCTTGTGAGTAAATTCAATTTACTAATGCCATCAACACCTATAGAGCCTACATTAAAAACCGTTTTTGGATTTTCTCCAAGTTGGATTACACGATTGCGATACTGCTCATGCGCTGTAAAGTGAAGATGTGACATTTTGGTTATTGAGTGACGAAATGACTCATCGAAAGCTCCTTCTGTTGTCTCACCCCCATGAAGATGGGCTATGGGTATTCTTGAAACAGTTGCAGCACTTACTGCAGAAAAAATTTCATAACGATCCCCCAAAACAACTAATAAATCAGGCTCTAACTCTTGATATGCTTCAGCAAAAGATTCGAGCGCTAAACTCATTGACTTAGAGATACCTACTGTACTATCAGCTAATTGAAGAATTTCAATTTTCTTATTAATTTTGAAATCTTTTTCAATTTCAATTAAAGTTAAGCCGAAATCTTTTGATAAATGGGAGCCAGTTACTATAATTTGTAATTCCAAACCTTTTGTATTTGATATTTTCTTAATTAACCAAAAGAGTAACCCATACTCAGCTCTTGTTCCAGTAATAACGCAAATTTTTCTCATAGCTCAATAAGCTCATCAAACTTATAATCCTTACTAGCTTTAATTCCAATTATCTTGTCCCATTTCATTGGACTCAGGCCATTTCCAGGTCGCTTGACAGCTAAATTTCTTTCTGAAAAAATTTCTCCTTTTTTTATTTCGCAACTTGCAACAATCGATTTTCTTGCAATATTAATATTGGGTTTTTCACTTATAGTTGGTTTTTTAATTCCATCTCCTAAAGCCATTTCAATATTCCGAATAGCTGACACCATTGCTTGAAGCTCAAATGGCTCTAGTGAAGCAATATGATCGGGTCCATCCATAAGCTTATCCAAAGTAAAATGTTTTTCTATTATGCTTGCCCCCATTGCAACGGCTGCTATAGCAACCTCAATACCAATAGTGTGATCACTATAACCAAACTTTATATTATAAAAATCTGCAATTGTTTTCATAGCTCTTAAATTAACATCCTTCATAGGGGTTGGATACATGGTGTTAGCATGAAGTACTGAAATATTATTTTTTGATGTTCCTGATTTAATTAGTATATCAAGTGCATTACCCACCTCTTTTAGGCTTGACATCCCTGTAGAAAGAATAATTTTTTTATTTAGCCCACCAATATGTCTAAGATAAGGAAGATTTGTGATTTCACCGCTCGGTATTTTAAATATCTCTAAACCCAATAGATTCAATAAATTAATACTGTCATGGTCAAAAGGAGTTGATAGAAAAATAATGCCTTTTTTTAAGCAGTAATTTATTAATTCCTTATGTGTATCGGCGTCTAATTCAAGCTTTTGAATCATATCAAATTGAGACTCAATTGGATTTGTTGTAATATTTTGATATTCTGCTTTAGGAGCATTCTTAGAGACAACATTGACCGCCTTAAAAGTTTGAAACTTAACTGCATCTGCACCTGAACTTATTGCAACATCTATAAGTTTTTTGGCTATCTCAATAGATCCATTATGATTAACACCAGCCTCAGCAATAATAAATACTTTATTTGATTCCATAATTAAATTACTACACTACTGGGAATATTTACCACACGATCTTGAAGCCATTTTGAATTTGTTAAAGTGTCACATTGAGAATCCTTATACATATCCAAATTATTCATCAAAGTCCAAATTGGTCTTGTCATAATAGCATTTTTATTTGTAAACTCTAGGAACTCATCTCTTTGCATGCTATCCTCTAGGACAACAGAATTAAGCCAGTAATTAGATCTTGAATTTTTTGGTTCACAAATAAAATTTATCTTCTCATTTGCAAAAAAATTAGAGTATTTGTCAGCCAACTCTCTTTTATTTGCACAAAATTTGTTTAGCTGCTCTAATTGAGCAACTAATAAAGCAGCATTAATATTAGGCATTCGAAAGTTGTAGCCTATTAGATCGTGAGCATAATTCCACTTATGAGGAATTTTGGCTGTTGTAGTTATATGTTTAGCTTTAGTGGCAAAATTTTCATCATCTGTTAAGATACACCCTCCTCCACCTGCAGTAATAATTTTATTACCATTAAAACTAATTACACCTGATCTCCCAAAGGTGCCAGTATGTTTTTCCTTGTATTTAGTACCAAGCGATTCCGCAGCATCTTCAACCAGCTCAATATTCCATTTCTCACATATGCTTTTAATTTTATCTATACGACATGGATGCCCAAATGTATGGACTGGAACACAGGCTTTAATTTTTTTTCCAGTAACTTTGTTAATACAATTACTGTCCTCCAATGAACAATTTTCTTTAAGAAATAAATCCAATGAACTAGGTGATAAACCCATAGTATCTTTATCTACATCAATGTAAATAGGGGAAGCATTGCAATATCTAATTGCATTAGAAGTTGCTACAAATGTTATAGGTTGGGTAATAACTTCATCGCCTGGCTCAACTCCTGCAAGTAAAAGAGAGATATGAAGAGCAGCAGTTCCATTACAAGTTGCAATTGCATATTTTGATTCTGTATATCTTGCAATATCCTTTTCAAACCTATCAACAAACTTCCCTACTGAGGAGACAAAAGTTGAATCAATACATTCATTTAGATACTCTTTTTCATTACCAAAAAATCTTGGCTCATGAAGAGGAATAAATGACTCAGAGCTATAAATATTCCTTATGAAACTTACTACATCTTCATACTGTTTAATACTTTCTTTACTCATGAGGAATATTATAATAACGCTGATCTTCTGGATTTTGAATAACTCCCTCTTGAATCATTCTTTTTACCTCATCAATCCCATCTGGAACCCTCATAGTAATCTTAAAGCCCAACTCATGTTTGATTTTGTCACTATTTACCCTGTAATCACGAGGATCTTCATTCTTTTCAATATAATTTATCTTAGCATCTGGAATAATTTTAATTATTTCATCTACTAACATCTGTTTTGTATAATTTTCTTCAGTATCGCCTACATTAAAAACATTGTAAGCAACTTTTTCTTTAGCCGCTCCCAGTACTGTGATGAAAGCATTAGAAAAATCTTTGACATGGCAATATGGACGCCAAAATTTTTCTCCAAAGATAGTTAGCTCCTTGCCCATTGAGAGATCTTTAGTAAATTCATTTACCGTTAAATCAAATCTCATTCTCGGAGAAAGGCCATAGACAGTTGAAAAACGAAGTGAAGTTGGGCAAAAGTCATCATTTTTTTCAATTTCAGAAAGCATATAATTTTCAAACTTAACTTTTAATTCAGCATACAGAGAGACAGGTGCAAGAGTTGACTTTTCATCTACAAATGATTTAGGATCATCCATCTTTCCATAATTACTGCAAGTTGAAGCAAATATAAATTTCTTAATACGAAGTCTCATAGATTGATCTAAGAGCCACTTTGTTGAATCCCAATTTGTTTTAATCGCAAGCTCAGAATGAATTCTGCATGCTGGATCACCAACAATTGCTGCTAAGTGGATTACAGCATTAAATTGTCCTTCAATTAGTATTTTTTCAAAACTACTCCAATCATTGATATCGCACTTAATAAAGTTAAAATTTTCATTATGCCAAATATCAAGCAGAGACTCTCCTCCAAACATTAACTTATCGACACAAGTAACATTGTAACCTTCGCTCAATAATTCCCGTAACAGACCTGAGCCTACGTAACCCGCACCTCCAGTAACTAATATATTATCCAAATCAATTTCTCCATTTAATATAAACTTTTAAAAAAATTAAGAATTGTTATTTCTTATAACCTTATCTTTTACTATATTTAAAAAAAATGCACGGCATTATTATCCATTATTACTTTATCTTGTTTTGTAATGTCAACATATTCTTCAAATAACCTTCACTCTTCCCACTAAGGATATCAAATGAACCTTTTTCAACAAGTTTTCCAGCCTGCATAACATAAACTTTATCAGCTTTTGAAATTGTAGATAATCTATGTGCAACTACTAGTATTGCCATATTCTTTGATAGATTCTCAATAGAATTTTGGATTGCAATTTCAGATTCTGTATCCAAAGAGCTAGTGGCCTCATCCAAAATAAGTAATTCTGGCCTTCTAAGTAAAGCTCTCGCTAATGCAATTCTTTGTCTCTGGCCACCAGATAATCGAACCCCTCTATCACCAACAATTGTCTCTATTCCTTGAGGCAGAGAAAGAACGAACTTATCAGAATTAGACAATTTTAAAGCCCTCCAAAGTTCCTCATCACTTGATTCTTCAACAGACCAAAGTAAATTATCTCGAATAGAAGAGTAGAATAAAATTGAATCCTGTGGCACATATCCAACTTTTTTTCTAAAACTATTTTGATTCCATTTGTTAAAAGTAATATCATCAACTAATATCTCACCTGAATTAGGACTTTGTAAGCCTAGAATAAGGTCTACTATAGTTGATTTCCCTGACCCTGATTCTCCAACAATTGCTGTCATTTCACCAGGTAAGACTTTAATATCTATGTTTGATAAAGTTTTAACATTATCTTCATAGGAAAAACTCACGTCATCAAAAATTATGCCCTTCTTCAACGAATCAAAAATAATATCCCCAACCTCTTCAGCAGAGGATTTAGCCTGTTCTCTAAGTTTTGCAAGCTGCTCATAACTTGGAATAAAATTATTAATACTAATATTTGTATGAAGCAAAGATGAAAGAATTGGAAACGAAGCCAAAAGACTCCATAAAACAGCAACAAGTTCCGGCAGATTATGACCACTTTTTATAGCTAATCCTAGTGCTATTACTGCTGCTAGAATACCAAATGGTGCAAATAAAGCAGGAACAGATGCAGCTAAAGTTTGAGATTTAAGTGTTGCAGCGACATGATCCTTAAAGGCAAATAAAAATCTTAGAATAGACTTTTTTTGCTCTCCAAATCCAAGGATAATCTTGGCTGCTTGCAATGTCTCGTGCAAAACACCAAGTAATTTGTTTGAGGTACTTGTATTTAGCTTTCCAAATTTATAGCTTATGCGATTTAACAGGATAAATGGCCCACTAAATAATAATGCAAGAAATATCGCAGTAATTGTCATTGTGGGATTTAATAAAAATGGAACAGATAGATATACTAGAAATTGAACTACTTGAGCTAATTGTGTTGCTAAGTGACCCAAAGTATCTCCAATAGTATTCATTTCTTTATTCAAAGTATTCAGTAAATACCCATGTTCAGACTTACTAAAAAAATCCCATTTAGCAGAATAGAAAGCAACTAGCGCATTATTAAAAAGATCAAATAATATTACATACTTTATTCTTAAAATTGAATAGCGAATAGCAACCTTGAAAATTCCATTAATAAGATTTAAAGAGGCGAATAAAAGACCAAAAGACCAAAAATCAACTCCGATACCAAGCTTATTAAAGAGAAATATTGTCACTACAGTTACTTTATTAGGCTCTGAAAGAGACTGGTCTAAAAGATAATCAGCCAAAGGAACCATTGATAATATTGTTCCTGCAGCAACCAAACCCTCGAGGAGTAGTAATAGAAAGAGCAATAAAAAATGCTTTGGATAAAGAGTTAAAAACTCTATCAAAATAGAAGTAACTGTTGTTTTTTTATTCACAATTATTGCAATTTAATAAGTAAAAAATTTGAGTCATTATTAAGAACCAAATTAAAGAAAATTATTTTTCTCTAAAAATTTAGAGCCAAATAAAGATTCAAACCTACCATGAAGATTCCTTTGATCTTTATTTAAATTGGCTAAAAAAGAAACCTTAAATTTATTTTGTTTTGTATTATTTTTTTCAATCCAATTGCCTTTAATTCGATCATCCATCTCAATTACAAGATCTCTGATCTCTTCTTCAGAATTATCTACCAGATAAACTCCATTTTTTTTGTATTCTTCTGATTCTAGTGCATATGCAATATTATTATCAAATATTTCATCTAGAGAAAGCTCGTGTCCATCCTCTATTGAAATATGGTGTTTAGTGATGGAGATAAATTTTTTGCTAAATGTGTATATATACCCAATTGGGACAGTAATAAAAACAATTGGTCTTCTAAAAATTGTTGGAATTGCATCAAATCCAGTTGAAGTACTTATGCAAAAAGTACATTTAGCACCTAAAAAAATATCCATAAATTCACTTCTAGCTCCATTAGCTGCATAATCAATTATTCTGGGATTTTGAGATTTTAGCTTTTCATTAACTTTTGCCCCCATTCTAATTACATAATAACCTCTATCTGCCATTTTCTCTGATGCTAATATATATTTATTAATATCTCCATCCCTGTATGAATGATAAGATAATTCAGGCAAGTAAGCAGAATCTCTCACTGTAAGGCAAATAAATTTTGAATCTGCTGGAATACCTAACTCTAAAAGGCCCATTTCACCTCTATTTTCTTCTTCTTTTGTAAATGATAGGTGGGGCAAGGTTTCATCATATAAATTATTTACATCTCTATCATTAGAAGATGTTGCAATTTCATGATCACCTCCTCCAGGAATGATTCTATTAGTTACCATAAGTGGATAAAAAATTAATCTTGGCCATATTCTTAAAACCCTTTTCCACATTATGTAAAGCTGATGATTGCAAATTGGTTTATGGCCGATAAAAAAAATATCTAAATATAGCTGACTGGGAACATTAATTCCAGATTCCTTCTCACATAAATATAATTCCAAATTTGCTGCAAAGTGCCCCAGACGAGTAGCAAGAATACTTTGCCAACGAATTAAAAAAATTGGCCTAAGGACTCTTATAATAATAACAAAAGGAATAGCTAAAACATATAATGGAAAGTACACTATATGTGGATATATTTTTTTTAGCTTATTAAAAAAAACTTTTGAGTCACCCTTAAGAATTTGAATAACTTGGCGGTTAAAAAAACTCAAAAAATTATTCAAAACTTATACTCCTTTTAAATTTTAAAATTAAATTTGGACATTGCCAGGGTATTAGAGAGAGTTTTTTTGCCACTTCCAAGCATCTTCACACATTTTATCAATATCAAATTGAGACTTCCAATGCAAGGTTGATTCAGCATATTTAGTTGAGGCCCAGCACTCAGCAACGTCCCCTTGACGCCTGTCTTGAAATTCAAATGGAATTACCCTACCACTGGCATTTTCAAATGCTTTAACCATTTCAAGTACACTTGTTCCTTTACCAGTGCCTAGGTTAAATATATCAATTATTGATTCATTACTTTTGATGTAATCTAGAGCTGAGGTATGGCCCTTAGCCAAATCCATTACATGAATATAATCTCGAATACCTGTCCCATCAACAGTGGGATAATCATTTCCAAATATTTTTAGCTTGTCTAATTTTCCTGAGGCTACTTGTGATATGTATGGAAGCAGGTTATTAGGAATTCCATTAGGATTCTCACCAATTAATCCACTGGGATGCGCGCCAACTGGATTAAAGTACCTTAATATTGCAATTTTCCAATCTAAATGTGCAGAATATATATTTTTTAAAATATCTTCTATCATTAATTTAGATTTACCATATGGACTTAAAATATTTTCAGTAGAAAAATCTTCAGTGATTGGAACTGACTTAGGGTTTCCATATACAGCAGCAGTAGAACTAAAAATTAAAGTTTTTACATTTGCTTTATGCATTTCTTCAAATAAAATAATACTACCCAAAACATTATTAGAATAGTAATCTATAGGCTTTAAGACAGACTCTCCAACCGATTTCAAGCCCGCAAAATGAATAACTGCATCAATATCGTATTGGGAAAAGACCTCGCAAACTAAATTTCTATCTCTTAAATCACCCTCAATAAAAACAAGCTTACTATTTGATGAAGGTCTATATTGTAATTTTGTTTTAGTAATAAGACTAACTTGTTCAAGTGCATCTTTATTGCTATTGCTTAAATTATCTAAAGCTACAACTTTATGGTCATTATTTATTAATTCAACAGCTGTGTGCGTCCCAATATATCCTGAGCCACCAGTAATAAGTATATTCATATGATTAATTGATTATTAAGAATATTTATTCACATCTAGACTCATTTTACTTCATTTATTTAAATTCTTATCTAACTTAATCAAACAAACAAATTCAAAGCAAATACAAAGTATAAATCTTCATTCTCAACGAACTTTAATGAATTAGCTTTAATTTACTTAAAGTATAAAAGACATCACTGTTAATGACAATTTTTAAAAGATGATTAATCTGTTAGAGCTAAATTTTCTTTAGAATGCGCATTAAGAAAAATACTATTTTGGAATTTTTTTTAATTGAAAAAATGAACAAAAATGACAATCTTAAATCAATGAATCTAAATAAATTAACTCCAGAAGCTTTGATGGCTTTTATGTAAGAAATCAAAGTAAATATATTATAGGTTCTGGACCTACTGAACATAATATTAATTACTCTGCATTGAATAGCTTGAGAAACTTGATGTTCTTTTGCTATCAAGATTATTTCATTTGCAAAGGAATAAATCTCATCACGCTCATAATTACCCTTCATAAAACATTTGTATTTTTGAAGTTCTATTCTGACACTATCATTACTTATATATGACTCTATGTATCTAGAAGAAATTAAGATAGAGGATTCAATAATTTTAGTTAAATCTCTAGTAATTTGATTACTATGCACCCTATAACTTATTAATGGATTTTCCATATTACCAATCTTAAAGCCCTCAAGTAATAATCTAGACCATAAGTCAAAATCTTCAGCCGGTACATTATTGTATAAAAATTTTTTAAATAATTTGGTGTAGCCGAAAACAGTAGGGTGGGCAACTGGGGATCCAAAAATTGAAAAAAAACTCACATCTTCAGGAGTTTTTGGATAGTAAATCTTTTTCATTTTTGAGCCAAAAGTACTTATAGATGTGCCACAAATATCTAAGCCATTAGACTTTAAGTAATCAAGCTGCAACAATAATCTATCATGATTAGCAATATCATCGGAATCCATTCTAGCTAAATATTCCCCTTTTGCCATTGAGATAGCTTTATTTAATGAATAAACTATCCCCATATTTATCTCACTACTATAAAGTCTAATTCTGCTGTCATTAAAAGAATTAATAATTTTTTTAGTATCATCAGTCGACCCGTCATTAATAATAATCAATTCAAAATCCTGATAACTTTGGTTAATAATGCTTTCAATTGAATCTTTGATATATGCCTCAGCATTAAAGGCTGGCATAATAATTGAAATCACTTTTCTAGACCAAAAGATTTATAAATCTTTTTAAGCAAATTGTACAAACCTAAATACTTTAAAGCTTTCAAAAAATTATGTCTCAATTTAATTTTGCCGTAATAAAAATTTTGCATTAGCCTAGAGTAATTTTCTTTAAAAAAATTATTCTCTATTAAAGCCTCCATCAATTTTAAATCAATTCGGTCTTTTATTTCATTTCTATTGAGTTTCATTTTATATAGGTCAGAAAATGATACAAATTTAATATCATTAAAATAGAAATAATGACTCTGATCATAGATTAAATTGATTTTATTATGCTTGTAATATTTTAGAACCTCATCATGAATATCTATTAAATCATTTTGAATCTTTAAATTTTCATTATCATTAATTAAAAAATCAATATCTTTAGCCTCTCTCAAGCCATATAATGAAAGAATAACTCCAGAATCAAGAATAGCGTCATCAAAACTTATTTCATTTTTATCTAAGAAAGATTTGTAGTCCTTAATTTTTTTATGAGTAGATAAATACTTATTTGGTTTAGCATAATTTAAAAAATGAATGCTGTTTTCATTAAACGCAATCCTTGAAATCCTTAACGACTCAGTATGATTATCTGTGATATGGATAGAGTGTTTTCCAATATTAAAAAGACTCCTGATTTTGTCCTTAATTTCTCTAACTTCTCTAATATTTTCAGATTGAAAGGCGATAAATCTAATTGGACCTAATACTTTAAAACATTCTATAAGTTTTCCATATGAGCCTTTAAAATTATCTTCTAAACTGCCAATCCAATCCTCACCATAATAAATCTGTGATAGTAAATTATGAGCACCATTTTTATTTAGAGTAACTCTCTTCTCGTAGACTATATTCTTAATTATCTGATTAATTTGGTTATCCTTGCCTTCAGCTGATGGCCAAATTATAGCTAAATATATATTTTTAGAATTCTTGACAAACTCGCAGGCAGCAGCATCCATCACTGTTTTTGAAACGCCTCTTTCACGAAAAAAATTAAAATCATAAAGGTGATCAGGTGAACCAATTTGCACGCAATCAATTTCTTTATCTAAAATTATTGAACATGCAACCCTGTGTGAACCATTTGCAATTGACCCATTTTTTGAAAGAGGAATTACAGACAAGTTTTTATCAAAACCATTTTTTCTTATATCATAAAAAATATTCACAAATGTTTTTTGATAATCATCAAAACTAATTTTCATTGCATTTCCAGGCTCGTTAAATTTACCTAAACTAAATGCCTTGATATGCTCTCTATAGATATCCATAGAAAAGTTATCATCCTTTTCAATCATCTTTAAAAATAATAATTTAAAAGATAAGTCAAATCTATTGTAAGTGAGCAATTTAGATGACTTTATTTTTTCTAATTTATATGATGCGTCAAATAAATCATTAAAAAAATGAGGCTCAATAAGTTTTTTTAAGTTTTCTCTATTTAAGGTAACAGAACTCACTTAGCTCCTTTTCAATAAGTTTAATTTCACTTTCATAGTTATGAGGTTCTAGCCATAATTTTGTGTTGTTTTTTGATACCTCAGGATTGAAATATTTTTTTCTTGAAATATGGCTTTTTATATCTACATTTAAAAAATCACAAATCTTAATTAACGTCTCGTCATATTCATAAACCAATTCTTCAAAGTTAATAATAATAATATTATTGATCAAATTTTCATTTTTCCTATGAGCCCTGATTGCTTTGTACCAGCTAATATATTCATTTACATCATCTGTATTACAAATATAACTCGCCCCTTTCCAATGAATATTGTTTAGAAGATATAAGTCTCTTGGATCTCGATCAACTATGATAACTTTTAAATTTTCAACATAATTGAAATATCTTTTGATATTAGTAGTAGGTACTAGCTGATCCAATATTAACGTTTGATATTGATTATTCGGATCTAAAAGTGAGAAAAGCTTTTCAGTATATTGTTGTGTTAATTTTGAAAATTTTTTTTGACTAGGATATGCATAACTTTTCTCAATTACTGGAAACCAAGGCGAAAATTCATCAAAGTATTGAAATGTTATCTTTTTAAATAGTATTTGTAAAAAAGGGGAAATTTTAAAAAAAAATAGCTTTTTAAGTCCATTTGTCTCTTCAGCTGAAACAATTGCCTTCCTAAATTTTGATTCAACAATGCTGTCAAGATATTTATCCGTATAACTTATAAACTCTTTACCAAAAAAATTCTCATAAAAAACTTTATTTTTCTCAGCATAGTCTTTATACCGTTTAATTGCAAAACTGACCTTTGAGCGATGGTTGCCATCAATTAAAAAATACTCTAAATCACTTATTCCATCATAATCCTGTAAAAACCAAAATTCTTCATTTCCCATGGATAAGCAATAGTCAAATTCTTTAAATAAGTCTGTTATTGCACTGCTTCCTGTGCCTCCATAGCCAGTACAGGCTACAATATTCTTATACATATTTTTATACTTTTAGTTTTTCTAATCACTTAATATATGATTCCATGGAGATGCGATATTTTCAATATGATATTGTTCTGCCATTTTTTTTGATTTAAAGCCTATTTTTTGCCTTAACTGCTTATCAACTATTAGTTTTTCGAGATTTTTGGCTAAATCATTAATATCACCGATTTCAGATAAATAACCATTTTCATTTTCATTCACTAAGAATGTCGCACCTATACTTTTAAATGCAACTATAGGTAGCCCACATTCCATTGCCTCTATCAATACCATAGGAAGTCCCTCTTCTCTTGACGACATAGCATACACTGAGGAATTCAAAAATAGAGTTTTAACATCAAATGATGAAGGAATCATTTCAATATTACTTTCTAATTTAAGTTCTTTTATTATTTTTCTTAAATTATTTTCTTCTTCCCCACTCCCTACAATTCTTAAACTCCAGTCAGAAAATTGATTTGCAATAATGCCCCATGCCTCTATAAGTAAATCAAAACCTTTAACAAAATCTAACCTTCCAATTGCAAGAACTACTTTTTCATCATATGTCGGAGTCTTTGAACTCTTAAAAGTTGCAGGATTAAGAAGGTAGGTTATCTTTGGCCGAACATTACTAAAATTATTCTTAATCAAGGTATCTATGAACTTCCTTTTTATAGATTTTGGTACATTTTTATTAAAGTCATCATAATCATCATAGCTGACAATTATATGTTTAAAGGTTTTATGAATCATAAATATGGTTAGATTATTATAAATTATCTTAAAATCACTTGTTCCGCCATGAACTACATAAACTATATTTAAACTGTTATCAAGCAATCTTAATTGCTTTAAAATAAAAAGATAACCTATATACAAGCCCTTATTAAATATTAAAATCTCATTTCTTCTATTTTTTAAAAAAAAATAAATCTTACATAATGTTTTCAATTTAGATTTTTGTCTAAATTTATCAATCCCCAATACAGAATATTTAACACTTTCATCAAAATCATAAAAAACAGGGGTGTCAATATTTGAGACTATTTCTAATTCATATTGTTTACTTGAAAAATAGTTACACCATAAATTAATAACCCTCGCAGGGCCGCCCATTTGAATAGAAGAATTGAAGAAGACTATTTTTTTCATTTCTAGGTACGAATTTTCTTTAATAGTAAATTAAATAAATCAAAAATATTACCCATTAATACTTTTGGTGTTTTCACAATAGTCTTACCATCTGCGACCATTATGTTCTCAGATCTATTAAAAGTATGAAAGGCTATATAACCTTTTGGTGGAAATAATTCTTTAGCTAAAGACTCTTTATAATAATTTTCTGATAGCTCATTAACTTGGAAAATATTTATTTTATAACCATACATATTTTTACAATCTTGGGAAACTCTAAATAATTTATCATTTTCTTGAAAAAATTGACCAGCCATTCTTGAATAAGATGGATCCGATTCAACTGGATTAGTATGATTTTCAATAAAGGTGCCTTTAAATAGGTCTGTAGAAGTAAATATAGATAAATTTTCACTATGATAACAATTTTTATTTAAAAGTATATTTGTAAAAAGATAGCATAGTCTATCTTTAAAAATTATCACACTATCAACTGCATCAATATCATTAACTAATGTCTTAACTTTCTTTAATTTATAAGGAAAATTATCAAACTTATACAAGTCTATTGACTTATTTTCATGAGATTCAGGAATCATAAAATAATTATCTTTATATTTAAAAACGTTAGGAAATGACAAGTGATATGATTTTTCTAAACATACTTCTACATTATCAATAGATTTAGTGTCTTGATTTAACTCACCAACACATAAATACCCATGTCTTTTAGAAATGTCAAATTCTTCAAAAAAAATATAATTCCTATTATTTTCATTAATTATAAAAGGATCAGCTCTAGAGATATTTTTTGGCTGATTTAATCTTATCCAATCATCACTATTTATTGATTTGAACAATATATTCCATTGATGTGTAGAGTAAATATTCCAATATATTTTCTTAAAAAATTCACGCATATATCAATTCCAAAAATAGTTAAATATTATTAGGATCATCGTTAGAAATAATCAACATATTGAAGCGACCTGGTTGAATTTTATGCAAATTATCTACATTAACATGCCAAGTATTCCAAT
>Ga0055584_100004369_pt1 | contig 13905 bp, 9 predicted proteins | sample OSDHelmetaG_FD_58716 | JGI IMG/M metagenome (GOLD analysis project Ga0055584, IMG submission 58716) | Pelagic marine sediment microbial communities from the LTER site Helgoland, North Sea, for post-phytoplankton bloom and carbon turnover... | ecosystem: Environmental > Aquatic > Marine >... | reverse complement strand
TCTGGATCGCCACATCGAGTTGGATGGCGATGAGCATGGCGAGATGGGTAGACGCATGGTAAATTTACTATGTGAAGAAAGCGCTGCAAAACAAGAAGAAGCCGAGCGAGCTGCCTTATCCGCTTTGCAGAGCAGGATAAAGTTGTGGGATGGCATCGCAGAAATGATATCGCCTAGGCTTTAGTCACTGGCGCACATGATCGGCCTCGCTTGCTGCCTTTGCAGATAAGGCTGGTCTCGCCACCGTCTACAACACCGGCATTGCAGTGTTTGTGCTGTCTTTTATACATTCTGATTTATCCCTATTTAGTCTGTATGTATTCTAATATGAAAATCAGTTCATCCTGCCCGCCTATGAGTTTTATTAAATCTGTTCTGACATGAACATTTCGGGTCTAAATTATAAGTAAATATTCATTGTTATTCTGTGGGTCCAGAAAGGTCTATCTGTTTACACTCCTCGTTAACTGGGGTATCGATCGAAGCCGAACTCGCATTTAGACCGTCGAACTAGTCAGTCCGTTCTTTTGTTTGGGTCTTGCTTCTAGTGTAGGGCAGATTGAGAAGACCGCACTTGATTTATATGATACGTGACATCTACTGCGTCGATGTAATACAGAGTATAGTCTTAAGGCGTTGTGCATCGATAAACGTGGTGTCAACCAGAGTTGCTACTATTTGGGGCGCTTTTGCATATCCCTTTGGTGATGATTGAACGTCACAGTGATATGCATGGCATCAATTGATTTGTAGAGGTTATTTGCCAGTTTGAGATCCACGTCAAAAATACTCCGATCTCTTAAGAATTTAATTCACAATATAAGGCGATATGGTTATAGAGCGATCATATTAAGGATTTTCACCTCCGCTTGACTTTGATCTAGGCGACAATTGCGCGTGACCTAGTGGCCAATGCCTTGCTTAAATTTACTCTTCTTTACCATCTGGCCGCTCGATAGCACTGTTACATCCAAATATAAATAGGGTTAAATTACCAAAACTAAAATAAAAATCATACCTGCAATCACGCTTTATGGCATTTAGTAGGCGGTGCTGCTGTTGCGATCAAAGCAACCGACCCGGCTGGTATGTCACGGCGCCTTTCTGGCGTTTTACGATTTTGCGGGCTTCGGTGACGAAGGTGTCCACCTGATGCGGGGCTCCGCCGATGAAACGGTGCGTTTCGGAGAGGATCTTCTGGAGCGCGCGTTTACCGAGGTTTACGCGTTTGTCTCCAGCGAGACGACTGACGAGATCGGCGTCACCACCGTTGCGCAGCGCAGTGGCAGCGGCGATGGAGTGTTCTTTGATCGCTTCGTGAGCGGTTTCGCGTCCTGCGCCTTTTTTGACCGCTTCCATGAGAATGGTGGTCGTGGCGAGGAAGGGGAGATTGCGTTCGTTTTCCGCGGCGATGGCGGCGGGGAACACGTTCATTTGGTTTAGCACGTTGAGCCAGGTCTCGAGGAGGCCATCGATGGCGTAGAACGAATCGGGGAGCGCGATGCGGCGCACGACCGAACAGGACACGTCGCCCTCATTCCACTGATGTCCGGCGAGGCCGCTGGTCATCGTGGCGTAACCGCTGATGATGGTGGCGAAACCACAGATGCGCTCGCAGTTGCGGGCATTCATTTTATGCGGCATCGCGGAAGAGCCGACTTGGCCTTTTTGGAAACCTTCAGTCAGAAGGCCTTGTCCAGCCATCAGGCGGAGAGTGGTCGAGAAGCTCGCGGCGGCGGCGGAGATTTGCTGGAGCGCAGTGACGACCTCGAAATCGAGGGTGCGGGGGTAAACTTGGCCGACGGAACCGAGAGCGGCTTTGAAGCCGAGGTGTTTGAGGACGCTTTGTTCGAGTTGGTCTACTTTCTTGGCATTACCCCCGAGGAGAGTGAGCTGATCGAGCTGAGTGCCGACGGCGCCCTTGAGTCCGCGCACGGGATAACGCGCGATCACTTCGCTAAGGCGGGTGTAGGCGATTTGGAGTTCTTGTCCAAACATCGCGATGCGTTTGCCAAGAGTGGTGGGCTGCGCAGGCACATTATGGGTGCGACCGGTGATCATCACGTCGCGATGCGTTTCGGCCTGCTTGGCGATCCCGTTGAGCGCAGCCGCGGTTTTCATCTGCACGACTTTGAGCGAGCGCAGGATCTGCAGCTGCTCGACGTTTTCCGTGAGATCGCGGCTGGTCAGGCCGAGATGGATATATTCGTGACCAGCGAGGCCGGAGAATTCTTCGATGCGCGCTTTCACATCGTGCAACGTCACGCGTTCCCGGGCATCGATTGACGTGAGGTCGATCTGATTTTTCACCTTCTCGTAGTCCTTGATCGCTTCGGCGGGAATCGACACGCCGAGGTCGCGTTGGCCCTTCATGACGGCGATCCAAAAATCGCGTTCGAGGGAAACTCGTCCCGTGGGGGACCAGATAGCTTTGATGGCGGCCGATGCGTAGCGCTCGGCGAGGACGTTGGTGATGGGTAGAGATTCGTTCACGAGAGAGCCTCCAAGCTAAGCAGGCAGTAAACGGATTGCCAATGGCAAACATGTCGCGACCGCGAGCAGACATGTGCGCAGCGAGCCGCGCCTCACTTGTCAGCGATAATTCTCACGAAACCGATCCACGAATCACTAATGATTGCACGTCAACTAATAGATGACGTATGATCTTTTGACGGCCGCGGGTTGGGCTGGATTTCGCTGCGGGCGGTCCTGATTAGAGAAACGTGCAGATGTATTCGCAGACGCCGTCGGTGCTCGTGATGTTGAATCCGCTGTTGCCCGGCAGATCGAAAACTTGACCGGCGTTATAGTTGGTTTCTTTGGTCTCGCCATCGAGGACGACGGTGCAGGCTCCGGCCACGATTTCCATGTGCTCGGGAGCATCGGTGCCGAAATGATAGGTGCCGGGTTGGATGAGGCCGAGGGTTTTGCGGACGCCTTGGGCTTCGATCAGGGTGTGGCTCATCACGCGGCCATCAAAATAGATGTTGGCCTTGGTGTGCGCGGTGGCGTTGGCGAATTCAGTAGGGATGGTGGACATGTTAAAAATTGTTTGGTGGTTCAGCCCGTGGATAAACAGCGCGTGACCATTTCGCGGAGAACTTCTTCCTGCTCGCGGGGGCGTTGAATGATTTCTTCAAACGCGGCGACGAACTCCTGTTGGTTGTCGATTAAGCGGCGCAGGGTCGGGAGCTTGGCGCCCGACGCGAGCTTGCCGACATACCAGGCGTTTTGGCTGAAGAGATTGTAGGCGCTCTTTTCATTCGCGGCTTCGCCGAATTTTTCCGCGTAGGCGGGAGCGGCTTGCTTCAGACCGTTGAGCCCGCGTGGGCCGAGCGTGGCTTCGCCAGAATCGATCAGAGCGCGCACTTGGATCAGGATGCGGTTGCGATTCTGCAATGCGCTGATGATGGGTCGCGAGTCGCCTCCGGCGAAGAAGTGCCGCTCAAGTGCGGCGAGCGTCCATTTGAGATCGCCGCTGAAAAACGCTTCGGCTGATTCAAAGAAATCTCCCTCGGCGACATTGGGCGTGAGCTCGGCGACGTGTTTGTCTTCGATGCTTTCGCCATCGTCGACGAAGTTGGCGAGTTTACGTAGTTCTTCGACGATTAGACGGGTGTTGCTGCCGATCTTGGCGAGCAGTAGGCGCGTGGCGTCGGGTGTGATGCTCACTTCGAGTGCTTTTGCTTCAGCAATGACGACTCCCGCCAGCGCATCGCCGTCGTCACCACCGCCTACGAGGGTGAAGTCGCCGGTCTTTTCGCACCACTTGGGGAAAGCGCGACGTCGATCAATCGGCGCCGCGGTGATCAGCACGGCGGTGTCGGCCGGATTGATGGCCGCGAGCAGCTCCTTCAAATCTTCGACGAGCTTGAGCGTGCTGTCGGCGCGACCAGTCACGCTATCTGCGAGAAAATTGACGTCCTTCAACCACACCACGCGACGTCCGCCGAACATCGAGACGGTTTGCACGCTGTCGCGGAAATGATTGATGGCGGTCTCCACCTCGCTGACATTGTTAGCAAATCCGCTGAGTACCTCCTGCGAAAACTCGTCGTCGATATCCTTGGTGAGAGCGGCGTAGCGTTCCTTCCCGAGTCGATCGACAAGAAAGTCGTCGGGACCACAGATGAAAGTGAACGGCTTGTCGGACATAGGTTTTGAGTTGTTCATGAACCGGCGAACAGCGCACGCCAAAAATCACCGCTCTGACTTGCCAGCGCTGCATGTGAAATACACTTTGTCCGCAGTTTTGATTAAATTACCCCTTTTCCTCGAACGCCTCGTGGCGACCCGTCACGGCGGCACCGTTATTTTTTATCTGCTCTTCATGGCCATCTCGTTGGTCGTGCGGATTGCGCTGCTGTTTAAGTCGGCGGGGAGCGTGGGCTGGGATCTGAGCCTGCTGGCGTCGTTTTTCTGGGGCTTTGTTTATGATCTTGCGGCCGCGGGTCTGTGGGCGCTGCCGATCACATTGATGCTCACTTTGCTTCCGGCGAAATGGTTCGAATGGCGTTGGGCTCGCGTGCTTACGCATCTGGTGGCTTTGGGAATAACGGCCGAGCTGCTTTTCACGGCGGTTTCGGAATGGACGTTCTGGGATGAGTTTTCGGTGCGCTTCAACTTCATCGCGGTCGACTACCTCGTCTACACGGTTGAGGTGATCGGCAACATCCGTGAATCCTACAACATGCCGGCGATCTTTGCGGGGATCGGGATAGCGACCGCGCTGGTTTATTGGACGCTCTCTCGCACGGGATTGCTGAAACTCTGGATGGAGGCTCCTCGCGTGCCGATGAAGAGACGCTTTATGGCGGGCGCGACTTGGTTCGTTCTGCCGCTCGCTTTCGGGCTGCTGCTCGATTCGCGTCATCTCCCGGAGTTTAAAAACGACTACAATCGCGAGTTGGCGAAGAATGGCCCGTGGTCGTTTGTCGCGGCGTTTCGCAACAACAAGCTCGATTACAAAACGTTCTATCCATCGATGCCGGTGGACGAAGCGTTTGCGCAACTGCGCACGGAGTTGGCCGCCGATGGTTCAGTGCCTTTGACCGACAATCCGCACGACACGCTGCGTTTCGTGAGCAACGAAGGCACACCGATCCAGCCCAACATTATTCAGATCACGGTCGAAAGCCTCAGCGCGATCTACATGGCGCGCTATGGTTCGGACCGGAATATCACGCCGCATCTCGATGAGCTGATGGAGAAGAGCCTCGTCTTTGATAATTACTACGCGACCGGCACGCGCACCGTCCGTGGGATGGAAGCGATGGTGCTTTCACTGCCGCCGACTCCCGGACGCTCGATCGTGAAGCGCCTGCGCAACGGCAATATGTTTTCACTCGGCAGCGTGTTTCGCAGTCGCGGCTACGACACCGCGTTTATCTACAGCGGCTATGGCTACTTCGATAACATGAATGCCTTTTTCGGTAACAACGGTTACCGGATCGTGGATCGCGCTTCCGTGGATAAGGAAGACATCACCTTTGCCAATGCGTGGGGCGCCTGCGACGAGGATCTGTTTAACTGGACTCTGCGCGAAGCCGATCAAGGCGCGGAGAGCGGTAAGCCGTTTCACTACTTTGTGATGACGACCTCCAATCATCGCCCTTTCACTTATCCTGATGGTCGCATCGATTTGCCTTCGAAGATTTCGGGGCGCGATGGCGGCGTGAAATACACGGACTATGCGATCAACAAGTTTCTGGAAGATGCTTCGAATAAGCCGTGGTTCAAAAACACGATTTTTGTGATCGTGTCCGATCACTGCGCATCGGTTGCGGGCAAGAGCGAGCTGCCTGTGCAGAACTATCACATCCCGCTGATGATCTACGCTCCGGGCGGGCAGATCAAACCAGGTCGCGTCGATGCGCTGATGAGCCAGATCGATTTTCCGCCGACGCTTCTTGGCCTGCTCAACTGGAGCTACCCGAGCCGTTTCTACGGTTGGGATGTGATGAACACCAAGGGTCGTCCGCGCGTCGTGCTGGGAAATTACCAAAAACTCGGTCTCTTCCGCGACGATCAGCTCACGATTCTGAAACCCGTGAAGCAGTTCAGCCAATTCGGCTTCGATCCGAAGAGCTACGTCGTCACGCCTTTTGAGCAGGAAGATAAAGCCTTTCAAGATACCGCCGTGGCCTATTATCAATCGGCCTCAGCGATGTATGAAGAGGATACCTACCGCGAGCTGACGCCCGAAGAATTGGCGCGCTACAAAAACGGACCACCCGAATAGAAAACGCCGATGCTTTCATTACCCCAGACCTCAAATATTTTTCTCCGTTTTCTTTTCGTCGCCATACTGGCCGCGACCACTTTGCCGGGTCTGCAAGCGAGTGAAGGTGAGGATGAAGATGAAAAGGTCTCGGATGGAGATATGCAGATCGAAGGCGTGTTCAACAGCGCGCTCCCCGGCACGGAAAAAAAGCACCGGCTAAAGCTTCTGTTTCGTCCGCATTTCGGCGATTTCCACCGAAAGGATTATTTGCGCGTGCCGTTGGCTCTACGTTATGGGCTCAGCGATAATTGGGATGTCACTGGAGGGATCGAGAGTTACTTCGCGCACGGATTCGGCGATGTGGATTGGATGCACGAATACGGCTTTTACGCCGCGCGGCTCAGCACCAAGTATCGGATCGGGCATCGGTTCTGGTCGCATTGGGATATGGGATTAGGGGTCGATTTCATCACCCCAGTCAGCAGTCCGCCCGGCGATGTGAGTGATGGCCTGAGGCATTTCGCTTATCACGTTTCCTTCTCCCGCGAACTCGAAACCATGCCGGACTGGCGCATCTTCTGGGCGGTCGGGGCTGACGATGTTTCCACGACTGGTCGTCCGGTGGTTTTAGAGAAAAACGATCTTGGCGATGATTCTGTGAGTCTTAGTGGCGGCTTCGTTTGGCAACGCCCGGCGCATAGTTATACGCTCGAAATGTCTTACGCGACCACTCGGCTCACGGGCACTCGTGACCGCGATGTGTTTACGATCCGCCCTGGCATCATTTGGAAGCTACCGAAGAAATATACTTTCCGGGCCAGGGGTGATTGGTTTCTCGGCGTGAGCACAAAAGTGAGCTACGGCTCCGATGGCACCGCATTAGGTGTGAGTGGTAAACTCCGGGTGAGCTTCGACTTCAAAAAATGGTGGCGGAGTAAGTTCCCGAAGAAGTGAGGTAGGTGAGGGACAGGGTGGTTTGTTTTACCACGAAGATCGCTAAGGGCACAAAGGTCGGAGCGGATTTTGAATGTGGAATTTCTCTCTAGATCTCCTCCAACCGGATTAGCCGAGATTGTGAAAGGTGCTAGTAGGGCAGGTGCTCAGCTAGGTATAGCACTGAATTCGGAGGAATTTTTGTTGATAAAAATGCCTCCAAATCATCCCTCGCGGAAACCACAGTGTAGGGTTCTGGGCCGGAAATCAGTTTCGAGTTTGTGGGCCATACTGTCTTCAAAGTGCCTCCAGCTAGTTTGATCGCATCTCTGACTGTCGTTTCTGGATTGATGAGATACTTGCCTTGCTTTACGACGGCCCCCAAATACTTATTTTTGAATTGTGTGATCTGTGTGTTGTCACTCTCTTTTTGTTCAGGCGGAGCACCCGCGGCGAAAGAAAGTATGGCGATGGACGGCAATGATATGAAAATGGGTCGCATCGTATTTATTGGTTATCCAACAGTGTGAATAGTCCCTGCCCTGTTTCAATCAAAACGAGTTCGCTTGCGGTCGTTGGATTGGGCGATGGTAATTTCTGCGTATGGTTTCTTCTACCCAATCGAAAGCACGCTGGCGGATTGATAGTTCCTTGTGGTCAGCGGTGGGGCTGCTTGTGCTGGTGTTTCTGATTTTTGAATACACGGAGCTGGATTTGGCGGTGCAGGATAAGTGCTATAATTTTGAAACGCGGACTTGGGTTGTTGATGGCGAATCAGCGCCGCCGCGACTGTGGTTCTATGACGGGCCGAAGATTGGGATTATTCTGCTTGGGTTGGGAGTGCTCGCGCTGGCGTTGATGCCGCAGAATTGGCGAGCGAAGTTGCCGTTTAAGGACATTGGGCGTCGGCATTTATGGATCGCGATTTTGACGATTGGCACAGTGCCCGCAGTGATAGGGCAATTGAAAGCGTCGACCAATATTTTCTGCCCGGCGGAGATCGAGCGATACGGGGGCGAGATGCCTTATGTTCGGGTGGTGGAAAGTTATCCGGAGGATAATTATCCGGATCGTCGCGGGCGTTGTTTTCCGGCGGGGCATCCGAGCGGCGGTTTCGCGCTGGTGGGTCTACTTGGTTTGGCGATGACGCGGCGGGGTCAGCGATTGGGCGTGGCGTTGGCGATGATTTTTGGTTGGTCGATGGGGCTGTATCAGATGCTGGTGGGTTCGCATTATCTGGGCCATGTGGTGATCACGATGTTGATCGCGTGGATCGGATTCCTGCTGTGGCGTCGCGTGTTTCGCGTGCACCGGATGCCGGAGAAACTGTAGAAGGCAAACCGCTATTGTGCGCTATGCGACGCTAATTACGATGGCGCTGACTTAGCGCCATTAAGCGTTCATGAGCTGTTTATCCGGATCGGCTCACCCGGAGGGTTCGCCCTACCTGTTGGTTGAATTGCGATCCCGCTAGCGTTTGTCGATTCGGCGGAAGAGCCAGATGCCGAGGCCAATAAACAGCAGGTTAGGGACCCAGTAGAGGAGGTCGGGTCGATAATACGGGTGCTGATCGAGCCAGTTGACCATGACGGTGAGGAAGTAGTGGGTGAGTGCGAGCATCACGGCTACGCCGAGATTGGCGGAGGTTTCGCGGCGGGACACTTTGATGCCAAGCGGCACACCCATCAGGGCGAAGGCGAAAATGGCGAGGGCGTTGTGAAACTTCTCCTGCATGGCGAGTTTCACCTTCATTTGGTCTTTGCGGTGTTCGGAGGCGTCTTCAGGTGGAACCTGCATGTCGGCAAGTCGGGCACTTTCGGCGCGCAGCTCCCCATAGGTCTTCCACTTGATCTTTTGTCGCACGGTGTTTCGGCCGAACAGTCCATCAAGGGGGAGTCGCACTTGTTCGGTTTTACCAAAGGTGCCCACGAGAGGTGGTCGGGAAAAATCTTCGGGTTGATCCGGATCGCGGGCTTCGACTTGTGCCTGGGTTAAGGTGAGCAAGAGCGCGTGGCCTTCGGCGTCGTATTCGAAGCGGCCGCTTTCAGCGCGAACGAGGCGTTTGACGCGTTGTTCTTCGTCGAGTTCCCACAGCCAGAAATCGTTGAGCACTGGGCCCTGTTTCTCGCCAACATAGACGACGAATCCGGGGAAATCACGGATGTAGGTGCGGGGCACGATAAACCCAAGCGGGTTGGTCTGCACGGCTTTGACCAATTCTTGCTTATAGTGCATGCGCGCACGTGGCATCGCTTCGAAATTGATGTAGAGCCCAACCGCCGTTCCCAGAATACCAAGAACCAGCACGGGCCGCATGATTCGTCCGAGCCCGATCCCAGCGGCGCGCATGGCGGTGACTTCACTATCGGCGGAGATGCGCCCCAAAGTGAGAAGCACGCCGCAGAGCATGCCCATGGGCAGCGCGTAGTAGGCGACGAAGGGAATCAGCAAGAGCAAGAGCTGGCCGAAGGTGGCGAGAGGGAGTTGCCCTCCGAGCACATAGCCCAGCAGATCGCGAATCGCGTTGCCCAACATGAGCACAAAACCAAAGAGCCCGACTGCCGCGAGGCAGGATCCGAGCACGCTTTTGAAGATATAACGATCGAGCAGATTCACAGTGAGCGCTGAATTTCTTCGCAGATGCGGGAGTTGCGCACAAGGCGCTTTGTTGGCGAGTCGTTCGCGCGACCTTAACCGAATCTCGCTTTTACCCGATCAAGGAGGTCGTGCGCGGTGAGATAGAGCGCAGGGATAAACACGAGGGTGACGAGAGTAGAAGCGAGGAGACCGCCCAAAACTACGCGAGCAAGCGAGGCCTGCATTTCGGCACCCGCACCAAGGCCAATCGAGAGTGGCAGGAGTCCGAGCACGGTCGTGAGGGTGGTCATCAAAATTGGCCGCAGGCGGCGACGGCACGCGCGCTGCACGGCTTCGACGGGAGGGAGATTCTCAGTGCGGCGCAGCAGGTTAATATAATCCACGAGCACGATCGCATTATTCACCACGATACCGATGAGCATGATTACGCCCATGAGACTTTGCATGTTGAGCGTGGTGCCGGTGATGAAGAGGGTGGGCACAACTCCGATCACCGCGAATGGCACGGCGCAGAGCACGATCAGCGGATCGAGGAAACGCTCGAATTGCGCCGCCATGACCATGTAAACGAGCGCTAGCGCGATGAAGATGGAGAGTCGGAAATCTGCCGCGGCTTTTTCCTGCTCTTCGGCCTCGCCGCCGAAATAGACCGAGAAGCCCGGTGGTAAACTCAACTCGGCCACGCGTTCACGAATCGCCTCCACTGCTTCGCCCATGGCGGTGCCTTCGGCCAGAGTGGCGGTGACTTTGGTGATGCGCTGTCCGTCGATGCGGTTGATGCGCGGTGGGCCGAGCGCGGTTTGCGGATCGATCACAGAAGAAATGGGAATAATTTCCCCGTTGGGGAGTCGAAGCGGGATGTTGGAAAGGCTCTGGGTATTACGCCGATCTTCAGGGCGCAATCGCACGATGATGGGAAACTCTTCGCCGCGGATCCGATAAGAACCAGCGCGACCTCCGCCGACGTTCATCTGAATGGCATCGGCGACTTCACGCACCGAGAGACCGAGCTCGGCGAGTTTATCCCGATCGAGATGCAGGTTGGTTTGGGGGCGCCCCGTATTGCGACCTACGCGCACGCCTTCGACTCCGGGGATGTCCTCAATCGCGGAGCGAATGCGATTTCCCACTTGTTCGGCTTGGTTGAGATCGTAGCCGCGAATCTGGATCGAGATATCATCGTTTTCGCCACCGGATCGGAAAATACGCCGGAGAATCCAGAGCCCGGATTGCGCACTCACGCGAATATCGGCTCCGGGTATTTGTCCATCCAGGGCGGTGCGTAATTTATCGGCCAGAGCTGTGGTGCCGATCGGGCTACCTTCTTTGAGGCTAAACTCAACTTCGGCGCGACCACCACGAATATCGGTGGAAAAATGCTGGACCCAATCGGTCGGAACTAACTCGCGGACTTTCGCTTCAAGTTCATCCAGCGCCTTGCTGAGCACGGCGATATTGGTGCCGCTATCCATGAACAGATCGACATCGATTTCTTCGGCCTCAGCAGGAGGCGCGAGCTCCATCGGAATCAAAGGCACGAGTAAAAACGCCGTGGTGCCTAGCACGATGCAACCGATGATCACACGACCGCGACGTTGCACGGCCGTTTTGAGAATCCGTGAATAGCGATTTTCGACTCGGTCGAAATAGTGGTGGAAACATCCCGTGCGTTCGCTGGGCTTAGTTTGCCGCCGGAGCAGCTTGCTGGATAGCATCGGCACTAGAGTGAGGGCGACCGCCAGAGAGCAGAACAGCGCGAAGACGACGACGAGTGCGAGCTGCTGAAAGAGCACGCCGGTGATCGTCTGCATGAAGACAACCGGCAGAAAAATAACAGTCGTGGTGAGCGTCGAAGCGATGATCGCACCGCCGACTTCCTTGGTTCCGAGTCGCGCCGCGCTGACGGGATCTTTGCCTTCTTCCCGCTGTCGCGTGATGTTTTCGAGCACGACCACGGCGTTGTCCACAACGAGTCCGACGCCAAGGGCGAGTCCGCCGAAACTCATTTGATTCAGCGTGAGTCCGTTGAAGTAAAGCAGGCTGAATGTCGCGATGATCGAGATCGGAATCGAGATCGCGATGATGAAGGTCGAGGAGCCACGTCGGAGAAACAGATAGAGCACGACGACGGCGAGGATGGCGCCCCAGAACGCCGAATTGCGCACGTTGTCGATCGAGCGCTGGATGAACGTGCTTTCGTCGGAGGCGACGAAAAGATTGAGGTCGGTGCGCTCCGCATTGATCCGCTCTACTTCCGCTCGTATCGCGGCGGCGACTTCGACGGTGTTGGTGCCGGATTGTTTGCGGATGCCGAATCGAAGCATCGGCTTTCCATCGATTTTCACGAGGCGGTTAAACTCTTCGTAACCCATCGACACATCGGCTACATCGCCGATCCGGATCGGCTTGCCATCGAATTCACTGACGACTGTTTGGCGGATCTGATCGAGATTCGTAAACTCGCCCAACGTGCGCACATAGATTTCACGCACACCGACTGAGACATTGCCGCCGGGCCGATTCACATTTCCCGCGCCGAGGGCAGTGCGGATGTCCTGAGCGGAGAGTCGGCTCGCGTTGAGCCGGTCGCGCCGCAGATCGACTTTCACGATCCGTTCGACGCCACCCCAAATCCAGATATTGCCCACGCCTTCGACTTGCTCGAAGCGATTGGCGATATCGCGTTCGAGAATCAGCGTAAGCTCTTGAAGATCCCAGATATCCGAACTCGCTCCGACGACGACGATGGGCACGTTGTTGGGATCGAATTTCCACACCCGGGGCGGATCGGCATCTTCGGGCAAATCGTTGCGCACGCCATCGAGAGCGGTGCGCACATCGTTGGCCGCTGTTTCGAGATTGGTGCCGCGAGTGAAATCGAGGCTGACAGAGCTGCTTCCTTCTTCCGAACCGGAGCGTATGCGCTCTACTCCCGGCACGCCGGCGAGGGCGTTTTCAATCGGGTCGGTGATGGCTTGTTCGATTTCCTCGGGACCGACGTTGGGGTAACCGGTCCAGACGGTGAGCTGGGGGAACTCCATCGGTGGTAGCAAATCGATGGGCAGATGCCGTAGACCGGTCACGCCAAGCGTGATGATGATAAGGAAGACCATCATGGTGGCGACGGGTCGCTTGATAGATGTTTCGGTCAGCGGCATGAGCAGGAGGTCGCGTGAAGCGTTTACTTACGGGGCGACTTCTTGGGGTTCATGACTTCTTCCAACAGCGATTCGCGTTGGAGGTTTTGCAGATCCAGCACCTGTTGCCAGGTCACGGAACGCACGCGCGCCTGACTGCGACCCGTAGCGAGAAGGTTTTGGCCGAGGGTCACGACCCATGCGCCGACTTCTAGTTCGGAAATGGCGACTTCGGCCGCGCCGCGCGCAATCGGATCTACAGGCAGAAAACTCACATCGACCGGCATGCTCAGCGAGTTTTCCGGATCGGCCTCGGGCGTAGCTTGCAAATGGTAGACGCCTTCGCGACCGGTGTTCGAATCGGTGTAGAGCGCACTGGAGGGCACGAGCGTGGATTGTTGGCTCTGGCCGTAGAGAATGTCGACGGCGGCAAACATGCCAGGCTGTAAGCGGCGTTCGGTATTGTTGAGATCGATCTCGGCCACGGTGCTGCGCGCGACTGGATTGAGAAACGGCGAGATGCGCGTGAGGGTGCCGACGAGAGGGTCTTGATCCGCATCCTCGGAAAACACCTGCACGGCTTGCCCGGGCTCGATGTAGTTGAGCATCTCATCGGTCAGGTCGATGCGCACGGTCACACGGTCGAGATTGCCAATGGTGAAGAGTCGCGTGGAAGCCGTGACCTGCATGCCGATCTCGGCGGCGCGCACGCCAACGATTCCGGCGATGGGCGCTTTGATGATCGTTTTGGTGAGTGAGTCGCGGCTCTCGGCGAGGTTGGAAGCGGCTTGCTCCACGCGAGCTTCGGCCAACTCGACATCGGCGGCGGCGGATTCGCGCTGTGCGGCGGTGGTTTCGAGTTCGACCTCGGTCACCAGATTACGGTCGCTGAGAGATTTGATGCGTTTCGATTGCGCTTCGACCTCGGCGAAGGCCGCGGTCGATTGACGTAGACGGGCTTCTTCGATGCGCAAACCGGCCTCGGCCTGTCGAACCTGCTCCCGTGCTGATTCA
>Ga0055584_100004368_pt1 | contig 13905 bp, 8 predicted proteins | sample OSDHelmetaG_FD_58716 | JGI IMG/M metagenome (GOLD analysis project Ga0055584, IMG submission 58716) | Pelagic marine sediment microbial communities from the LTER site Helgoland, North Sea, for post-phytoplankton bloom and carbon turnover... | ecosystem: Environmental > Aquatic > Marine >... | reverse complement strand
CGCTCACCTAGAAAAACGAATGAAAGACGGCCAAACATCGCTTACCCTAAAAAAAGGGCCCGTACAAATGCATATTCCCGAAAGCACGCTCAAGTCCCTGCAGTCTACAGCAGATACGGCATTGTCGTCCCCCAATGTACTTGGGTCGTTTCTAGCCATTTTCCCGTCTCAAAATCAATGGCCAAGTACCTACACGTACCGTATCGACTGTCTGCCAGAAGGTCCGGTACTCACGATATCTCATTCGGGTCGTTCAGCACGATTTACAGTCGATCAGCTTAATCGCTCTGGGTACGCTACTATCAGTAGCTTAGATGCCACTGCTATCCAAAAACTTGCCGAAGAGATTCCTTCTGAATCCGATTATCAAGGGTTTATCTTTCATTATGATGCCGTTTGTGGCGCTTTAAGCATCAATAGAAATGGTGTTCGTGTTAGATTTGATCCCAGCTCATTATCGAAGCTCGGTGTTCATTGTCCTGAAGCGCCCACAAAAACGGATATCGACGCTATTCTTTCAGAAGTGCCAGATGTAGATGATTATCAGGGATTTCGAATTTCGAGTCTCATGCGGAATGGCCAGTTAACATTGCGTGTCGAAGATTTGCCATTTAGTTATGTCTTAAGCCAAGCTGATTTAACTCAATTATCTTTGGTCCCTAGCTTAGAGCTAACAAAAACCGAGCTTAGTACCTTAATCCAATTTGCCAAACAGCGTTGCTCCGAGCAAAAAATCGCTGCGGGCATTTTTCCGGCAGATCACCGTATTAATCCCCAAGCGATTTCTTACTTAGGGTCGTACAAAGAGGCGATTGATTGGGCGTCTTCTACCGCTGACATGTACCCAGTCACGCATCAAGACTGTATGGTTTGTCGGTGTGTAGACCCGAAAGGGTATCCGATTTATTTAGTCTTTCAGTTTATCAAAGACCGAGATGATGCACTGATGATGGATGTGTATGGCGTGGGTAAATTTTCCCAAAACTTGGTCTGTCATCGTCTTATCCAGAAGCGTAAGCCTATCCTTACGTATGAGTCAAAAAGTCTCATGGCAGCGACACTTCTCACGCGATTGGAATCGCCACTTAGATTTCGGTTTCAGCACAGCCGCCCTCATGACCTAGCCACGTTCTCTTATCCCATTACAGATCCTTATGCCGATAGAATTGCTGGCAGAAAAGCTGCTTACGACGCCCTTATCGCAGAGTTTGAGCCCGCACTATGGTCTCAGTCTGTTGGATCGTTTAAGCTTAGACGGATTTTTTCTACGCAGCAGACCCCATCAAATAGGCGTCAGCTTACTAACGAAGGGGGTCTACTTAGTGTGCTTGTTGCACCTAAAACGGTGATTCATATTGAATTAACACCCACCTATTTAGACCATTTTGACCCAGACCCCAATCAACCGTCGCGACATAACCCACCCGCAACTATGAGTGATCGTACAAAACAGGTTTTATCCCAGGGGACCGTTAACCGTATTCTTTTTGATTTAGGTCGTTTTTTAGAGGATGTCGACTATCATGCCTTTTCACCAAGAACGGAGTCTTCATTCAAAGGGCATCAGCTCCGTTTCCAAATTGGCATGACAAGATCGCCGCAAACGAATGAATTGGGAATGAGCTATCTCGATTTAGGGTGATGTTCTGATTGACAGTTTGTCTCTTTTAATCTGTTATAAATACAGATGTAATGTAGTTAATATTATAAAAATTTATAATTTTTAAAGTAATTTCAGTTTCAGGCAAAGCGCCATCAGCGGTTGATTATACAGATCGGTATAATTGTAATGAGTTAAACAATCTTTATATATGCTTTGAATGCCCCATTACACGTGAGGCCCTCACTGAGCCCGTAATTGCTTCGTATGGCCATGTCTATAGTCTGGGACATCTTGGTGCTTGGCGTAACCATTCTGCTAAGTCTCCGGTCACGAGTTCTGTTGAGGACCATAGGATTAGATACCCGGTTTCAGCTACTGTATGATGACGTTTGTTTGGATGTTGTTAACTTTGCAAAAGGTCATTTATCCAAAGCAGAGGTGGGTACGTGTCTTAGAATGACGCTTCTTCAAAAAACGGGGGACTCTTTAGCGTTTAAAGGGGTTATATTGAGCTTGGTGATTGAGCCTAATAAAGTTATTAACCGTTTAGTTAGGTTAGATCAACCCACTCGGCATAGTCGGCGAAGATAGTCCTTTAACGCTCTGTTTTTGATCTGCAATTTTTTTGTTATAGTCGATCTATAGATACATGATTATCAAATAAGTACTTGTTAATGTTTAAAATTATATCAATATCAGCGCAGAAGCTGGTGGATTTTGACTATAAAGATCGTTATAAAAACGATATATTAGACGCCGTTTATCGTTGTTTTGAATGTCCGATTGATATGGCGTCTTTTACGACGCCTGGGATTGCGTTAGATGGGCATGCGTATAATGTTCCGACGATGAATACATGGCTTAATGCTAATGATCTCTCCCCGATGACTGGGCTTCCCTTAGCGTCGAGACTCACGCTTTCAACTGAGTTTACCGATTTGTGTTGTTATTATGCGTCTCTCAATGGCATGCGGCCAGCTCATAAAAAATATCCAAAATTGGACGCGTTGTTATGGCGAATTCAAAAAAGAAGCTATTTTACAGGAAGGAGACTCATTGGGCCCTGCGGATATTTTTTTGAACGAGTTCTGGGGACAGTTCAAGAGTACTGGGATACCTTAAGACCCGATCAATTAGTGATAGGCCACCTATTGATCTTAAGCCTTCAGAGTATTCGGTTGAGATTGAATTGGCATTTGTTACACCAAAATCTGTTCGTCTAAGTAATGGTGTTATACACGTTCGAGTTTCCGAAGATGCGTTGCCTGAATTTGGGCTTGATAATATGGGGTCCTCGGAGTTTGATTCTAACTTGCCAACGCTTAGTTCAAAACTTCCCGATACCGATACATTACCCGACGGTGTTTCTTTAGTTATTACGCTCGGGCAAGGATCTATGACGGTAACCCGTATTGATGAAATTGGTAAACGCCATCATTTCGATTCGAAAACATTACATCAGAAAAAGAGTCACTCTGTTGATGCGTTAAGGTCATCTAAATTTAAGGCGCTCATTCAAGCAAATAAAATAAGCAATTAAGCCTGAGAGACTATTCAAGGCATTATTAAAGCGTAGCTTAGATCTTACTTTATTGAAATTTATTGCTTTTTCAATACGATATATATACATTATAAAACTAGTGGTTCTAATGTTTAAAATAATTTCACTACCATCTCACAAACTTGTAGCTGTAAAGAGCGAGCAAGAGCGTTTGTTACAGGTAGTACGTAAATGTTTTGAATGTCCGATAGGGCTTCAAGAGTTGTGCCAACCAGTGATTGCTGCAGATGGTCATGTTTATGACTTTCCTGAGATTATGAGCTGGTTTCAAGAGCGTCAACGCTCCCCACTAACGAATCAGTCGGTGTCTGAGATAGTGTCATACTCAAGTGACTTTAGTGACTTGAATCAATATTATAAACCAATAGATGGCAAGGAGGTATTTCATAAGAAATATCCGAAATTTGATAGTCTTATGGCAAAGCTGCAGGTCAAAAAAGAGGCGTTGGGTCCGGATGAAACGTTAAGTCCTGTAGATACCTTGCTAGAACGAACGTTACTGTCTCTTAAAGACTATTGGGATGCATTAGATCCTCAGGTTCGAATTGTAGATGAACAGGTAAAGGTGGGGTATTCGGTTACTTTAGAGGGCTCAAAAAGAGGGGTGCAATCAGCATGTTTAGATAATGGGTCTCTACGCGTTCATGTGGATAAAGAGACGTCACTTGGTCTAGATCTGGAAAATGTTTCAGTGTCTGATTTTAGTCAATGGGATGTTTTTATCTCGAGATTGCCTGATCTTACATCGTTCCCAGAAGTGGTCTTTTTAGACATTGAACTACTTGAAGGTAAAATGGAGATGACGTTTACTACTGATGTGGGGCAAAAATTCAGGTTTAATTCGAGTACCTTAGAAAAGGTGGATATCCGCTCTATAGATGGTTTGACCCCCGAAAAATTAAGATGTTTACTTCAAGATACGCCTACAATGAAGGACAGCGATGGGTTTGTTATTAAGCGTAATGTCGGTGAGAAGGGTATTGTTTTTCGTAGAAATGGCCTGGATCTTGTATTTAGATCTAGTACACTTCGTAAGTTAAATGTACCTATGAAGGAATCTGAATTAACGACAGCGCATGTCATTGCTATGATGACTTATTTTAAAGCCCAATTCCCTACTGTGGAGCAGTGGCCAGAACACTATAAGTATCAGATAAAGTTTGGGGATCCTGATATCCTTATGATAGAAATCCCTGATGGGGATGGTGCATCTAGGTCTATTATTTTAACGTCAAAAACTCTCGAAGATCTGGGCTATGCGTCGTTTTTAAAGCTATCGGCATTTCATATTGAACGGGTTCTTTCAGAGATGCCTAATAAAGCGGTTTTAGAGACTGTTGATGTTACATATAATCACCTTCTTGGTAAGGTGTCTTTGACATTTAAGGAAGATTCAGGTGGTGCTCCTATATGCTTTTATAGACATCAGTTGCGTCGTATTGGTGTTTTGAAGGATACCTATCCACGTTATCAGACGCTTACAGAGGCAGAGATATTAACGATATTATTTCAGTGTCCGCGGAACGATACTTATAAGGATTATTCTTTTTTTGATCATGAGACTTTTTATCGTGTAGTTAGGGGCGTTGTGGCTGTTGATCAACCCAAGGATGAGTTTGATGTATGTATATTGAGATCGGATCTTAACGCGTTAATTCAGAAGGATGAGAAGAAACGTTTGGACGCTAAAGTCTGTGGAGGCATTGCGACGAAAGAAACGTGGGCGAATCTAAGTCGATTCCAGAAACTTTCGAATTTACCAGATGTCATCAACAGAGCTAAGGCTCTTTTTGCTAAGCAATTAGTTGAACCGGATGAGTGTTTTGGGTTTAAGTATCTAGATGATAATGGTCAAGAGGTGTATGGCGTGGTTCATTTTTCTAATTCAGATGATAGTACCCCGTCTGTAAAGGTGTATAAGTGTGCTGATATTTCTTCAGCGGCAAGTTACGAAGCCTTAATCAACACTGATCCTGTAGCGGTGATTGGTTCTGATGAACTTTATTATGAAGATATGATTTATTTACAGAATCAGTTTGGTTATAGTGCGAATCGTGTACGAAAATTTGATGACTCTAGACCTTTTAGCTATCGTAAGGGTGTTCATTTTGATCAAGTGTGCTTGAGTCAGGTTAAACAGTTTGAAGCTGATTTACGTGGATCTTATAGAGGGCACTTTCGAGTTAAAAGTCTTTATCAGGAAAGGACTTTCAAGGGGGTTGTCCTTAGTATTGTTGTTGCTTCAGAGAAGGTGGTTCATGCACGAATTGATGCGACTAGTATTCAAGCGCTTCTTAAAGACAATGGGCTTGCTAATGCAACATTAGAGGCTCGAGAGTCTTGTATTCACGAGTACCTTTTAGATCAGATTAAATTAAATGCTAGTACGGGTCTTCGTGCCTCTCAGAAAATGGGCGAAAACGATTCTGCTTTAATATGGGAGTTCTCTTATGGGTCTAATATGCAATCTAATCGTCTTGTTCCGTTAAAGAAAGAGGACACTTCTAGTAGTCGTGGATAACCCATTAAGATCAGTCTTTGACGCTTCCATGGCCCGTCTAGTATAATAAGGAAAGTTTTTTCAACACATAAATCATCCTATTTTGCTAATCATCACGAGGTCTTATGGCAGGTCATAATAAATGGTCGCAAATTAAGCATAAAAAAGCTAAAACAGATGCCCAGCGGGGTAAACTCTTTACGAAAGTTACTCGCGAATTAACCATGGCGGCAAAGCTAGGTGGCGCAGACCCCGATATGAATGCCCGATTACGCTTGGCGATTCAAAAAGCAAAAGAAGCGAACATGCCCAACGATAATATCTCTCGTGCCATCGAAAAAGGTGCGGGTGGTGCGGACGATTCGTCGATGGAAGAAATTCAATATGAAGCCTATGGTGTAGCAGGGGTGGCCTTTTTAATTGATACCTTAACCGATAACCGGAACAGAACGGTTTCTAATATCAAAGCCATTTTAACCCGGGCAAATGGTACTTTGGCTAGTCAAGGTGCCGTGGCATATTTATTTGATCAAAAAGGTGTTATCATCTGTAGTATTGGGTCGGATGAAGATAACGTTATGACGGTTGCATTAGAGGCGGGAGCCGAAGATGTGCTAACAGAAGAAGATGGATCTATTGTGGTCACGACAGACCCGAGCTCTTTTGAATCTGTTAGAACTGCATTAGACGCCGCCGGAATTACGTTAGAAGCCTCAGAAATTAGCCGTGTGGCACAGACCACTGTAAAATTAAGTGGCGAAGATGCTAAATCCATTCTAAACTTACAAGAGAAACTCGAAGAAGATGATGATGTTCAAGATGTATACGGAAACTACGAACTAGTGGATGGGGAATAGGAAGAGTCATGATTAGGTTGTTATTACTATTATTATTGGCGTTTTCAACGATGGCACATGCTGCGTTGGCGGTGACGGGCACGACTGCAACATCAGTTGCACGGGGCGCCTTGGCGCCAGTAGCGAAACTTCTTGTAACAGATCATGATGTTACAAAGACTGTTTCTATACGGTTTACGGTTGTTGATGATGGTGTGAATAGTCCAACGTTTGGTGACGCTAATGGATTTATTAAGCGTATTCGACTTTATAATGGGACTTTTGATCCTCTTAATACTGAAAATAATAGACTTGGAGAGCAAACGTTTACGGGAGATGCGCTTCAGGGGACCGTGACATTTACAGAGTCTGATGATACAAGTTTTACCATTATTGTTGTCATGGAAATAGATGAAAATAATGAGGGTGGGGGTGCTGCTGGTCCGGTTAGGATTAATGATTTGCAGATACGGTATACTGAAAATGCAGTCGACATTGATGTTCTTCCGGTAGCTGCCGATATTAAAATTGCCTATTTTGAACTTTTAATTCCAGATGGTACCAGTACCTTAACCGCCTGTGCAGCTAACGGTAGTCATGGTTCGGGTGTTATTGCGAATAATTTTTCTTTAAATAATTTTACTGCCGATGTGCCCGTTACGGTCACAGATCAGTCAGATACATTACCTGTTATGGTTTTTGAAATCAAAGCGGTTGGTAGTGATTTTTCATTAAAAAGTGTTCAATTTGATAATGAGTATGTTGGGCAAGAAGTTGAAGAGCGATTTCAGGTATCAGCAGAGGTTGATGGCTTGACTAATGCAGAGCTTATTAATTTAAATACGCCAGATCCTTGTGGGGTTGTGGGGACGGTTCGGAATTTTGCAAATTCAGCTAATCATAGGCTCTTAGGTACCTTAAGTGGGATAGATACGGATCTTACCAATAACTTTACATCTGCAACGCGAGGCCTGTTTACCGGTGATCATGTCAAAAATGCTGGGACGTCAGTTGTGATTGGTGAAAACGATTCTGAGTATTTCATGATTTCTTATAAATTATGTTCGACATGTAGCTTTATGGATTTGAATGGCGATAATCGATTTATTGTAGCGTCTCGGATTGATGATGAGTTTTTAGTGCTTAAACACACGTCTAGCATTGATAATATTGTGGTAGATGTTAAGAACACGACAACGACAGCGCCGAATGCAGCGGCAACAAAATCATTTCAGGAATTTGTGGGGTTAAACTTTGATTCATCTAGTGATACTTACAAGGGTTTAGTGTCTCCTTTAAACACGTTTTCCCCTGGCTCACGTGCCGAAGTTTTTCAGATGAGATTTTTGGCTCAAGGTACAGATCTTACGTTTGATTCTTTAATTTTAAATACAAATAGTGGAGACTTTACTCAAGTAGATCGGATTGATATTTATACGGATGAATTAATGACGCAGCTTGTGGGTTCTGTGACAACGTTCCCGTCTGTGTCTCGTGTAACAGTTCCGTTGCATGCGGTTAATGATTCTGCAACTCCAGGGCTTCTTTTAAATACATTTTCGGGGACGAATCCGGCAACCGATTTGTTTGTGGCAGCGACTTTTAAGGTAGATGCCGACCTTGGTGATTATGATCTTAGTTTATTCTCTGGTTCCGCGACTGTGGGGACGACGGTGGTTGATGTGATTGGGGCGTTAAATACATCCCCTAATGTTGGACGCGCTCAGGAAACCGCTACCGTTACGATTACAAATACGTCTGTTCGAGTTACCAGTATGAACCTTTCGATTCGTCCAGCTAAGGCGATCGAAGGCATGGTCTATGTCCCTGTGCTTTGGTTTGAATTGAATTCAAATACACAGTTAAATAATCAAACCTTTACAATTAGTAATACAAATGATGCATTTAATGCCCAAAATAGAGGTGTGCGTCGTGTGTCGATTTTTAAAGATTGTGATACGGTAGAAGATTGTGAATCTTTTGATTCTGAATTGAATTTAGGTGAGGATGTTTTATTAGGCTCTGCAGTTCCGACGGCGAGTGCGACGAATAGTGCGGAAGAAATTTCAATCTCTGGTATTACGATTCAATCGGGTCGAACGCAATATATTGTTGCGTATGATATTGGTCATGATATTAATCCTGCGGTAAACCTAGCAGACGCTCAATTTAATGGTGTTACCGGACAATCGGTAGCGGGTGTGTTGCCTGGCCCTTCTGGCGGTACTGATATGCAAATTATTCAAAATTTATTTACCATCGAAGAGGTCTCCGCAGCGGATAGTGTTGGTGCCGCTTTATCGAATGTGGGTGATGGAGAGACGGAGTCTTTTAACTTTGCTATTGAAGTGTTGAATGGCTTTGCACAACCTGTAAATGTGATTAATGTTCGTCCTGTGGCCTATCAAAATTCTCTTTCAGGGCTTGATATTAGTCATCAATTTACCATTTCTGCGGATGCGGCTAATCCTGCGGTTAATGATACGGCGTATTCAGAAACGAATCCAACGGCAGTGGTTAATGGCGACGATCGCCGATTTAATTATGATGTTGCGATTGCGGAGCTTACCCATACAGGGCAAACCTTAATGGATGCGTTTGTGTCTTTTGTTATTCCCGAAGCTAGTAGGGTTGGCGACTTAACGGGTGTTGGCGATAGCTTTGTATCAATGTTTAGATATAATAGCGATACGACAAAATCTGCAGCCGGCTTAACGGCGGGGCAATTAAGCGGTAGTGATCAAATTGTTCAGTTTACGTCGGTAGGTTCTGCAATCGATGGGCTTTCAACCGATCATGAATTCCCCTCTTTTGTAGAGTCCGTTGAAGTTGTGCGTGGGGGTACGGATGTGATCTTTAGTAATTTCCACCCTCTAAGTTCGGGCGAGTCTTTAAAAATTAACTTTGTAAATCCAGAGCAAGTTGATTTTGTCTCTGCAGAAATCACCTTAAATCCAGGGGAAGAAGAACAGATTTTACCGAGTTCAGCCAACTTAAGCTCTTCAACAGATGCGTTCTTTAGTATTGTTGGTGCGGGTACGAGTTCTGGTAGAATTGAAATCCATAATTTACAGCGGTCTTCAAACGGATTAAACACCCTTCAAATTCAATTGTCAGATATTTCGGGGAATGCGTTAGATACTTTAACCATTTCCTTCTTTATGTCTGAAACTATTTTGATTGATCATTTTTATATTTTCCCAAATCCATATAATCCAAATGTACAACCTGAAATGGAGTTTGGTTTTTCAGTAACCCATCAGCCGGATACCGTTAAAATCTTTATTGTTAGTTCAACAGGGCGTTTAATTTCAGAGCTTAACTTTACGGCGGCCGAGCATCCAGAGCTTACAACTAATGGCTATAAACGATTAACTTGGGATCCTCGTACGCGAACGAATATCACGAGTTCCTTGGCCCCTGGTATTTATATCGCTAAGTTAGTGGTGACCGATAGTGCTGGTCGAACTGTGTCGAAAGTAACAAAGTTTGCGGTCTACTAAGGAAGTGGTTATGATACATACTATGGTTAAATTTTTAATACTAAGCTTGTTAATGGTACTTCCTGTATCAGATCTTTTTGCTCAAACTGTTTTTATTGAACAGCAAGCTGTAGAAAGTCCCCAGGCGACGTCTGCTGGGCCTCGATTTAGAAGCCTTGGGTATAATGTTGTGTCGATTTCTGGTGATGTAACGGGTGTTTTATTGAACCCTGCTGCAATCTCAAATATTGAATATATGCAGATTAGTGCAGGGAGTCAATCTCATCTGGGTTATTTTGAATATAATAATGTAAATTTTGCATACCCGTATAAGGGGATGGTTTTTAGTTTGTCTTATGCGTCGAATATGTTAAATAATATTCCGTTAACCCGAAAAGTTGATGGGACGATTTATAGGGTAGGATCGTATAATTCAGGATGGCAATTGGTTCATTTTGGAATTAGTGATGATTATTATTTAAACTTTTTCTTAGATAAATTTTCGTATGGTGTTTCGGGTAAAATGTTACAGCAAGACCTTGGTACACGGCGTCGTTCTTTTGGCGTTGATGTTGGTGTGATGGGGTCTAAATATTTTGATGATTTATATGGTGTGAATGAGATCGTTTTAGGCGTCTCGGTTTTAAATGCTTTTGCAACTGAATTTAATAGTTGGACCCCCGTCAGCTCATCTGCTTCTGGGGATCCAGTTGGTGTTGCTAGGGAATATTTATTTTCAAGTTCGTATCACTTTGATAAGTGGAACTTGGTTCTTCATCAAGGCGTTAGTGGGTTTTTAACTGATGATTATCCGGTCTTAGACAAAGTCTCTTTTGGTGCAGAGTATGCCATTATTGAACAGTTATCTCTTCGGGGCTCTGTGGTTCGCTATATGCAAGAAAGTGTTCAAGAATTTAATCTGGGTCTAGGCTTTTTATTAGATGGGATTTATTTCTCGAATAATTTTTATACGATGAGACTTGATTACAATTACACCATTCCATATTTTCCGTTTGAAGACGAGGCTCGCCATGCCTTTGGTATTTCTTTATTGGGATTAAACAGATCTGTGGTTCCCGTATTAGCGTCTTCTAAGAAATCTGTTGTTACCAATAAGAAAAAAACGTCTATTAAAGGGAAGTCTGAAAAGAATGCGCTAGTCTATCTATATAAAGACGATGTTCAAATTCGGGAGTTAACGGCAGATGTTAGAGGCCAGTTTGAATTTAAAGATGTGGTTTTAACGAACGGTAAAAACCGGTTTTATGTAAAGGCGCAAAAGAAATCTCAAAAATTATCACAAGCGTCAAAAGAAAAGACCGTTTATTACGATTATACGGCTCCTAAATTTACGGTTTCTTACGAAGTTACACCAAATAAAAAATATATTATTGCCTCGATTGTTAGTAGTGAGCCTTTAGCTAAAATAGATGCCTTTGTTGGCGAAGAAGCGTTGAAATGGGCGAAGGTGAGTGATACTGAATACAAAGTGAGGTTCTTATTTCCAGAAGCGTATGCTTCTAGTACCTTTGTTCCTGAAGAACAAATTACCTTCAAATTAAATGTTAACGATTTTGCTGGAAATGTAGCCGATCCTTACGAACATAAATTTGTGATTAGCTTGCAAGGGCCGTTAGATCGTTCGTTGATCTCAAATCATTCATTTATGGTGTCGGGATCTATTTCTGATGTTATTGAGACACTTGAGATTCAAGGGGAACCAGTGGCCATCGACGCTAAAGGTTATTTTGCGCATACAGTGTCTTCTGGGTATGGTAAACAGTTGGTTAAATTGAATGCAACGACGAAAACGGGTGTCGATTTAAATTATTATATTAGGGTCTTAACCTTTAAGCGATTTAAAGATCTTGGGGCTGGATTCCCAGAGAAACGTCATGTTGAATTATTGGCAACGATGGGCTTTATTGATGGGGATCAAGATCATAACTTTAGACCTCAAAAAGTGGTAACGCGTCGTGAATTAATGCGGTTAGTGGTTAAAATCCTTAAGCTGGAGCGTCCGATTAGAGTTAAGGAAGATCCTTTCTTTGATGTTAAGCGTACGGATAAAGATGCGCCTTATATTTTAGCGGGTGTTTCTGAAGGGATTATGTTTGCGTTCCCTGATGGTAACTTTAGGCCAGATCAACCGCTTACGGTTGCCGAAGCCTACGAGATCTTAGTAAACAATGATATTTTAGATACAGATGAAGTGAATGTTGATACATCGCCATGTACACGCTTAGATTTAGCGCAAATGATGAAAGATATTAATCAGTATAATGAACGTGTTGAATACCTTTTAAGTTGGGATCGGGGTTTTAAGCTTAACTAATGTGCGTTAACTCCATAATTCGGTCATGACACATATCGGTATTGTTGGCTCTGGGGCGGTCGCATCGTTATACGGCATGATGTTACAGCGTGCAGGCTTTAAACTAAGTTTGGTCTGTAGATCCGGCTTTAATGAGATCTCTGAAAGTGGTATTTTCGTGGAATCCACGTGGGGCGACTTTCAATTTATCCCGGATGGGGTCTATGCACGAAGTAACGATTTGCCCGACGATTTAGATCTGCTTATTATTGCCACAAAAGTGTACCCAGATTTAGACCTACCGGCACTTCTCGGGCCTTATGCTAAAGGTCAGTGTCCGATACTTTTAATTCAAAATGGTATTTTTATTGAGCGGTACTATCAAGAGCTATTCCCTAATTTTGAGCTCTACAGTGGTCTTGCCTTTGTCTGTGTGTCTCGGCATTCTTATACCCATGTCGAACATATTGATTATGGTCGGCTAGATTTAGGCGTTTATCCAAAAGGGACATCGTCGCTTTTAACCGATATTTCGGAACGATTAAAGGCTGTGGGCATGGATTGCCGTGTTTCTCCTCAAATTCAACGTCAGCGGTGGGAGAAGCTGGTCTGGAATGCGCCTTTTAACCCGTTGTCGGTGCTTATGCAGCAGAGTACCTCTGAATTGTTATCAGATCCAAAGACAACAGAGCGAATTCGACAGATCATGATGGAAGTGTGTCGTTGTGCCGATTTAGACGGCTTCCCGTTAGATTCCGACATCGTCGAACAAAAAATTCAGCAAACCCTTAAAATGGCCCCCTACAAAACCAGCATGTTACTAGATTACGAGTCGGGGCGTCGATTAGAATATGATGCGATCCTGGGTAATTTACTGTCGTTTGCCGAAAGGATGGCTATCGAGATTCCCTATTGTCGGGCATTGTACAACGACCTTTTAGCGTTTATCAAAGAAAATAAAGAGGAGTCATTATGATCGTACATCAATATTTATTGGGGCCAATGGAAAATTTTATGTATATCCTTGAAGATCCCGAAACGTCAAACGTGGTGGTTGTCGATCCTGCGTGGGATGTCCCTTATCTGATTGATCAGATTAAAACAAATGGATGGACGCTAGATAAAGTGTTGCTTACCCATGCGCATTACGATCATGCTAATGGGGTTGAAGATCTTTTAAAATTTTCAGAGGTTCCAGTTTATTTGTTCCATAACGAAATTCGTTACGATTTACCGCCGGTTTTTAATGTGCCTAAGGTTCCGATTACCGCCCTCCAAGACGGGGATACGCTTAGCTTTGGTGCTACGACGCTAGATGTGTTACATACACCAGGGCATTCTCCAGGGTGTGTGTGCTTTATTTCCAGCGAGCATGTGATTGCAGGCGATCTTATTTTTGTCGATGGCTGTGGTCGTGTCGATTTACCTGGCGGGGACCCTGCTGCGATGTTCGACTCGTTGCAACGATTAAAAGCACTACCAGAGCATCTTCGAGTATGGTCTGGGCATAGAACCGGGGCCCAGGATTCAGCGGTGCTTTCAGATTTAAAACGTAACAACCCATATTTAGTTGCCGAAGATCGCGATGCTTTTTTTAGCTCGAGAGGCG
>Ga0055584_100004367_pt1 | contig 13906 bp, 18 predicted proteins | sample OSDHelmetaG_FD_58716 | JGI IMG/M metagenome (GOLD analysis project Ga0055584, IMG submission 58716) | Pelagic marine sediment microbial communities from the LTER site Helgoland, North Sea, for post-phytoplankton bloom and carbon turnover... | ecosystem: Environmental > Aquatic > Marine >... | reverse complement strand
GTCATTGTGTCCCCTGCACTACGTCCCCTATTTAAAAGAGACTTACGAGTCCAGATCCTAAGATACTAACGATAAAGGGGGCTAGTGCAACTGGTAAAAGCCATTTATTTTCCATAATGCTTAAGTTATGGTTGCAAAACCGTAGCCAAAGATAACAAAGTGGTCCAAAGCTAAGTAAGATTAAGAGTGTGCCAATGACTTGGTCTGAGCTTAATTCGCCTAAAAGAGTAGATCTAACGGGAACGATTAAAAAAACGGCCAATAAAAAAAAGTAGAGTAAGAGGCTGCCAATCCACATATAAAAACTGATTACACGGTTCATGTGCGTATTGTACGGTATATCTGAACGCGTATCAAATAGGGAACGTAGTGCTTGATAAGTGATTCAAAGCCCATTATGATTGTTTTAGTGGCTTGTAACTGTTTTTTATCGGAGTTGATATGAATGTACAACAAGTTGCCCCGGACTTTTCTCAAAAATCTATTCCACTATTGGTGCGGCGGCGATCTTTTGGCTTATCAAAAGAGCAGATTGTTGATGCGAAATATCAAACTAATTTTTTAGAAGAAGCGTTACGTGATACCCAGGATATTGATGCGTCGATAATGGTTTTGAATCGCTTGAAAATCACAAAGCCTTCTTTATTTTTTGCCAACCCAAAAGCCCATCTCCACATCCATCGACTAAAATTAATTTGTAAGCGAGAGGATGGTCGTTTTACCTTAAACCCTCTACTTCAATGTTCGTCTCAGAATAGCTGGTCTATTCGAGAATCGTCGGTTAGTGCCCCCAGTTCTCCTGTAGGTGCTTCTTTTAGAGAGCCGTCTCGATTATCGCCATTGAGCCCGCGAAGTTCTAGAGTTTTTTCATTGCCGGTGACGGAACCTGCTGGGGGTGATTTAGCGCTTGGCCTTACTTCTGAATAAGCAGGTGTCCTGGATCTGTGCTTTTCTTTTTTAATCCAATGCCAAACTGTTCGTCCCTGATGCGCGTTTTTGTGTCGTACGCTTCATTTAGGGTGATGGCCGCTTGTGTCATATCTTGGTACTCTTCGAAAGTAAAGGTGGACGATCGAATACCGTACAATGCCTTTTCTTGCATTGCAGTATCGGCTTTAGATAGGGTGACATAGGTATCTGGTTGAGCGGATAGTTCGAATTCGTAAGTCTCCCTGGACCGTGTTAAGGCAGTGCCGGGTAAAAAAGATAAGGGGAAGGCAATAATAGGTGCTCCGGCGCCAAAATTAAGACTTTGGCTAATTTGTTTAACACGAAAAATGGAATGTTTGAAAGAGGCTACTGTTTGTAAGGGTAATCCATAAATTAGTGAAAACTCGACTGGAATACGAATGCCTTTTGCGGTTTCGACCTCTTGAATTAATGCTATTTTTTCTTCGATCTTTTTGAAATTATTATTCCGTTGAATAGCCTTATTTTCGTCTCTATTGTAGGTTTGGATACCAAATTCTAAGAGTACCATGGCGCCTTGTGTTGTGAGTGTAACGATCCGATCTAAAAATTCTTTTTCGATCATTTCAGGTCGACATTGTAACGAGAGCTTTCCTTGGAATCCGCCATTAATAAAGGCATCTAGTACGGTTAAGTATAGGGTTCCAGAATTGAAAATAGCGTCATTTACACTAACGTCTAGAATAATGTGGTGTTGGCGAAGCTCTTTTTCAAGGACTAAAATATCCTGAACATCATTTAACCTAGAGGGCACAAATTCCCGTTTTTGCCCTCCGCCAGGCCATTGGCAAAAGCTACAACGAAAGGCACATCCTACTTGGGTTAAGGTCGCTCGAATTTTGACGCTACCGTATTGTTTTCCTAGGTCAAATAGATAGGGTCGGTTTAAGTTTAGGTAAGTGGCCATGGGGGTAGATTTAAAGCTTAACAAGCGTTTTCTGTCGGCTTCGATAATGTTTTGAGGGTCATCTAGATCGGTTACAGAAATGACGGATGTGTTGGATCTAGGGTCTAGGTAATGTTGGGTTAAATCGTATTCCGAAAATCCGATAGCAATAAAGTTAGTTTCACTATTAGTTGTCGTGGTATCTCTAGGTGTATATGTTGCCATTGGGCCACCCAGTATAAAATCTGCGTCAAAGTGACCGTCTTGTCGTGCTACTGCCACTTCGTCGTTAATCACCTTAATATAGTCTGTATTCCAGATGTAAGACCCGCTAGCAATATCGGTCTGAGGCATTGCAATGAGGTGTTTTCGAATCGCGGATCGGAATGTTCCAAGATCGGTTCTATTTACAGGATAACTATGAATAGTGCTGCTAATATCTTGTCGTTGAAGTGCATCAAACACCGTTGCTGAAGAATAGGTAAAGGGCCCTTCGTTTTGGTTGGGGTAGCCTAAATCTATTAAAGAGATCTTATGTGGACCCGGGTGCCTTGGCGGTGTTATTAAGGTTCGGTGAAGATTATAAAGTGATGGGCATAATAATGGGCGTTTCATGGACTGCTAGTATATGGAGCTTTGTTGTTTTTGTGAAGTGAAACGAGTGGTGGGGTTTATGGCTTTAAAGTCTTGAATAAGATTGACAATTTACTAAAAAATAACTAATGTTATTGATGTTGCATTAAATTTTAGTGTTTATTTATAGGAGTAAGAAGATGAAAAAATATATTACATTAATGGTATTAGCAGGACTTATGTTCTTCCAAAGTGCAAACGCATTTGCATTCGCAACACTTACAGCACCTAAAGGTGGTGACCAAGTTACATTTGATACAAATGTTAGTAACGTTAGCATTTATTTGAATGGTACAAAAATTGGTGAGCGACGAAACAATAGCTTTACAGTTCGATTCAAAAGAGACGGCGTTGAAAAAAGAATCACGTTCAAAAAAGAAGGGTACCAAGACGAGACCATCGTTCTAAAAAAATCAATGGCAAACACATTTTGGGGTAACTTCCTTGTGGGTGGTGTGTTAGGATCATCTACAGATAGTATTTCAACTAAGAACTACATGGAATACTCTCCAGACCACTACTTTGTAGAGCTGTCAAAAAAATAAATTTAAAACCATAAACGAGGCGTGGGATGAAACACTTTATAGTATTACTGTTGTTTTGTTCCACCGCCTTCATGGCTCAAACGAAGTTAGAGTCCACGCTTTCTACAGAACTGATCTCGTTCACGTTATTCAATTATGATAATTTGATCGCAGATAGTTACGAAGACCAGTCCCCGTATATGACGCAATTGGCGTATTTATTGGGTCGTGCCACTCAGGTGCCAGAATCGCAGTATCTAGCGATTTTAAATAGAGCTTCTTTTAAAACAGAGTCTAGTCCAATCAATTATATGATGGCCCTTAATGCCAAAACAAAAGAACTTAGTGGGTATTATTTTGTTGATGAATAAGATACGGGTTGGCATTTTAATCATTGGTGTTACCTTAAACGTTGTGGGTTCAATGTGGGCATCGGATTTTCATACGAGTCCAACGTGGTTGAATGCGTTGTACTATGAACCCACCGGTTCAGGGTATAAGAGTCTTGCCGAGAGCCCCGATTTTTTCATTACTCCAACTGGACAGTTAGACCCAAAAGGGGAATACGAGGCCTCGTTAGACCTTGTTATCAAGCAAGACAAGGGCTTCAAAACAAAATTTCCATATCGATATAAACTGTTAACAACATTCCACGATATTGCGTATCATCCGTCCGTTACACTCGACGAGAAGATTGTTAAAACGGTGATCGCGTACCCAAACCGATACATGAATAACCCGGCCTCGATGTTCGGCCATATTTTTTTGGTCTTAGAAACAGAACGAGGTCCCTTGGATAGCGATATTTTACACTACGTCGCCGAAACCAACGGCGATACCGGCCTTCCCTATATGGCAAAAGGACTCAGCGGCCGATACCGAGGCTGGTTCTACCGAGAGTCTTATTACAAAAAAATTAAATACTATAACTACGTCGAAGATCGAGACATTTTGTACTACGATTTAAAGCTTACAGAAGACGAACAAGAGAATTTACAGTTACATCATCTAGAGCTCCAGAACAGTTATTTCTATTATTATTTTTTAGACAAAAACTGTTCCTTTTTTATTGCAAAGTTGCTAAATGCCGTTATGGCGGAACAGGTCGCTATCAAGTGGCCGTATATGATGCCATCACATGTGATGAACGATTTGATCGCGTCCGATTCTTTGGATAACGAACGACGTCGGGTGGCGAGTACCAAGTTATTTAATGCCGTGTTCAATACCTTGAACCGCCACGAGAAACAGCAAGTGATGCGCCTTTTAACGGAAGAGATCGACACGGCCCCCACCGACCCAAAGGTGCTAAAAGCGTTCCTGCTAAGTTCCGAATACATGATCAATAACCATAGCCCGCTTGCGGCCACGGTCCGCCAAAATCGGATCAAGGCCTATCACGCCCTAGAGCGGCAAAACGATACAGCCGTACGACCTACGGAGACCCCGGCAACACGCCCAACCATCATTCCGTCGAAAGTGTTAGAGGCTTCTTATAATGGTAAGGATCGCTATCAACTTGAGTATAGCCCCATCTATTTTTCTGAATATCAACATTTTGATAAGTTGAATATTATCGATGTTAAAGCGTTAAGTTTAGGTGTAGCGACAGGCCCTGAAGCGCCTACAAAATATACGTTAGACCTGATCGAGCTGACGAACATCAAAGAATACAATGTCGTTTTAAACTCGTTTTCATGGACGTTTAAGAGTAGTATCGCGTACCAAGACGAGTTTCTGTTTAACCATGAATTTATGGTTGGTCGCGCTTGGAATTTGTTTAATAAGACCCTTATTTATGGGCTAGTGGGTGGTACCTATGCCAATTATGATGATATGTCTGACCTACACCTTTCCGATAGCCAGGTTCTGGAAACGCTTGAAGTAGGGACCTTGAACCAGCTGAGTACAACGCTAAAATTAAACCTAAAATACAGTTACAAGTACCGAAACGATTTTATCATTACCGAGCTGCTTTATAAGCCCCAAAAGATAATTTACGGTTTGTCGCTTACATCAAAGAAAGACGAAACTTTGTTGGGCGTGTCTTTTAGGGTCTTGTTTTAGGGGTTTATTTATCCGTTACTAATGTAGTAAGTTCATGGGTATACTTATAGAAAAAGCTTCTCATTTCCGATATACTACAGTCAAATGGCATATCAAAAACTAGAATATTTATCGGACCTTACCCAAAAATGGCTGATTTACGCAGAAGGAAAGAACACGGCCCTTGTCGTTGGTAATACGTTCGCTTTATTTAAGGTGATTGAATCTGTTCAAGACCCTTATGCGGTCTCTCTTTTCTTTCATGCCGGTGTTTTATGTTTAATTATAGGCACACTATTTGCCTTTAGAGCCATTTTCCCTATTACGCGATATCTGGATCTTAAAGACCTTTCGTCCAAAACTTGCACCCTAAACCCGTTTTCTTCCACGAATCTAGTCCAACACAGCCCCACATCACTTCTGAAGCAACTAGACCTTACCGATTGGGGCCATTTTGAATATGAATTTGCCGAATATTTAATTGGTACCGCACGCTTAATCGTTAGAAAATACAGTTGTTTTAAGTATGGTAGCTTGTTTACCGTCGCAGGCATTATTATTTTGGCGAGTTATAAATTCATCATTTAAAAAGAGGGTATATAGTGACATCAAGTCAAAAAAGACCGTTAAAATACGACACGATTTCCGAAGAAAGTATCCAAGACTTAGTCGATACGTTCTACACTAAAATTCGAGCCCATAAAGCCTTAGGCCCCATCTTCAAAAACAAAATAGGCACCGATTCAAGTCAGTGGAAGCCGCACCTAGAGCGCATGTACAACTTTTGGTCCTCTGTAATGTTAGGTACCCACCGATTCGAAGGGACCCCTATGCAAAAACATCAAGTCCTTCCATCTTTCGATTTAAGCCTCTTTGATGATTGGCTGACCCTCTTTGAAGAAACGGCAAAAGAGATTCATCCCGAGTCTATTGTTGATCAGTATCGCGAGAAAAGTCATCTGATTGCTAGAGGCTTAAAGATGGGTATTAAGTATAAATAATCTCTTTTATAATTTACTTTTCCATGATAAAGTAAATTATGTCTAATATTATTTTACTTTTTACCGATAAAGTAAATTATAATATCATTTATTTTACTAATCAGGCGATCTATGAAACTATCAGAGTTTAAGGCTGGCGAACTAACCCAAGGCGATCAATACACGTATTTTTTGCCAGAGCCGATCAATCATTCTTTCGATATCGATAACCAAGAGCTGGTCTTCTTGTTAGAAAAAGCATCTTTAAAGTTAGGTGAACTCAATTCCTTTGGCCAATTTGTGCCCGATATCGATATGTTCATTGGCTCTTTAGTCGCAAAAGAGGCGGTACAGTCTAACGCGATAGAAGGTACCCAGACCAATATAGAAGAAGCGCTATCCGAACAAGATTCCATCGACCCTGAACGACGGGACGATTGGCTAGACGTACAAAACTACATCAAATCGATGAACGAGGCCATCACCACCTTATCAGACCTACCGTTATCTAACCGCTTAATCAAGCTGGCCCACAAACGCCTATTATCAAGTGGAAGAGGCCAACACAAAACGCCAGGCGAATTCCGAAAAAGCCAAAACTGGATCGGCGGCGCCACGTTACAAGACGCCTATTTCATTCCCCCCCATAACGACACCTTACCGAGTCTACTCTCAGACCTAGAAAAGTTCTTAAACAACGAGACCCTAAACATCTCACACCTCATCCGAATCGGCATCGCACACTACCAATTCGAGACCATCCACCCGTTCCTAGACGGCAACGGCAGGGTAGGTCGCCTCCTCATCACCCTATACCTAGTCTCTACAGGCGTCCTAGAAAAACCTTTACTCTACCTCTCCGACTTCTTCGAGCGAAACCGCCAACTCTACTACGAAAACCTAACCAAGGTTAGGCAACAAAACGACCTCACCCAATGGCTAAAATTCTTCCTAGTAGGCGTCATAGAAACCTCCGAACGCTCCATCAACATCCTAAGAAACATCCTAAAACTAAGAGACAACATCCACGAAACCCGCCTAATCCAAATGTCCGGCCGCCTAGAACACGCCCAAAAACTAATCACAGCCCTATTCGAAACCCCCATAGTAGACAGCGACGACGTCCAACGCCTAACCGACCTAAGCCCAAAATCCGCGAATTTGCTCATCGAACAGTTCGAGAAATATGGCATTTTGGTGGAAGTAACCGGCCAGAAACGGAACCGGGTGTTTTATTTTGAGGAGTATTTGGGGTTGGTGCGGTGATTATTCTTTGAATTAATGGCGGGGACGAACGGACTCGAACCGTCGACCTCCTGCGTGACAGGTGGGTTGGTTTATTAATGTGAGTTCAGAATCTCTTATTTTTGATTAGTTAAAATAAGTTGAGATGAGTTCAGATTAGTTGGTGTCGAATTAGGGTGTGGTAAATGTGTGGAAAAAAATTAAGTGAAGGAATCTAGAGAAATACCTAATCTGCTCTATGTCCCCTAATTTTAAGGCTTACATATTTCACAAGGCTTAAAATATTCTTCAGCCTTTACTCTTTTTACCTCAGTAGCAGCATTTACACTCATGTATGAATTTTTACTAAATACCAAACAAGTTTTACGATGAAATTTTTTCGAATTTTGGTTCAGATAAATAAATTCTGTTTTGTTTTCATTAGTATCATTTATTTCCATGGCAGCTTGATGCTTCTCATTAATCATACACTCAGCAACTATAAGTACTGAGATGATGAGTATTGTAACCAAGACTATCTTTTTGATCATTGATTTTCTAATTAAATACATTTTAAAGGGCTCTTTTTTTTGAGTACTATCATCTTAGGTTAGATCGTCGAGGGATATTTCTAATGCTTTAGCTATTTTTGAAGTAACTGAAAATGTTGGATTCATTTTGTTTTTTTCTATTTTGTAGATAGTAGATACGGTGATGCCTACTTCTCTTGCGAGAGCTTCTTGGGTGATGCCTTTATCTGTTCGTGCTTTACGAATTTTATCGCCTAAGTTCATTGTACTAGTATTATATGATTGAAGAGAATTTGTTGTAATAGTATTATATTACTGGTAGTATAGTACTATTAAATTGATTGGAGGGGTAGGTCATGGTTGGTAATAAATTAAGCAAACAAAAATGTTTTGAAATTTCTTGGATAGTGAATGATTTTGAGAGGAAGATTCAGATTCTTTTGGCGGAGGATATTTTGAGGGTTTTTGGGGAATCTTCTGGCGAAGTGGTTGTGTTTGAAATGCTATTAAAAGATTTGGTGGATATAAAGAGGATGTTGGGGTAGGCTGCCAAGAAAGACCTGTTCCCTAGGTTCAATTCCCTAATTCTTTAAAAATTATATTATATTGTAAAATATTTGTGTTCCTGTAATATATGCTTAATATGAATAACAAAGATTTATTGTCTCAAATTCAACAGAGACATCATGATGTTCAAATAAAATATACCTATTTCTTACTTACCGCATCAGGTGCTGCAATTGGATATTCAATTGAAAAAGCCTATGATGAACCTCTAAACGGGCAGTTGTTTTTTTTCTTTATTGCTATCCTTTTTTGGTCACTTAGTTTTTTTTATGGATGTAAAACTCTAAAGAAAATTCAAGCATTACTTAGTGCAAATCATACTCTAATATCCTTAGCTGTTGGAAATCATGAAAATCAACCTACAACAGCTGAAGAGTTTGAAGCTGCTAACAAGGGAACAAAGAATGCTTTATATATAAATAATCAGGAAGCTGCTAAATGTGATAGATATCAATTTAGGCTCTTTGTGACGGGCGGTGGTGTATTTATGATATGGCGCATTCTAGGGATATTTTTTAAAACCGTTTCTTAAAAAAATGAGGGACTTAGTGAAAGGTACAGTGTGATGTTAGAAAATATGATATAGCTTTCCCCCTGACTACGTTCCTCTATTTTGATTATATATTATATGTTCTGAAGGGCGTTTATATTCCCTTTTTCCCAATTCTCTATAAATTGAGATCCTTTTTCTGTTAATTTTACTTCATATAAGATAATTGGTCCGTTTTGCATAAATATGTCGAATTCAACGAAGCCTATCCCTATTAATCTACTAAATTTTAATACCCCATCCCCAGAAATCATTAGTTTTGAAGAAGGTAATTTGTTCAAAAATAAAAGGTCATCTATTGATGATGTGTCAAATGCCTGAGTTAATGAAATTAATGTTTGTTTCCAGCAATAGATTGATTCTTTTGATATTGTACCTCTATGAAATAACGCATGGCAGGTTGGACATAATGCTATTAGGTTAGATGTTTCATTTCCGCCTTTTTCTGATACTTCTATAATATGATGAAAATCTAATGCTAATATACTTCTACAGGTAGGCACCCCACACCTGTATCCTGATTCAGTGAGGAGTATGATTTTGGTTTCTAAGTTTATTTTTTTTCTAGCCATAAATTAATTTTTATTACTGAGAGTTTTCCACATTTCCACGGCCGGCCCCCTTAAAGGCCCTCGTGGTTGTGGAACTGTGGTAAACTCGGGGCTTCAATCTATTTTCCGAAATTTCAATTCATACTCAATAACATCAGCAATCTGCTTCGCTAAGGTATAACGAATAGACCGTCGAGACAACATATTAGACAAGTTAGTTGAAGACAGCCCCAACTTCTCAGCCACATCACTAATCGTATGCCCAGACTCATAAATCACAGCTTTAATCTCATTTTTAATATCAATGTCTTCCATACTAAATAGTATATATAGTTTCTAATCAATAATCAAATACACGAAAACGCATTGACGATATCCACGTTTTCGTATATTATAATACTATAAAGTGAATATCGGAGGGGTTCCAATGAAATTATTAACTAAATCAGATGTGGCAGAGATATTAAAATGTCAGGTGAAAACTATTAAATATTATGTTTCTACCCGACAAATACCATTCATCATGATTGGGAAAGAGGCGATGTTTCGGTTGGAGAGTATTGAGGACTGGTTATGTGAACGAGAACAAAAGGCCATTGCATAACCATGGCCTCTCTCAGAAAAATAGGAAAAACCTACTACGTTAGGTACCGTAAAAACGGTAAAGAGTTTTCCCAGAAATTAGGGTCTAATATTACGAAGGCTGTGGCTCAAAAATTGTTGAGACAATATGAGGAAAAACTGGCATTGGATAAATTAGGTTTAAGAGAACCTGAATCTATTTTGATTTCAGATTTCTTGGACCAGTATTTACATTGGGTGTCTAAAAACCAGGCGGTTAAAACCTTTGAAATTAAAAGTGGGGCTAGGAAACATTTGGATAGGTTTTTTAATCAAAAGGATTATCGGCATGTGGTGTATATGATGGATATTTCTACATCTTTGATAGAACAGTATAAATTATTTCGGTTAGATCAGGATGTTACTAATCGTACGATTAATATAGAACTGAATTTCATTTCAAATTGTTTGATTATGGCTAAGGAATGGGGGTATAGGGTAGGGGATGTGAAGGTGAAACGGTTGAGGGAAGTTAAAAAGGTTCCTCGGTATTTTTCTAAGGGTGAGATTAAATTGTTAATGGATCATGGGTCTAAATATTTGAATCAGGTTATTACGATTTCATTATTTACTGGGATGAGGATTAATGAGTTGTTGAATTTGAGATGGGAGAATGTGGATTTTGAGAATAATAGTATTCGGATTTCTAATACTCAATTGTTTCAGACGAAGACTAGACGGGATCGACATATTCCTATGAATTCTCATTTGAAGGAGTATTTGATTTATTTAAGGGATCATTTTATTGATCCTAATACGGATAGGGTTTCTCCTCGGGCACCGTTTCAGATGGAGTATGTTGTTTGTGGGAAACATGGGGAGAGGATTGGGTGTGTGAGGAAGGCGTATAAACGGTTGTTGGGTAGGGTTGGGATTGGGAATGCTAGTTTGCATACGTTGAGGCATACGTTTGCGAGTATGTGTATTATGAATAATGTGGATTTGTATACGATTAAGGAGTTTTTGGGGCATTCGAGAGTGACGACTACGGAGATTTATACTCATATTAGTCAGGAGTTTAAACAGAGTAGTATCGAGAGGTTAACGGGTTTATTTTAGTATGGATAAGCCTCGCTTCTATTGAAATTTTATATGTTAAAATGTTTGAATGTTAAGAATTTTTTTGTTTTTAATTATTGGATCTTCGCCTACACATAGTGGTATGTTAAATGAGCTATAAACTGCCAAGGTTAAAGATTGGACGAAATGATTTATGTCTATGCGGAAGTGGTAATAAATTTAAGAAATGTTGCATAGGTATTCCATTTGAAAATCGAAAACAACCTCTTCAGATTGAAGTAGCAAAAGAATTGAAGTTAAAAGTGAAAGAAGAAAGAAAACGTCAAGACAAATATACAAAGGCATATGGATCATTTCCGAGGCCAGTTTTTTGCGACTCACCTGGGGGGAAATTGGTGGCAATTGGCTCAAAATTATTTAAAGTTCAGAAAGATGAGAGTTTTCACAAGTTTTTGCTAGATAACCTTATGAGATTAGTTGATCCTGAATGGTTTCAACGTGAAGTTAAACTTAAAAATAATAAACACCCTTTAATAAATTGGTTCCAAAACAATAAATCTAATAAGAGATATTACTTACAAATTATTAGTGTGGCGTTTGATTTATATGTGATTGAAAATAATGCTGACTTGCAGAATAAAATTATAGTAAAACTCAAAAATAAAGATCAATTTTATGGTGCAAGATCTGAACTTTTATGTGCATCTATTTGCATTAGAGCAGGACTTGAAATTATTAAATTCTATGATGAAAGCCTAGGAGATTCATGTGCCGAATTTATTGTTAGAGACCCTGAATCAAATTTTTTATTTGATTTAGAATCAAAAAGAAGTCATGCAACACGAAATAACTATGGCAGTCTAATAAATCAGTCTTTGAAAAAAATTAAAAAGAACCCTTTAGTTATTTTTATTGACCTTAATACAACTAGATATAATGCTGCTCATATAACATCTGATGATAAGAAAATTACTCAAATTCTGAAGCCTATAAAAAAATCACAGGATGGGAAGGATTTATATAGTTTGGTTGTTTTTCTTAACGATCCTTATGAAGATATCCAAAATGAATATCTGCCAAATTCGTGTGCTATTTTACCTGATCATCCAAATTTTGAATCTTTTCCAGAGAAAACTTTTGAAAAAATTAAAAAAGGAGTTTCTCTTATGAGAAACATACCAGAAGATTTTAACTAACGTCTTAAGAAAAGTCCCTTAAGTTCAAAATTTCTTTGCCTGTCACACAGGAGGTCGAGTGTTCGAGTCTCTTCGTCCCCGCTAAGAATAAGCTACGTTCCTTAAGGTAGAATATAGTATCGAGAGAATGTCTATTTTATTCTAGGCATCATCTAGTGCCCCGAGTTAACCACAAACCCACAACCACGATGGCCTTTGAAGGGGCCGGATGTGGATGTGTGGATAACTCTATAATGTTGTTAACTTAGGGGATCCATTTTGGAATGATATATTGATTACTTCTATATTCTTTTCGTTTTTGACTTCCTTAAATTTTCCTGCAAGTTCTTCAGCTATTTTGTCTCCCAGAATAATACCTTTGATTGATGCAGAGGTGTTTATTTCAGCATTATCTTTTTTCCAAAGCCCAATTCTAAATTCATTTGCATCTCTGTAGTCGATAAACTTTTGGAAAAATAGGTGGTCAATATTAGATTCTTCTTTCAAAAAGTCTTTAAGGTATTCTTTTTCTCCTTTTTCAAATGCTTGGGTGCAATTGAATATAGGTTTTTTAAGTTTTGAACGATAAGAAATACCACTACAAAGTATTAATTCTGCAGATGATTTTTTGCATTCTTTAATAAGGGTCTCTCTAGAGAAAACTAAGCAAGCTCCTGCGTGACCTTTATATTCCTTGTCTTTTGCATATTGTGACCACATCCTAGACCGTTGCCAAGCTTTTAAATCTAAGTTTGAATTCTTTAGTTTTTTCTCATCTACAAAAACATGCGCTGGAATATTAGAGCAGAATGAACCTGTTTTCATTTTATCTAACTTAGATGAGTATATGTTAAATGCGATTTTTTCAGCTTTTTTTTGGTCGTTTGAGCTTGAGAGTGTATTAATAAATTCAAAATTCATGGCAGATTCAAATGGATCATCTAAATCTTTCATTGGAGTTAGGATAAATTGGTTTGTTTTTATAATTGATAAAGCATCTTCTGGCTTGCAGAAATGGAAAAGGGCATCGTGGCTATTTATATATTCATGTAGATCTATTTCGTTCTGTGGTAAATACGTGGTAAACATTAATTTCCCCTTATAACAAAAAATCCACCAGTCGGTGGATTCAAACTCAATTTAAATGGCGGGGCTGGTGTGGCAGAGTTAGAACCTGTTTGGTATCCATAAATTATTCGGAAAACATTGCCTCAGCAAGCCTTTGACCTTGCTCAATAGACTTTTGATTAATTTGCTTTTGGTTTAAAATATTAATTAAATGGTGTTGTGGACACAATCTAGGAATAATATGGCCACTAACATCATTTATAAAATCTCCTCTTAAGACGTGATATTGTTGCAAATAACAGTCGTAGGGGTTTTTAATCAACCATAGGGGTGTTTTAGTATCAACCAAATTAACAAAATCAAATTTAGAATCTATTCCAGATACTTGAAATAACTTTATTAGATTTAGGACAGACATTCCCGTATGAGAGTGGTCAACCAAAACAATTTTATCGTAAGGCTTAGTAATAAAGTTGCTAACAAAGGATGAGAAAGTTTTTCTTTTTTCAGGTGAATTCAAAGGATCGGGCATATAGTCTGGCAAATATATACAGCTTAAACT
>Ga0055584_100004366_pt1 | contig 13908 bp, 10 predicted proteins | sample OSDHelmetaG_FD_58716 | JGI IMG/M metagenome (GOLD analysis project Ga0055584, IMG submission 58716) | Pelagic marine sediment microbial communities from the LTER site Helgoland, North Sea, for post-phytoplankton bloom and carbon turnover... | ecosystem: Environmental > Aquatic > Marine >... | reverse complement strand
AATAAATTTGGTACTTATGCGGTACGTGCAAAAGAAAAGGAAGAGGCTGATAAACTAATTCGTGATGCTCATCTATTAGAGGATGCAGGATGTTATGCTTTGGTATTAGAAAAAATACCTTCTGCATTAGCTAAGCGGGTCTCTGAAGAATTAACGATTCCTGTTATTGGAATCGGTGCTGGCGGTGATACTGATGGTCAGGTACTTGTCGTACATGATATGTTGGGTATGACAAATGGCTTTAGTCCTCGTTTCCTACGACGATATGCTGATTTAAATACAGTCATTATTGATGCTGTTAAAAATTATAGTGAGGATATTAAATCGGGTGATTTCCCCAATAGTGAAGAACAATATTAGTGTAGCTCATGCCTCAAACTATTAATTTGGAGGAAAGTCCTTTGTGGAATTGCCGATTTGTGAGTCTTATCGTGTCGGTGATGTCTTTGATGGCAAGTCTTTTTGTCCTTTTGCCACCGATGATGGGACGGGAATTTGTGGTTACACCACTGGGGGTTGAACTGCCTATCTCTTCATTGCTCTTGTTTTTACTTGGGATGATCGTATCTGGTCCTTTTTATAATTTCTTATTTGACCATTTTACGAGAAAGAAGGTGGGGGAAATAGCAATCTTGTTGACTGTCTTATCTACTCTAGGATATATGTATATCGACCAAATTAACTGGTTCTATGCTGTGATATTGATTCATGGAGCTGCTTTTGGTACTGTACTGAATTTAGAGTTCTCACTTCATATCGATGTGTCTAATCCTAAATTGAGACGTCGTGCGAATCGTGCTCTTATCATCGGTATCTTTGTGGCTCAGGCTTTTGGTTATGCTTTGAGAATTGTTCTTTATGATTTTTGTACTGACCTTATATGGGTCTATTATACATCTATCGCTTTGGGAATATTGTCTCTGATAACTTTGGCGGTTGTGAAGGTGCCCTTTAGAGCTCCAATCGTTCGTGCGGCATGTTCGTGGGATCGCTTCTTTTTACCACGTGCTATAGGATTATCAATTAATGTATTGTTCTTTGCAGTGGGTACAAGTCTAGCTATCTCATCTAATTATTTAATACTCGGCATATCTTGGCTGTCTGTACTGATCGATTTTGCTTTGTTTGTGGTTGTCCTTTTTGCTATTCCTGATTTACTAAGGATGTATATAGGACTTACTGCTCACTGTCAGAGGTGTACGATTAACAATACGCTGATGTTGACATGGATATGTGGATTTATATTGGGGATTGTTGTGGCTTCACATCTATCGACATTGCCTTTGGGGTGCTTAGACCTAATTGCTCTCGGAGTAATCGTCTTGGCAGTTTTGATGTATTTTACATTGACCCGATGGCTTTATAAGAAATTAAAGAAAAGAGAAATGTAATTTTTTTCTTTTGTTTGCAACTTAATATAGGTCTCACTTCGTCTCTTAGATGTAGTGAGACTTAATTTTATTGTTTTCTCGAAAGAATATAAATCACAAAACAATTACAAAATGAAGAAAATTAGCCAATTATTATTATTTACTTTGCTTGTAGGAACTACCTTGTTCTATACTGCTCATGCAACAAATACAGATCTTTTTAGTTCAACTTCGGAGGCTTCACCAATTGATCTTCGTAATGATTTTATTGGTTTAAAACCGAGCGAAGAAACGAGTGAATTGAATGTGGATATTCCTTATCTAAATAGTTTAATATTGCATGTGGTTTGTGATATAGAGGTGGTGCAGGATTTTGAATCTAAACCTCATATTTTAGTAAATGGTCCCGCAAACTATGTAGATTTACTAAAGTTCATTTCTCATGACGGTTCTTTTACTGTTAAGTTTAAAGATAATACGACTCTCCGTGAAAGTGGTTTGCTGAAAATTAAAATTGTCATCAATGATTTACATTCGCTTTCTAATAATGGAGTGGGCGATGTTCATTTTACTAATATGATGCATTTTGATAAGTTTTTCTTAGCAAACAATGGCGTGGGAAGTATGGAGTTGAAATCACAACTTGAGGTTAAGGATTTTGAACTTCAAAATAATGGGGTGGGAAGTATCTTTATCCATCAACTACATGCTGATTCAATCATGACCAAAAACAAAGGGGTGGGTTCCATCTCTATTATCGGTAAAGCGGTGTCTGCTGAACTTCAAAATATTGGCGTGGGGTCTATTCATGCTAAAGAATTTAAGGTCGACCGTCTGACTGTTACCAATAAAGGTGTGGGTTCTGTTTCTTGCCATGGTAATGATACTGCCATTCTTCATTCTTATGGAGTAGGTAGCATCACTATGTATGGCGATGCTAAACTGATGGATCTCGTGGACAAAGGCGTCGGTAAAGGGGTGAAGATCAAACGATAATCTTCGGATGACTGATTACTTTCTTTTTTAGAGCCTTTATCTTTCATTCTCTTGCTATATTTCATATATTTGTAAGAACCATGCATTCTGTATGGATTAATGAAAAGAATAGATATGAAATTCACTTTACAGCAACTCTTGGAACACGATACTACTTTTGCTAATCTAATGGCGAAGCGTATCTTTAATATCTTATTGATTGCAAATCCATATGATGCTTTTATGCTCGAGGATGATGGGCGTATAGATGAAAAGATTTTTAATGAGTACACCGCTTTGTCCTTGCGCTATCCGCCTCGATTTACTCAAGTGAGTAATGTAGAAGATGCTTTGAAGATTATGGAATCGGTCAATTTTGATTTGCTCATCTGTATGCCGGGTAATGGTGATAATGATAGTTTCGTTATTGGTCGTCTGATTAAAGATAGGTATCCAAGCATCCCTATTGTTATCTTGACTCCTTTTAGTCATGGTATCAATCGACGAATTAAAGATGAAGATTTATCTGCTTTTGATTATGTCTTTTGTTGGCTTGGTAATACTGAATTGCTTCTATCTATCATTAAATTGATTGAAGATAAGATGAATCTTGAAGAGGATATCCAACAAGTAGGTGTACAACTTCTTTTAATTGTCGAAGATGGTATTCGTTTCTATAGTTCCATCTTACCGATTATGTATAAGTTTATTTTGCAACAGAGTCAGGCGTTTAGTACGGAGGCTCTAAATCCGCATCAACGTACACTTCGTATGCGTGGACGTCCCAAAATAGTTTTGGCTAGAACGTATGATGAAGCGATGGGGATTTATCAGAAACATCAAGATAATGTGTTGGGTATAATCTCTGATGTTCGTTTTCCTATTCATAATCAAGGAGATGTCAAAGATCCTTTGGCTGGGATTAAACTGATCTCTGCAATCCGTAAGAATGACCCTTTCTTACCTATCATCATGGAAAGCAGTGAATATGAGAATCGTATCTATGCTAAGAATTTGGATACTTTATTCGTAGATAAAAATAGCAAGAAACTCGATATTGATTTGCAGGAGGTGGTCTCTGAGACATTAGGATTTGGAGATTTTATATTTCATAATCCGACTACGAACGAAGAGATTGCACGTGTTCATAATTTACGTGAATTACAGACTATATTGTATGCATTACCTGCAGAGACATTTAGATATCATGTGCAACGAAATCATATTAGCCGTTGGTTATACTCTCGTGCTATGTTTCCACTCGCACGTTTCCTTAAACAAATCTCTTTTGACCACGATGAGGATTTAGATAAATATAGAGCTATCATTGCTGATGCTATTGTGCGCTATCGACGCATGAAAAATCAAGGTGTGGTGGCTACGTTTAAACGTGATCAGTTTGACCGTTTCTCTAATTTTGCTCGTATTGGAGAGGGGTCGCTTGGAGGTAAAGGTAGAGGTCTGGCTTTTATTGATAACATGCTCAAAAAATATCATCTCTCTTATCAATACGAACATGTCAAAGTAGTGATTCCCAAGACTGTCGTTCTTTGTACGGATATTTTTGACCATTTTATGGAAACGAATAAACTGTATGAAGTCGCATTAAGTGATATCAGTGATGAGATGATTTTAAAGCATTTCTTGCATGCTAAGTTGTCTGATGACCTATTAGATGATTTCTTTACTTTTCTTGAAGTTGTCGACTCTCCTATTGCTATCCGTTCCAGCTCTTTGTTAGAAGATGCTCATTATCAGCCTTTCGCAGGAATATACAATACGTATATGATCCCTTATCAAGAGGATAAATACGAAATGATTCGCTTACTTAGCGATGCTATCAAGGGGGTGTATGCTTCAGTATTTTTCAAGAATTCCAAGGATTATATGGAAGCGACTCAGAATGTGATAGATCAAGAGAAGATGGCTGTTGTACTCCAGGAAGTGGCAGGTACACAGCGTGGAGATAGGTATTATCCTTCTATTAGTGGAGTGGCTCAGTCACTAAACTATTATCCTATCGGTGATGAAAAAGCTGAAGAAGGGGTCGTGAATTTGGCTCTTGGACTCGGGAAATATATTGTTGATGGGGGGAAGACGTTGCGCTTCTCACCTAGTCATCCACAAAAAGTGTTGCAAACCAGCGAGGTGAAATTGGCTCTTCGAGAAACTCAAACAAAATTTTATGCTCTTGATCTCAGTGATACTTATCATGAGTTTAGCATAGATGATGGATTTAATCTGGAAACACTGACTATCAAGGATGCTGAAAAGGATGGGTCTTTGCGCTATATTGCTTCTACCTTTGATGCTTATAACGGCATCATAAGAGATGGGATATATCCTAAAGGACGTAAGCTTATCACATTTGCTAATATATTACAACATAATGTCTTTCCTTTAGCAGAAATCATGAAGAAATTATTGGTGACTAGTGATGAGGCTATACAGAGACCTGTAGAAATAGAATTTGCTGTCACCTTAGATTCTGAACGACAGGGGGAAGGAGTTGTCTATCTTCTTCAAGTACGTCCTATTGTCGATGTGTCTAATACGATAGATGAGGATCTTACTTTGATTCCAAAAGAGAACTTATTGTTGCAGTCTAATCATTCACTTGGTCATGGTATCTATGAAGGATTGAGGGATGTGGTCTATGTGCGCACTGAAAATTTTAAACCTTCGGATAATCAGCTTCTAGTGGATGAGATATCAGCAATCAATAAGGAAATACTCGAAGCTAAAGGGACATATATACTTATTGGCCCTGGTCGCTGGGGAAGTAGTGACCCTTGGTTAGGTATTCCAGTTAAATGGTCTGATATTTCTGGAGCACAACTCATCGTCGAGGCTGGATTGAATAAATACCGTGTAGACCCTAGTCAGGGTACACATTTCTTTCAAAACCTAACTAGTTTCGGTGTTGGGTATTTTACGATCAATCCTTATCTCAATGATGGGGTTATCGATTATGAAACTTTAGACGCTCTTCCTGCATTATATGAGAATGATAAGATACGTCATGTACGTCTGCCTAAACCGATGACGCTAATGATGGATGGAATGAAGAAGATAGGAGTCGTCAGGATAAATAATGAATGACCTGAAAACTATTTTCCTTTTTTGTCAATGTTTATGAGGGCACCAGTGATTGGGTCAAAAGTGACCTGAATAGTACTTTTCCGCTCAAATAGGATTGGTGCTAAATAATCAGTCAACCCAAATTGTGTACATGGTAGTTTGTCGGATAGGATGGTTTGCCCGTTGTAGCTGATTGTGATAGCTGCTTGTCCGGGTATGTTATACGCTATGCCTTCAGATTTCTTGTCTTTTGATGATTTCTCTTCATTTTCTTCTGGAGCTTGATTGACTGTTTTTAAATCTTTTATGTGCAAGACAATCGGGGTGCCTGCAAGATTGTCTGCATCAATCAAACCAAGGTACTTAGAGAAACGCATGATTACTTTATCTGTCAAGTCAGATGGAAGAATCTTTATGGTTTTAGTTTTGGTTTCAACAGAAGAAGAACCTAAGAATAATTTGCTTAGAGCATCTTCTTGGTCGGATAGGTTCTTAAGCATCAATTTGATTGCTGCTCCATCTTGAGGCATATTTTCGAGCTGCCCTCTTGTGATTAGGTTGCGACTCTCTCTAATGGTGAATATTTCATCGGCAATTAAAGATGCAAGATGCGATTCTGATGTAGCCATCATCATCTCTTGAGTCATGTATTCTGTTGGTAGCTCATTTTCTTTTGCACTATGTAATGTGTCAAGGTGAACGACTTTTTCTGTCTGATAACTATCGGAATCTAAGATTCCATTTAAATGCTCTTCGTTCGCCATTATGTCTTCTGGGTTGAGGGTACTCGCATCTTCAAGGGTAGTGGTTGCCAATGGTTTGTTTATAGCAACTACCATCTGGTTTCTGTCCAATGTGAGTAGTGGAGCCACGGTTTTGTCTCGCATCTCAATGAAGTATTGTTTGGTCGTGTCTGCAATCCCAATCATAGATGCTGAGAACCGATTTAATGTCCAAGTGGTAGTACTTTTTGTTGAAACTTTCTCGTGAAGATAGGTTTCAGCATAGGCTGCCAGTTTACCTGGAATATATGTTGACTTTTTCGCTTCTACCTTAACTACGAGTTGTGTCTGGGGTAAATTGTAAAATACCCCGTAATGTCGTCCTACTTTTGTGATATCGTAGGGTTGACTATTTGTTTGGGCTAAAATCTTAGGTGTCGAAATGACTAACAATAGGATTGAGGCGATAAAAATGATTTTTCTTTGGTTCATAGAATTAAAAATATGCTGAAGTTAAATTCTTCTGTTATGTATGAGACAAAGATACTTATTTGTAGTAAAAAGAAGGCTAAATTGTATAGAAATGATTACTTTTGCATTTATAAATCTTTAAAATAAAAGTCAATTAAATAAACATGGCTAACCTTAGGAAGAATTCTCGCGAGGATCATTACTTTTTTCTCCGATTTTTTAGAGCAAAAATTAATAGTGGTGCTCTTTTGATAATCGTAGCTTGCTTGGCTATTTTTATTGCTAACTCTCCTTGGGCTGATTTTTACAATAGTTTGTGGAATCATCCTGTACTGTTGCAAGTAGGCACTTTTAATTTGTTCTCACATCATGGACATCCCATGACGGTAATGAGCTTCATCAATGATGCGCTTATGGCTGTATTCTTTTTTACTATCGGACTAGAAATCAAACGTGAAGTATTAGTCGGACAATTATCGTCATTTCGTAGAGCTATGCTTCCAGTTTGTGCTGCATTCGGTGGGATGATTTTTCCTGTCCTTATTTATCACATGATTGCTCCTACAGGTGTGGAATCGACTGGTCTAGCTATCCCGATGGCAACAGATATAGCTTTCTCTCTTGGGGTGCTGAGCATCTTTGGGAAACGGGTGCCTCTGAGTTTGAAGATCTTTTTAACGGCTTTTGCTGTAGTGGATGATATCGGTGGTATATTAGTTATCGCTTTGTTCTATTCTAATGGAATAGAAACGATGTATCTGATTGGTGCAGGGGTCTTCTTAGTTCTATTATTTATTGGAAACCGTAGACGTGTCATGACTCCAGGATTCTATCTTATATTGGGTGTCGGTGTCTGGTATATGACTTTGCAATCGGGTATCCATTCTACTATTGCTGGAGTGCTTGTTGCCTTTATGGTGCCAGCAATTCCTCAAATCAATGTATCCAAATATATCAATCGTATAAATGAAGGAATCAGGGACTTTCCAGTCAATGGAAGGAAATCAAGTATCATATTAAATAAACATGAGTTGGTTGCTTTACATTTGATTGAATCTGCTTCGAACCATGTAGTGTCTCCATTGCAACGACTAGAAGATAGAATGCATGGGTTGATTAACTATTTAGTAATGCCTTTGTTCGCTTTTGCTAATGCTGGGGTTTCTCTTGCTAGTAGTGCCCAATTAGTTGGAGTTGTATCTATTGGTGTGGCTAGTGGGCTGGTGCTGGGTAAATTTATCGGCATATTATTATTCACTTGGATAGCCATAAAGATTCGTTTGGTGAGATTGCCTGATAATATGAATTGGGCGATGGTGGCTGGTATCGCTCTTTTAGGTGGTATCGGATTTACTGTATCTCTCTTTATATCGAATCTATCGTTTGCGGATGTTGCACCTGACTTGTTGAATCAAGCTAAAATGGGTGTCTTCTGTGGTACTATTATTTCGGGCACATTGGGTGTCTTGGTGCTTAGCTTTGTTTTGCCTAAGAGACCTTTTAAAGATGAATTTTAATTACATTACACACTACTTTTATGACTAGATTTGCAGATATTGAAATATTGCACTATGATGTGCCTGAATTTGAACATTTACCAATCGCTCAAAAACAGCTGATTTACTGTTTAAATGAAGCTGCATTGTGGGGACGAGATATACTATTTGACCAAAATGGTAAATATAATTTATTAATACGTAAGGTTCTGGAAGTGATATTTATTCATTACCAAGGGGACCGTTCGAAACCTGCTTTTAAAGCTTTGACGGTGTATTTGCAGCGCGTGTGGTGCTCAAGTGGTATTCATCATCATTATGGAATGATGAAACTGAACCCTGGATTCAGTCAAGATGAGTTCTTGGAATTTCTAAAAAGAATACCTACTCAAGTCCTACCTCAAATGAAGTCTATTGAAACTGATTTGAATATTGATGAGGCAAAAAAGCATAACACTAATAAGGGTGCTTTGGAGAACGTATATGCTTTATGGCGTTTGCTCGGTCCTGTTATTTGCGACCCCAATGTTCTTCCTAAGAGAGTTAATCAATCTGATGGTGAAGACTTATTACTGACATCGGCTTGTAACTATTATGGTAAGGGAGTCACTCAACGGGAAGCGATGGATTATTACGCATCGCTAAAGGGTAACGAAGATTGCTCGCCTAGTTATGGTTTAAATTCTAGATTGGTGAGAACGAAAGATAATGGTTTAGCAGAAGAAATCTATTCGCTCTCGGGTCGCTACTCTAAATCGATTGGGCAGATTGTGTATTGGTTAACTCAAGCCAAGAAATATGTGGAGAATTTACAACAGGAAAAGGCTCTCGATTTGCTTATTGACTATTACCATACTGGTGATTTGAAAACATGGGATGACTATAGCATTGAATGGGTGAAAGATACTAATTCAACTGTGGATTTTATCAATGGCTTCATTGAGACTTATGGTGATCCTTTGGGTATCAAAGGTAGTTGGGAGGCACTCGTCAATTACAAAGATGAAATAGCGACTCAACGAACTAAATTAATTAGTGATTATGCCCAATGGTTTGAAGACCATTCTCCTGTAAATATAGAATATAAAAAAGATGAGGTGAAGGGGGTCACTGCTAAAGTGATCACAGCAGCTATTTTGGCTGGTGACCTTTATCCTACGACGGCTATTGGTATCAATTTACCAAATGCTAACTGGATTCGGACTGTTCATGGTTCCAAATCGGTTAGCTTATCGAATATAACGAAAGCTTATCATGATGCGGCTAAGGGAAATGGATTTCTTGCTGAATATGTATTGCCTGATGCTGGCTTATTGGGGCTTATCGAGAAATATGGTAGTTTGACCGATAACTTGCATACCGATTTGCATGAATGTGTGGGACATGGTTCTGGTAAACTCCTCCCTGGAGTCAGTGAAGATGCTCTTTTAGCTCATGGAGCAACGATTGAAGAGGCGCGGGCTGATTTGTTTGGATTGTATTATATGTCAGATCCTAAATTAGTTGAGTTGGGACTTTTACCTAATTGTGAAGCTTATCAAGCGGCTTATTATACTTACATGATGAATGGATTGATGACTCAATTGATTCGTATCGAACCAGGGGAAGTCATTGAGGAATCTCATATGAGAAATCGTCAGTTGATTGCTAAATGGGTGTTCGAGAAGGGGAAGGCTGACGACGTGGTATCCATTGTTTTTATTAATGGAAAGCATTACGTCAAAATAAATGATTACCATGCGTTGCGTCGATTGTTTGGTGATTTACTTGCGGAAATCCAACGGATTAAATCTACAGGAGATTATACTGCTGCTTGTCATCTTGTTGAGAATTATGCCATCTCGATTGATTCAGCATTACATTCAGAAGTTCTGGAACGCTACAAAAAGTTGAATCTGGCTCCGTACAAAGGTTTTGTTAATCCTGTGTACCAACGTGTGGGAGGAGATGTGAAGGTGCATTTTGACGAAGAATATAACGAACAGATGTTGCGCTATAGTAGCAATTATAGCATAGAATTATAAATAGTGATACCTAAAGAATAGGTATCAGAAATAGAAAATAAAAGATATGACAATAGAACAGAATAAAGATATAGAAGGAATGATAGAGTATTCTTATGACCATTTTCATGATGAAGATGAGAAAAGAGATAACGTGGATTCTTCGAATGACCTAGAACAACAAGTACGTATCATAAAGAGAAAGTTGAGGCTGTCGATGAATGGGGTAATCTCTCAAAGCATGCGTGATAAGGGCCTGAAATACCGTATTAATTTTGGTGTGGAATATCCGCGCATTAAGAGTTTGGCATCTGAATTTTCTCCTTCTAGTGCTTTAGCTACTTCTTTGTGGAAAGCTGATATTAGAGAATGCTATATTATGGCTACTCTTCTGCAGCCTGCAGATGAGTTTCCTGCTGATTTATGTGATGTGTGGATTGAACAAATTCCGTCTCAGGAGGTGGCTCAGTTTTTGGCTATGAACTTGTTGTGTAAGTTATCTTATGCCCCACAAGTATCCTTTGCATGGATAGCTGATCCACGTGAAATCTATCAGGTGTGTGGCTATCTAACGGTGGCTCGTCTACTTATTCAGCGCCCTCAGATGGATGAGCGGAGTAGGAGTGAGTTTGTTGACCAATTGATTCCTGCTGTTTTGGATGAATCAAGTGCCATACGTTCTGCTGCATATCAAGCAATGCGCCGATTTATGTTGGGAGACGAAGAACAGGCTTTTCTTGTTTGTCGTGCTTGTGATGAATGGCTTCAATTGTCTGATGAGGAGAAAGAAAAATTACCAGCTCTAAAGCAGCAGTTAGTTTGTTTTATTGCTTCTGTTCTTGCATAAGACTGGTAGAATGATTAACTTTGAGGTCTCAGTATTTTCCGAAAATGCTTACGATTAACATGGACAAAAGAAAAAATTCAGCTAAAGAGAAGGAAATAATTATCGAAGAGGTAAAACAATTATTCTCTGAATATCTCATAACAAATCGATGCCGAAAGACACCGGAAAGATTTGCTATATTGGAAATGATATACCGTTGGGAAGGTCATTTTGATATTGATGAATTGTATCTTGCTATGGAAAAAAGTAAATTTCGTGTTAGTAAGGCCACTATTTATAATACCCTCGAGATTCTGACTCAATGTAAATTGGTTCATAAACATCAACTTGGAGGGTCTTCAACGTACGAAAAGTCTTATCGTGCTGAACCTCATCATCATCTAGTCTGTCTTCAGTGTGGAGAAGTGTCTGAATATCATTTTGACGGAATCCGTCAATTAATAGAAGAAACAAAATTTCCGAAGTTTAAACAATCTCAGTATGCGCTCTATATATATGGTATCTGTTCTAAATGTACTCGTCTAAATGGACGCAAAAAAGCCGCTGAAACATTGCGGCGTAAAAAAGCTGAAGGAAAGAAAAAGATTAAGAAATTAAATACGCATACTAAGATTAAGCAGACAAAACAAACGAAAAAATAGAACAAATTCTTTAATATAAAAAATAATTATCATATTAAGAACATGGGAACAAAAAAGGTAGATATACTTCTCGGATTACAGTGGGGAGATGAAGGTAAAGGTAAGGTTGTAGATGTACTTACACCTAATTATGATATTGTTGCTCGTTTTCAAGGAGGACCAAATGCTGGACATACTCTTGAGTTTGAGGGACAAAAATATGTCTTGAGATCTATTCCTTCTGGTATTTTTCAAGGAGACAAAATCAATATTATCGGTAATGGAGTAGTACTAGATCCTCTCTTGTTTCAAGAAGAGGCTAGTGATTTAGCTGCTTCTGGCCATGACTTGAAGAAACGTCTTCACATATCTAAAAAAGCGCATCTGATTATGCCTACACATCGTATTCTTGATGCGGCTTACGAAGCAGCTAAAGGAAAAGATAAGGTGGGTACTACTGGAAAAGGTATTGGACCAACTTATGCTGATAAGATTAGTCGAACAGGTTTGAGAGTAGGTGATATCTTAGGTGATTTTGATACTGCTTATAATCGTGCTAAGGCTCGTCATGAAAAAATGCTTCATGATATGGGTTTCAAGTATGATATAACTGAATTGGAAGCAAAATGGCTCGAAGCAATCAAATTCCTAAAAGAGTTCCCTTTTGTTGATAGTGAGCATGAAATAAATCATTTACTTAATGATGGTAAAGGTGTGTTGTGCGAAGGTGCACAAGGTACTATGCTTGATGTTGACTTCGGTAGTTATCCTTTCGTTACTTCAAGTAATACTATATGTGCAGGTGCATGTACTGGTCTTGGTATTGCACCAAATAAAATAGGTGAAGTATACGGTATATTCAAAGCGTATTGTACTCGTGTAGGTGCTGGACCATTTCCAACAGAACTATTTGATGAAACTGGTAAGAATCTAGCTAAGTTGGGTCACGAATTTGGCGCTGTAACTGGTCGCCCTCGTCGTTGTGGCTGGATTGACTTAGTTGCTCTACGTTATGCAGTAATGATAGATGGTGTCACTAAATTAATAATGATGAAGAGCGATATTCTTGACAGTTTCGAAACAATCAAAGCTTGTGTCGCTTATAAAATCAATGGTGAGGAAGTTGTTGATTTTCCTTATAGTATCGAGGGAGATATAGAACCTGTATACGTCGAATTAGACGGATGGAAACAGGATATGACTAAGATGAGAAGTGAAGATGAATTCCCTGAAGAATTTAATGCTTACATTACTTTCTTGGAGAAGGAACTCGGAGTGGATATAGCTATTGTATCAGTTGGTCCTGATCGCGACCAGACTATCATTCGATAAATAACAAAGGGCTGCTATAATCATTTTTAAGATTGTGCGGCCCTTTTTTTATCTCAATTGGCATAGGAGTTGTATTACTCTTATTATTAATCTTTTAAAGGATATACTTATGGCAATTTTATGGATACTAATGATTGGAATGTTTTTGGTAAGTTATTTAGTCCAAAATAGACTAAAAAGCAAATTCAAGAAATATTCTAAGATAGCATCTCCTAATAATATTAGTGGTGCTGAGATAGCAGAAAGAATGCTAAATGAAAATGGAATTTATGATGTCAAGATTCAAAGTACTCGTGGTTCTTTAACTGACCATTATAATCCGACTAATAATACTGTGAACCTAAGTAACGAGGTCTACAATGGCCGTTCAGTAATGGCTATGGCTGTCGCAGCTCATGAGTGTGGACACGCTGTTCAGCATGCACGTGCTTATGCTCCGGTTAAATTGCGTAGCGCTCTGGTTCCTGTTGTTAGTTTCGCTTCAAATTGGGTTCAATGGGTACTCATTGGGGGAATTCTTTTAGTTCAGTCATTCCCTCAATTATTGCTGTTTGGAATTGCTTTGTTTGCCATGACAACCCTTTTTAGTTTCGTTACTCTTCCTGTAGAGATAGATGCTAGTCGTAGGGCTTTGGTCTGGTTGAAACAATCTGGTATCACAACTGTTGAAATGCGCGAGAATGCGAAAGACGCTTTAACTGCTGCAGCATATACTTATGTGGTTGCTGCTTTAGGTTCTTTAGTTACATTGCTTTACTACGTAATGATCTTTTTAGGACGTCGCAACTAGTTCTTTACACTCAGAATTAACTAAAGGTTTACTTATATTGACAAAAAAGCTTCACTCTTGATTAAAAAAATAATGAAAAGTTTGTAGCTTCAAATAAAACTCTTAACTTTGCATCCGCAATCAAAAAGAAAGCGTTTGCAAATGCACTCTTAGCTCAGTTGGCAGAGCAACTGACTCTTAATCAGTGGGTCCAGGGTTCGA
>Ga0055584_100004365_pt1 | contig 13909 bp, 13 predicted proteins | sample OSDHelmetaG_FD_58716 | JGI IMG/M metagenome (GOLD analysis project Ga0055584, IMG submission 58716) | Pelagic marine sediment microbial communities from the LTER site Helgoland, North Sea, for post-phytoplankton bloom and carbon turnover... | ecosystem: Environmental > Aquatic > Marine >... | reverse complement strand
CTTGCCGCCGGCCTCGGCGCACTCTTGATCGGCGTATGGGCTTTTCAATCGCATGGCGGGATCGGGTCGAGACAGATCATCTTTGATTTTGCGCAGGAGCAGATTGCCCTGCGGCCGTGGCTCGGTGCGGGCGCGGGTAATTGGTCCTTGCTGGTCGGCGGTTCTTCTCTCGAGATCAGTCGTTTCTGGTTTCTCGGGCACGCGCACTCCCTGCCTTTGCACCTTTGGGTCGAACTCGGACTGCCGGGGGTAATCCTCGTTGCCTTTTTCTTCCTCGGGCCGGTGATTCGAGCGCAAGGTGCCTTTGCCCGAGTGAGCGGACCGTGGGCTGGCATCGGCACCGGGGCCAGCTTCGCGGTGCTCGGGATCCTCGCCCATAATCTTGTGCATTATTTCTTGCGCGATCCTGTGGATGGCTTGATGACCGGCATCGTTCTCGGATTGGTTGTTTCGGTGGCACGCCGCGCTGCGCTCTCACCGGATGCCGCCGCGGAAGCTTCCGCGTGAGTCGGGTGGCGCTGGTCGGGCCGATCCATCCTTTGCGCGGAGGGATCGCCTTGCACACGGCTCGTTGGGCGAGTGCTCTCCGGCGGGCCGGACACGAGGTGCAGGTGTTCAGTTTCGAGCGCCAATATCCGGGGATTCTGTTCCCGGGCACGACGCAATTCGACGCGGATGATCCGGTTTGCGACCTCGGCGATCCGCCACCGCAGGCAATCCTTGACTCGATCGGCCCGCGGAGCTGGCAAGCCACAATCCGTGCCCTGCATGCGTATGCACCTGACGTGCTCGTGCTGCAGCGCTGGCATCCGTTTTTTGCCCCAGCGCTGAGCTGGTTGGCACGTGACCTGCGCCGGGCGGATGTTCGGATCGTGTGGATGGTGCATAATGCGCGGCCACATGATGGCCCGGCGTGGCTCTGGGGACCATTGGCAAGCCTTGGCTACGAACCGGCAGACCTCTGCCTTGTTCACGCCGCAAGCGAATCGTGCACGCTGCGGGATCTGGGCGTCTCGGGTCCGATCGAGACCATCGAGCATCCCGCCCCCGACGCCGGGGAGAGGCTGACGTCAGCCGAAGCACGCACCTCGTTGGCGATCGATCCTGAAGAGATCGTATTCTTGTTCTTTGGTCACGTTCGTCGCTACAAGGGCGTGGAAGTCCTTCTCGAGGCACTCGCTTCATTGGAAGGGCATGCCCGGCCATGGCGAGCCTTGATTGTTGGCGAGTGGTATTACGACCGCGCACCCGCAATGTCTTATATCGAATCGGCAGGGCTGGCTTCGCAGGTCGAGGTCGTTGACGACTTTGTTTCCGAGGCCGAGGCCGCGAGATATTTTGCAGCGTCGACCGTCGTGGTTTTACCTTATCGGGAGGGCACCCAGTCGGGCGTCGTGCCGCAGGCATTCGCCAATCGTCGTCCGGTGATCGCGACCGATGTGGGTGCGGTCGCCGTTGCGATTCGTGACGGCGAGAACGGCAAGGTGGTTCCTGCGAATCAGCCGGTGGCTCTGGGGGAGGCCCTGCGCGAGGTTCTCGACGGGAAGAAATTTTCCGACGCGTCGATTACCGCGGCTTCGGCAGCCGCCTCCTGGGAGCCGATGGTGGATATCGTTGTCGGCGCGATCGGGGATACCGCGACCGACTGAGCCGAATGGATCGAGCTCCGACCTTCCCGGCAAATGCCGGCCCGGCCGTGGGCAGAGCCGCCGACCCGCGCGGTCCTGAGAGACTTCTTTGGCGTTCATATGCATGGTGTCGCCGAGTCTGCCAAAATCAATATGTGCAAAAGGACGCCAACCAGCCTGGGCCGGATATCAGTGTTCTGGTCTCGAGCTACAATCACGCGTTGTTCGTCGAGGGGGCGATTCGGAGCTGCCTGTTGCAGGAGGGCGTTTCGCTCGAGGTCATCGTCGTCGACGATGGTTCAACCGATGACTCTCCGGCCCGGATTCAGGCGATCGAAGACCCGCGTTTACGGGTGTTTTTACAAGAAAACCGGGGGCTCTCGCGTGCTCTGAATCGGGCTCTCTCCGAGGCTCGCGGGCGCTGGGTGAAATTCCTTCCCTCGGACGACCGCCTCTTGCCCGGCTGCCTGACAAGGCAATTGGCCGCGGCGGCGGGCAGCCTCGCATCGTTCTGTTTGCCCGAGGTCGTGGATGCGGATTTGCGGTCGCTACCGGACCCTGCTCCTCAGGCATGGTTTGATATGCCCACCGCCACGGGCTCTCAGGTGGCGATCGATTTGCTGGATCGCAACTGCCTTTCGGCGCCCTGTGGTTTATTCTCGCGGGAGGCGGCGCTTGAGGCCGGGGGCTTCGATCCCTCGATGCGCATCGCTCAGGACTACGACCTGTGGTTGCGCCTGGCTTCGCGCGGCGACCTGCATCGCTTTCCGGAGCGTTTGGTGCAGGTGCGCTGGCACGGCGCCAATCAAAGCGCTGCCGTAACGAGTGCGAGCGAAGGGGAGCGAGCGCTGGCTTTGGTTCGGGCTCTGCGCAGAGATGGTCTTGCCGGTTGGCGGGAACGGATCGAATCGGTGGGCGCGAGTGCGAGCGAAGCCTTACGGCTTTTACTGCTGGCTTTGGTGGATTCCGGCTTGCCGCAAGTACGACCCTTCGCCTGCGAATTGGCGATCGAGATCCGGGAAGCCGGGGATGAGCTGGCGTTGGAACCTCGATTGAATGAATTCTTTACGGACAGCCCCGAGCTCTTGCGGCCCGGCCCCTGGGGTGGACTGGCGAAAGGGCCCTCCTCATGAGCGGGGGTTGGTGGCGGCGGCTCCGGTCCGGAGACAGCGGGGCGAAGGAAGTTCCCGAGCCCTCGGTTCCGCGAGAGGTGGTGCCCGAAGAATGGCTGGTCCTTGCGCCCTGCCGGGAGGTCTCGCTCCGGGCCCGGGGATGGTTATCCGGTCTGGAGGCTCCGGGCCGGGGTCTCTTCTGGAGTGCCCCCGAGGAACTCAAGGCGCCGCCGGTTCCCGCTGAGCGGGTTTCGTTCGGCATTGCGGTCTGGCGCGATTGGTTGAGCCGCTCCGACGCGCGGTTGCGTGTGCTGATCCTTTTGCCAGCGCCTGAGTGTGTGGCCTTTGCGCGTGAGGCCGCTGCCGCAGGCGCCCGGGTGATCTACGACAAGCCCGCGCCGATCCTTTTCGCGGGCCCGGAGCGCGCCTTTCATCCTGATGACGAGCGCGCATTGGTCCGGGTCGCGCAGGATCTTGTGGCTGCCGATCGGGCTACGACGCGATTGCTCGCCGATACCAGCGAGCGTCTTCGTCTGATCCACGATTTTGCGCAAGCCGAAGATGCGGGCGCTCATCTCCCTTCCGTTCTCGAGAAGGCGAGCCTAGCCATCGTTGTGGATGCGGCAAAGGATCGCTCGCGCCTCGAGGAGACGATCCAGGAGCTGCGCGAGGCTCGCGGGCTTGCGGCCTATGATATCGCAGTGGTGATTGATCCCGAGGAGGGCGCGGGCTTTGCGGAGCTTCTCGGGCGCGAAACTGCGGGTGAAATCTCCCTGGTACGCGACCCGCGGGGGCCGTCGATGTCGGGGCTCGCGATGGCGGTCCGCGCCTCGTCGACCGAAGTTCTGGTCTTCCTGCGATCAGGACAATTGCCGAGGGGAACCGATTGGCTGGAGGCAGGGCTGCGCGCGATATACGGAGATCGGCAAATCGGCGCACTGGGTCTGGCCGAGGGCGCTGAGGAGGCGGGGGAGACGGAGCGACTCTTTCGGATGTCCTTTAACGGGATGCTGATTCGCCGCCGGGTCTTTCTCCGGGTCGGCGGCCTCGAGGAGCGTCTGGGGGACAACGCGAGTGCCGCGGATTTCTCGATGCGCTTGCTGACCTCCGGATACCGGCTCGAGCAGCTCGATGCACCCGCTATTCTTCCCGGGGTACCCGGCGGGGGGCTGTCAGCAAAGGAGATGGGCGAGCTGAAACGACGGTGGCCGGAGGCCCGCGGCTTGCTGGCACGAGTTCTGGAGGCCTGGGTTGGATAATCGATTTCGTTTTCTGTGTGTGGTCCTTCTGCTTCTGTCGGGGCCGCTCGAGGCCGCGGCGGTAGAGGTTCTGGGGGCACCTCTGGTGCCGACACGATTGGCCGAGGTGGCACATCAGACTCGCCCGGTAATTGCCGAGGAAGAGCCTTTGCTGGTGCAGCCGGGCGTCTGGGAAATTCCTGACCTTCGCGTCCCTCCGAACGCGACTCTGCTGGCTTCCTTCGGTCTGCCGGCGTCTGACGAATCATGGGAGCTGCGCGTATCGATGCGCACATCGGATGGGAAAACCTTGCCGGTTGAGTCGCGGCGGGTCGAGACTGCTGGTTGGCAGGATTTTCGGCTTCGCGCGGGTTCCCTGGCAGGTCAGGTAGTGACGCTTCGCATGGTGGCGCGGCCACTTGAGGCCGGCACGGCTGAGGGGGGAGACTCGGTCGTGCTCGGCGCGCCTCGTTTCCTGCATACGGAAGCCCCCCGCCCGGAGGGGAAGAACGTTCTCCTGATCTCGCTGGATACGCTGCGCTCGGATCGGATGTCGGCCTATGGTGCGGCGCGACCCACCACGCCTCGCATGACGGCGCTGGCGGCCCGTGGTGTTCGTTTCGAAACCGCTCGGGCTCCGGCGAGTTCCACGCCGCCCTCCCATATGACCATGCTGACCGGGGCCTCCCCGTGCACGCATGGGGTCTGGGGGGTGCACGTCGAAGATCAGCCGCCCGAAGATCTGAGGAGTCTGGCTCAAATTCTTTCCGCGGAAGGATATTCGACCCGCGCCGTTACCGAGAATGCATTCGTCGGCGCGCCGTGGGGATTTGCCCGCGGGTTTGATGCCTTCCTTGAGTTCAAAGGTACCCCTCGAGCGGATGGGCGCATTGCCGCGCCGACGGGCTTGGGACCGCAGACCTTTGCAGCCGCGCGGACGGCCTTGCGAGAGCTGGCAGACCGACGATTCTTTCTTTTCGTGCACACCTATCAGGTGCATGCCCCTCGGGTTCCGATCGAGCCCTATGCCTCGCTTTATCAGGATGAGCCCGCCCCGCAGGTCGGGAATCGCGTCCCCGAACCCGGGCATAATCCCGCGGATCACGATATTCTCCGCTATGACCAATTGGTTCGTCACCTCGATGACCTTGTCGGGGAATTGTTGGACGAACTGGATTCGCTTGGTTTGCGTGACACGACGCTGATCGTGGTGACATCCGACCACGGCGAGGCCTTTTTCGAGCACGACGCGTCGGGACACGGGTTTTGGGTATGGGACGAAGTTCTGCGGATTCCGCTCATTGTCGCCGGACCAGGAGTGCCCGCGGGGGCGCATCCGGTCGAGGTCGTCGGGTTGCAGGATATCGTCCCGACCGTGCTGCAGTTGCTGGGGCAGCCAGTCCCGCAGGGAATCGATGGCACAAGCCTGCAGCCTCTGTGGACGGGCGCTCCGCGGGCAGAGACTTTCCACTACGCCGAGACGGCGCCGGGGGGCATGCGGGCGCTCTCGGCGAGCCGATTCAAAATCCATAGGGAGAGCACCAGAGAAAGCGATATCGCCTATGATCTATCGCTCGACCCTCGCGAGAAAACCCCGATTCCTCTTGCGAATTGGGCCGATTTGCCGGCCGAGGATGGCGCCGAGCTGTCGCGCCTGCAGGCTGTTCTGGACGTTTGGGCCACAAAATGCCGCATTCAGCGTGAAATTGCCGATAAGCAGAGGGTAAAGCAGGCTGATGTGGACCCTTTGCGTCGCGAGAAGCTGCGCGCCCTCGGGTACATCGATTGAGGCAGGCCTTCAGGTCCGGTATCCAAAGAAAGGGCGAATTTTCGGTCTTTCCCATCGTCCATAGAGCGCAACGCAGGTTCTGTGTCGGCGTATGCCTCGAGGAAAAATAGCGTTTATGGCCCAATTTCAATACCGCGCAACGGATGCCGACGGCAAAGTCCTCGAGGGGATGATTGATGCCAGCGATCGGACTGCGGCTGCTGCGCGCCTGCAGGATCGCGGTCTGATGCCGTTGCGGGTCGCCGAACCGGGGCCTGAACGAACTGGATTGGGCAATATTTCGCTGCCGACGATTTCGTTCAAGCGGGGGATCAAGACAGCGGATTTGCTTGTCTTCACCCATGAGCTTTCGACTTTGCTGACCGCCGGCTTGCCGCTGGACCGCAGTCTCCAGATTCTCTCCGAGTTGTCCGAAAGCGAAGAGATGAAACGCGTTACCGGAGAGGTGTTGACGGAGGTCCAACGAGGCAAGTCGCTGGCCGAGGCTCTCAATGAGCATCCGGATGTCTTCGAATCTCTCTATGTCAATATGGTCAAGGCGGGTGAGATCGGCGGCGTGCTGGATCAGGTGCTCGAGCGGCTGACGGAATATCTGGAGAGCGCGACCGAGCTGCGCGACGAGGTCCGCTCCGCCATGGTCTATCCGACCATTCTGTTGCTGACTTCCTTCGGTTCGGTCGCGATCCTTCTTGTTTATGTCCTGCCGCAATTCTCCACTGTCTTTGCGCAATCTGGCGCAGCGCTCCCGACATCAGCCGCGATCCTGATGGGCGCCTCCGAGATCCTCCGGTCCTACTGGTGGCTCGGATTGTTGTTGGTCGGAGGGACGGCTTTCGGTTTCGCCCAATGGATCGGGACCGAGGATGGTCGGGTCACCTGGGACCGCACCAAGTTGCGGCTGGTTCTGGTTGGCGAGTTGACGCGAAAAGTTGCGGTCTCGCGCTTCGCACGAACTCTGGGCACCTTGTTGCGCAGTGGCGTTCCGATGCTGCAGGCGCTCGATATCGTTCGCAATGTGGCTGGTAACGTGGTCCTGGCGGCCGCGATCGATGAAGTGAAAGTCGGGGTTCGCGGGGGCGATGGTGTCGCGGGTCCCTTGTCGCAGAGCGGCGTGTTCCCGCAGTTGGCGTTGCAGATGATCAGCGTTGGCGAGGAGACCGGACGTCTGGATGAAATGTTGATCACGGTCGCGGATTATTTTGACAAGGAAGTTCGTGCGGCCGTGACGCAAATGACCAATATGCTCGAGCCGCTGCTCCTGGTCGTCGGCGGTTTGGTGGTGGGTTTTATCGTTGTGGCCATGTTCTCGGCCATCTTCAGCGTCAATAACATGCCTCTCTGAGGCAGCGGAGATTGTAAATGTTGTGGAGAAATTCGAAAGAACGAAAGCGCCCGGATGAATCGGGTTTCACCCTGGTCGAGTTGTTGGTGGTGTTGGTGATTATCGGAGGTCTGACGGCTCTGGTGGCCCCGAACTTCATTGGTCAGAGCGAGAAGGCCAAGCCGCAGACCGCGCGAGTGCAGCTGGAAAGCCTGCGGAACGCTCTCGATATGTACCACCTCGACGTGGGCCGTTACCCCACTTCACAAGAGGGGCTGGAGGCTTTGCGGAGTCGCCCCGGCACTGCCGGTCGTTGGTCAGGCCCCTATCTCCGCGACCCGATCCCGGTGGACCCTTGGGGGAATGCTTATTTCTATCGTAATCCCGGGGAGTCAGGGGCGACCTATGATGTCGGCAGCTTCGGCTCGGATGGACGCACGGGTGGACAGGGCAACGCGGCTGAGGTCGTCGTATCTGGATGAGGTCATTGCGGTCCCCATCGTTGTCGGCTCGCGTGCGGCCGGACCAGCGCGCGGCGTCTATCGGAGGCGATGCCGAGGGGTTCACGCTGATCGAGATTATTGTCACCATGGTGATCGTCGGAATGGCGATGGCCCTGGTGGCGCCCGCGATCAATGCGGGCTCGCGGGCGCGAGATGTGCGCAGCGCGGTGCGTGAAGTCACGGGGGCCATGCGTACCATGCAGACGGAGGCTGTCCGAACCGGCCAGCCGCAGTCGTTGCTGGTTCTGGTCGAGGAGAACCGAGTCGAGCTGGAAGGTTTTTCTCGCGAGATCGAGATCGGTTCGACCGCCGCCTTGCGTCAGGTGGCTGGCGGAGAACGAAATTCGTTCGGTTTTTCTCGGGTGAGATTTTTTCCGAACGGGAGCTCGAGCGGAATGCAGCTCTTGATCGGCGATCGCGACTATCCTGCAGAGCTTGGCTATGTGGTGTCCGTGGATCCGTTGATCGGACTTGTCACCGTGACAGACGAGGAGCGTTAGGGTGCGTCGCCGCGGGGAATCAGGATTTACCCTCATCGAGATCTCCATCGGCATGGCGGTCCTCGGGCTGGGTGTGGTGTCGGCATTGCAAGTTTTCGGCGGTTCCATGCAGCTGGCGCGAAATGCAGGCCGCCGCTCGGAGGCGGTGATGCATGCCAAAGCGCTGCTCGATTCTTCCCTCTGGTCGCCGGAGCTGATCGCTACAGAATCGCAGGGGGAGATCGGCGACGGGTTTCGGTGGGAACGGGTGATTCGCCGCGCTGGCGCTGAAGACGGTGTGCAGGGTCTGGATGAAGATGATCAGGGTTTTTCGCGGGAAACCGAAGTTCGACTGGCGGTGGTGACGGTCGTTGTGGAATGGGATGACCCGTCAGGCGTCAAATACTACCGACTCGGAACGATGCGGGTCGAGCCCAATTTTGGGGACCCGGAGGACTGAAGCTCGTGGGTCTCGTTTGCAGGAAGCCTCGCCAGGGGGCACGCCAGGAGGGGTTTACCCTTCTGGAATTGATGATCTCGATCACCTTGTTGACGATGATGATGGCCATGGTGTTCAGCGTCTTTGCCACGGCGACAGACTCGATTCCGCGCGGGGAAGCTGCTGCGGAGCGATCCGCTCGATTACGGATGGCGACCGCCCTGATGACCCGTCAGATCCGTTCGCTTGTGGACTATCCGGCCGAGTCGGAGGATGAGGAGATCCATCCTTTTTTCAACGGCGACGAGAACTCCTTCACGTTTATCACGGCCGCCCCGCAAATGGGGCGGGGCGACGGCCTGGGATGGGTCACCTATTGGGTGGAAGAGGGCAGCCTCAATCTGACCGAGAGGTTGATTTTTTCCGCGGGCGCTTTTGTCGCCGAAGAACCAACTTCGGTTGCAGAAGCCACCTTGCTCACCGGTTTGGCGGGGCACCGTTTCGAATACCTGCGGCTCGAAGGAGATACCTCCGAGTGGGTGGATGGCTGGGAAGGCCTCGAAGAGCAGTCTCCGCCGGCTGCGATCCGGATTACCATCGAAGGATTGGGTCTCACGAACTCCTACTGGATTCAGGAGATTCCGATCATGACGGTGGTCTACTCGCTGGGCACCTACGATTCGGATCTGGGGAATGTCTTTGATGGAGAGGACGACTTCGGTTTCGAGGAGGAGTTCGAGGATGATTGAGTCCGGACGCCGAGATCAGCGAGGCTTTGCGCTTCTCATTGTGCTGTGGATTTTCATGGTCCTTTTCGTACTCGGGGCCGAGTTTGCGGTCGGCATGCGGCAGAATGCACAGGCGACGGTCAATTTTGCCGATGAGACCCAGAGCTATTATCTGGCGACGGCGGCTGCCAACCGCACCTTCTACCGAGCCTTGATCGCCCGCGACGAAGCGACGTTGGGCCTCACGGCAGGGGAAGTCGAGGCCGAGGATTTTGTCCCGGTTATTCATACCGACGGGAAATGGCATCAGGAGGAACTTTGGGGCGCCCCGGTCTGGATCAAGGTGACCGATGAAGCGGGCAAGATTCCGATCAATCTTGCCGACTACAATATTCTCATACATCTGCTCGGCAATCTCGGGGTCCCGACCGAGGATTCTGGGGAGATCGCCGATGCGATTCTCGATTGGCGAGACCCGGACGACGACACCAGGCTGAACGGGGCGGAGAGCGAATACTACCTCGGTTTGCCCCAGCCATATGGGGCCAAGAACGCACCACTGGACTCTTTGGACGAGCTGCGCTTGATCAAGGGCGTGAGTGAGGACCTCTATTTTGGCGGCAGTGAAGATTACCCGATCGGGCTGCTCGATATTTTCTCGGTATTCAACCGCCGGTCGGCGCTGAGCGTGCGCTCGGCTTCCCCGGAGGTTCTGGAAGCTCTTCTCGGCGTCGACCCCGAGCAGCTCGCGCAGCTTGTGGAGCAACGCGAGACAGATATGACAGCGGTGATTCCGCAGCTGCAAGCGTTCCTGCCCGACCCTTCCATGGAAGACCTCCTCAACGACGATGCTCCCAGTATTTTGGCCGTTCAGGCACAGGCGAGGTTGCCTGAGGCACGGATTGGTGCGCACGTGGGCGCGGTGATCGATCTTGGAGAATCGAACGAAGGGATTTTCATCCTCCGTTGGATGGATGCGTTGCCCATGGACTCCTCCGTCGGTGCCGACGCGGACAATTTTGACGAGGCGGGTTTATGAACGCGCCGACGCTGAAGAGTTTGAGTCGCCTCACCCGCCTGGATTTCCTCGACGGAATGGGCGTGGCGATTTCGGAGAGTGATGTCACTTTCGTCCATCTCCGTAAACGGCTGATGCATATCTCCCTGGTCGCGCATCGCAGCTATCCCCTTGCGGGAGATGCGCCGGCGCGTCGGGCAGCCTTGTCGCAGGCAGCGATTCAGTTTCTCGCGGATACCCAGACTCCGACGGAGCACGTTTTTGTGAGTTTGCCCCGCAAGGACGCTCTGATGGGTCATCTCACGGTTCCCGAGGCGGCTCGAGGGGATCTCGATCAGGTGGTCGAGTTCGAAGTCGACCGCATTCTGCCTCTGTCGCGGGAGCAAATCTTTTTCGACCATCTGGTGAGGACCCGGCCCGAGAAAATCGAGCTTCAGGTCGTCGCCTTGCGTCGCGAATTGGTCGGCGAGGTTCTGCTGGCATTGGAGACTGCGGAAATCTATCCTCGGAGTCTTGTCGTGCATCCGGTGGCCCTCGCTGATCTGGTCGCATTTTCGGGCATCTCGGAGGATCAGGCCCTCGCCTTTGTCCACGAGGGGCCAGGTGGCGGCGGGGTGGATATTCTCTCTCAGGGCAAATTGCTTTCCTCGCACCGCTTCTCGGCGAATGAGGTGGCAAGGCCGGAGCAGCGCGCTGCTCTCGCGGCGGCTGAAGCAGGCGCGGCGGGCGTCTCTCGCGAGGAGATCCGGGTGGTCGCGATTTCACAAGCGCGCCCCGAAAGTACTGACCATGCCGGGACGAGCTCTGCGGATGCGGAGACTCTCGGGGAGTTGTTGGGGGGGCTGCAGGTTGCGGAAGGGGCCGGGGCGGAACTCGACTTCCGCATTCTTCCGGCCCTCGGTGCGGGATTGGCGGCTGTGCGGGAAGCTTCCGAGCCCCTGAACCTGCTGCCACCCGAGAAACGTCGATCCGGTGGCGAAGGGGCACCCGTCCTTACCTTCTTTCTTGCGGCCGCGCTGGCTCTGATGACCGGAATGTGGCTTGTCGGGAGCATGGTGCAGGACTACCGGATCCGCGCGCAGCTCGACGGTGAACTCGCCGCGCTGGCGCCACAACTGCGGGAAGTCCGGGATCAGGAGCAGGAAGCCCAGCTTCTGCATGATAATCTGCAGATTCTTCTCGGGTCCGGGCAGGCCGCCGCGACGATTTATCTGCGCGAATTGACGGGAGTGATCCCGAAGGACGCCTATTTGACCTCTTTCCGGATGCGGAAGGGGAAAGTCGAGATCGAAGGTTTTTCTCGCGAAGCCTCGGAACTGATTCCCGCAATTGAAAAGTCCCGTTACTTCTCATCGGCACAATTCACTTCCCCCGTCACCAAAGCACAGAATAATGAGGAGCGGTTCTCGCTCTCGACGAGGATTGCCGAATGAGGGAATTACTCGTCCAGTTTCTCGCTCGCTTGCAGGCGACCGACCGGCAGCAGCGGCTCTATATCGGTCTCGGAGTGGTCCTGACTCTGTTGGCGCTTCGCTATGGCGCAGCGATGGTGGGCGATTTCAGCTCGGGTATGAAATCGGATATCCAGCTCTCTGCGCGTCGATTGGCGAACGCGCGGGTTCTCCTGGCGCAAGCGGATGTGGTTCGGGAGCGCGTCGAGGCACTTCGGGGTAGCTATCAGAAAGTTGTGGCGGGCCTGGTGCCTGGCGCGACGCCTACGCTGGCAGCGGCCGCTCTGCAGGACCGCGTCTCCGACCTGGCACGCGCGAATAATGTCCGGATCCAGAGCACGCAGGTGCTCAAAGAGGAGTCTCGAGGCCCTTTTACCGCGGTCGCTTTGCGGATCACCGCACAGGCGGGCATCGGAAATTTGGCGAAATTTCTGGGGACTCTCGAGGCCGAGACGCCTCGGGTGCGTATTGAATTCGCGGAGATGAGCCGCCGGAAGACCTCGTCGCGTCGCCGCGCCAGGGCGCAAAAGGACTTGCCGGCTCGCGTGATCTCGGCGACCTTCCAAATCAACGCGATTTCTCAGGCCTCCACACTACCCGAAGGGGTTGTCCCGTTGCAGCCCGCACCCGTTGCGGACGAAGTTACAGCGCCGCTCCCGGCTCGCGCGCCGCTCCCGGACAATCCGCTTGGGTCGAGTACGAATCCACCGGAGGGCGGCGCATGAAGCAATTCCGCTTTCTGAACGTCGTGCTTGGCATTTTAATCCTTCTCGCGGCCTGGCGCTTTGCTGACGTGGTGCGACGCGGGCCCCCGCCGGTCCCGGCGGACCCCTCTGCCGGGCGAATTGTGACTGCAGCTGTGCCGGCCCAGCCGCGCCGACTACGGGTGCTCCCGGCGGTCAAGGAGATCCGATCCAAGGACCTTTTCGATGTCTCCAGGCAGCCGATCGAGGCTGCCGCGGCCCAGCCGACGCCTTCGGAGACTCCGGCTCCGCCTCCTACATTGAAGCTAACCGGGGTGATCTTCGTCGGTACCTTTCGTGAGGCGGTGGTGATCGATGAGACACAAGGCAAAAAGCAGATCCGCTTGCGAGAGGGAGAGGATATCTCCGGCTATCGCGTGAGCTCGATCGAAAGAGATCGGGTGGCTTTGACGGGCGGATCCGGCGAGGAAGTGCAGCTGCAATTGCTCGTGGCCACCGGAAGTTCTGCGGTCAAGACGGGACCCGGCGGCAAGGCGCCCCCGAAAAAAGCCATCAAAAAGGCGGGCAGAGGCAAGCAGGGCAAGGAAGATAAATCTGATATCCAGAAACGCCGATCCGATGCGCGCAAACGGGCCCAGCGGGCGCGCGAGCGGCTGAAGCGGCTCCGGGAAGAGGCAGCGAATCGCTAGTCGTCTTCGGGCGAGCGGTTTTTCATCAAGCGCACGAACAGGTAGGACCAAAGGGAATCAATGAGGATCAGGCATTCATACGGGAGCGAGTTTCGCAGCAGGCGCGGGTTTGGGGCGGTTGCTCGAGGCCTCGTTCTGCTGATGGGGCTGTTTTTGTGGCTTCCGGAAAGCGTCGAGGCTCAGAGGGGAGCGCCAGCTGCACCTTCGGGAAGCGCTCCGGCTGTTGAAGCGGTTGCTGCGCCTGCGGCGCGCGGTGGTGCCGGGGCGACCGACGACGCGATCGTCCTCAATTTTGAGGGAGCAGACATCCGGGAAGTGGTCCACAGCCTCGCGGGCGCCTTGGAGATCAACTACCTGATCGACCCGCGTGTTGAGGGGCAGGTCACCATCCGCACCACCGGAAAAATCCCTCGATCCGAGCTTTTCCCGATCTTCAATCAGATTCTGCGGTCCATCGGGATTGCCGCTGTTCGTGTGGGTGAAGTCTACAATATCGTGCCCATTGCGGAGGCCAAGACGCGCGTGATCGTGTCGCGCGACGAACTCCAGCGCATGACCGAAGACGATTTGTTCGTGGTCGAGTTGCTCACGGTCGAGAATATAGCGGCGCCGGAGATGGCCACGCTGCTGCAGCCGTTTATTACGCCCGGCGGGGACGTGATCCCCTACCCGCGGGCGAATATGCTGATCCTCACGGATATCGCGAGCAATGTGGACCGCCTGCGCGAGATGATCCAGCTTCTCGACCGGGATGCCTTCCGCGACCTCAAGGCGCGCATTTTCAAGATCCGCAACACCAACCTCGAGGAA
>Ga0055584_100004363_pt1 | contig 13909 bp, 14 predicted proteins | sample OSDHelmetaG_FD_58716 | JGI IMG/M metagenome (GOLD analysis project Ga0055584, IMG submission 58716) | Pelagic marine sediment microbial communities from the LTER site Helgoland, North Sea, for post-phytoplankton bloom and carbon turnover... | ecosystem: Environmental > Aquatic > Marine >... | reverse complement strand
AAGTCATGCGCCCCTTCCATAAGTCTAACTTCAAGATCACCATTCGCTACATCTACCGTGTCTACGAAATTAGACTCGCTCCAACTATCAATGCCAGAACCTGTAAGTTGTAATAATTGAGACATGTCATTAGCATCACCCAATTTAGATAATATATCTAGACTAATGCCTGAATCGCTATTACAGATAGTGGTCACTAACGATTGTACAATCTTATTAGGTTTGAATCTAACGAGACCGTCTTTAGTGTGTTCTATACGTTGTATTGGATGTTTAGCCGCTGTGTAGTACTCCGAAGTAACTGGAATACCTACGCCACGTAATAACGCCACGTCACGCTCACGTGTGAGCTCAGCCGCTAGCGTTGCGCTATAATCCATGTCGTATGTCACAAGACTGTCTACACTTCTTACAGTGTCGCTATGGAGCTTACTATAAGGAATGGTTTCGTCACGACCAGAAAACTTAGCCATCTCTAAAAGTGAAACAGACTCCTTATGTTTAATCGCAGCCTCTTTCTTTAATAGATCGCCAACGTTCTCATCCAAACCTACAAGTCGTGAAGCCTGATAAGTGTCGTGCTTATCACCACTGCTATAGGTAAGTTCCATCCCACGAACCTGATCACCTACCTTACTACGACCTACCGTTTTACCCACACTAACTAACACATTACCATGAGTACTAATCTGACTACCCGATGTAACGCGTTTTGTTTTCATCAATGTAGCACTATCGATAGGCGATAAGTTAGTAATCTGTTTGTCTGGATAGAATAGACAGACACGCTGAGATCCCGACGCATCGTCACAAACATTGCTTTTGTAGAATACAGAATCGTACCCATCGTAGCGAAGTTGCTTTATACGTGTTAATGTATAGATGTCGTCGTAATTGGCCTTATTGTCAATGTCTTTCCAAGGGTTGTCTGTTGCAAACTCAACAACTAAACCGTCAAAGTCATCGTGCTCTTCTGGAGCGTGTGACATTATGTCTGCAGACAAGTGTATTGGATTGTTACCGTACTCTCGGTCATGCAACGATTCAGTATCTGCAGTTGGTACCCAAAGATACGCTTTGTCCATAGTCTATTTCCTTTTATATATCTTTCAGTTCATCACCGTCAAGCATGAAGACTACATTATCAGGTAAGTACGTTATAGCAGTACGGCTACATTCTACAATACCGTCGTAATGACTTAATGACTCTAATATGCGTTTCTCTTGGTAGTTATCCACCGGATCCATGCCAGTCCCTTCATGTGCAATAAGGAACGGCTGATCATGCCAAGGAAGTAAGTTACCATCCACGTCATAGTGTTTCTCGGGCGGTGTGGCATCTTCAAGTCCCTCACTACATTTATCCAATAGACAACAGATTAACGTTAGGTAGTGATTGACAACAATCACTGCATCGACAGCAGTCTTTAATTGAGGTGTGCCGTGATTAAGTAACTGTTTCCAAGTAGCGGCACATGCCACCTCACGATCTGCGTTAACACTAACTAACGCATCAGTAACTTTACGTTTGTTAAAAGCTACAATCGGCTCACCGTCCAAGCAAAGAGACTTAGGGCATCGTAATGGCTGACTTTCGACGTTAGGACTATGTGTCAAAGTAACGGCATACTTACTGTTATACAGCTTGTTCAACTGTGCGAACCACTCGGTGTTAAGAACACCATTAGGTCTTACTATCTCATGTCCTACAAATGCCAGACGTGAAGCCAATACTCGATGCGGGGAAGTGTCGGCTGCTAACGCTGGATCTTGTTGGCGTTCAAGATTACTAGCTTTCCAACATGCGTCAATTTTCACGCCACCCATTAGTGTGTAGTAACCGTTCATGTTGACGTCATGCGCGTTGTCGTGGGTTACAACTATTCTAATGTTAGGGTGTATACGTGACGTTTCAGTCAGTAGTTTATATAGATTAACATGTGCGTAATTACTTGTTACGACCGTTGGGTCTATTGGGTCTATTGTAAATACTAGCTCGTTAGCTAGGCCGAATGCTCGGCCTCGTGTTACAAGTCTATCGATAACGGCCGCAGTTGATTGTATTTTAATTGCTATTTTTTCTCTTGTTTTTATCATCGTATTAGTTTCCTTTTATTCTCTACTTCATTAATAAGGACCAGTTGGTCACTCATGGCCACACGTTCAGACACTTCTCTAATACAGCTTGCGTAATAGATAGCCATCGTAGGTATGTCTGTCAAGTCACCGCCATTTCTAACATAGCTAGGACGGAACTGACTATATGCATCTTTATCTCGTGATATGGCATCGGCTATATGCTCAGTCAACGACATCCCCGCAACTTCAGCAACACCTTCAAATGAACTATAGATGTCAGAGTTCTTCTCTAACTGATCGCCTTTGGCCTGCCAATCACTTACCCACGTAACGCCGCGAATACAGCCATCGTCAAACATCTTAACAATAAGAAATCCATGCTTAGTTCTAAAGTTACGCTCACCGCCACCGCCAGCAACTTGAGTAACTACCAGTCGCTGTGATACCACGCGTCCCGAACATTCACATTGGGCTTCGTGTAAACTGCTTAAGCTTAGACGGTAAACACACCGTACTAATGCATGGAACGATAATCCAAATGCAGATGGTTCTATTTTTAGAGTGTTGTCGCGTAGATGTATATCTATTCTGTCCAACTCATCACGATCAGTCAGTTCCCAGAGAATGTAACGGAATCTACGAACTTTCCCGTCATACGTTTCCCTATACCAAAAGCCTTTAAAGTTTTCCAGCAGTGATTCAAAGAGTTTAACACGCTTCTTTGCACCCATACCTCTACCTTGTGTTGCCATACATACGTACAGTTCAGAGATTGTAATACTGCCCTCTCGAAGTATACGCATATCTCGCTTAACTATACCTGTCGCTAACGACATAGTCATACTTGACGTCATTTTAACATCGGTCATATGTGTCTCCTTAGTTGTATTAATTCATAGTGTTGGTTAATGTACACTAAGATAATATATACTTAAGATAACTTTAAGTGTGGAAAAAAAAGAGGTCGCCATACCTCTTATTACAATAAGGTTATTAGAGTTCACTTTCTTCAAACAGGTCCCATGTTACAAGTTCTATGATCTCACGTGTACCGCCGCTGTGCTGGCGTGCATAGCCTCTATAATGGAATCGATTATTAACCGCACCATCTTCGATGTTAAGGCGATTACTCATACCGCCTGCAGGCGTAACGACCGCAGTGATAATGCCATCTGCGTCCACCTGCACATCAGCAATGGAATGTGTTATACGGTTAGGATCAATTGTCGTAACGCGTTTCAGCCTATCCTTGGCCGACATATCTGTCAGATCGGGGTTATTAAGCTCACCAAAGATTGGCGTAGTATTGGACCGTGCAATGAAAGCATCAACTGCATCTTTAGTTATAATCGTCCCATCATCGTATCGAATGTCCATCTTACCGATAACTACTCTATGGTTAGTCATGTATTTACTTCCTTTCTTATATGTTAATTGGGATGTTCCAACAAAGTATTTCTGCTGCAGTATTTTTTAATTAAAATGAGATGACAAATAAAAAAGGTAGTGACCACAGATCCCCCCACAGGTCTGTAGTAACTACCTTTCCTACCTTTTAACTAAACGGTCGAAGATTAAGCGTGCCGACGTACAGCATGTTACTTATCTCCACTTCATAAATATTACTACCTAGGCTTGTAATTGTATAACCATTCAATCCTAAGTTAACGCCGTAACGTCTAAGTAAGTGGTCGCGTAATGTAACGTTAGTGTTGTCCGAAAACATCCCCACTTCACTCACATCGTACTCAAGTTCAATAACATCGGGGACGTAAACACCTGCCAAGTCACATAGGTCGTCCGCGTAGGAAACTTCTAACGCCTTCCATGTGTTATTAGAACCACCTCTTACCTTTTCATTATCATAGACGACAAACCCAACGTGTCCATCGGTTCCTGTGTTTTCCAACACAACGCCTATGACATGAGCGCCGGGTAATGACGTGTATGTAAATTCATACAGCATATCCTCGCCGCCAGTGGTACCTATTATAGCACCATCAACAAACACAGTCGCGATTCCAACACACTGTATCTTGATAATAATAACCGCATCAAGAAACGACATTGTCTTCTTAACCAAGAACATATCGCCCAGCGTAGCCCACGGACTCTCTAGTGCTATGTTATAAGCTGAAGGGGTAAGTGCTCTGTCTTCAGTAGTGTTATTAACAGTTTCAATCGCAGTGCCCCAATTATCGATATGCTTACTATCAAGTACTGCGTCTATCTGATTAAACAATAAATGTAATGGGATTCTATCATAGGTAAAGTTAACAACATCGCCAGCAACTTCAGATGGCAGTGTAAGTAACCCTAATTTAGCCACAGATAAAGGTGTTATCTTCTTGACGTATTTCTTAGGTTCAATCTCACCGCCTACGTAGTACATTGACTCTTCATTGTAAGTATCGCCTTCGCCCGCCCCTAACGTTTTGTCATAAGTACCAACGATGTGATATCCCCATGACGTATCGGTAGCCGCAAGGATGTTCCCGTCAGCATCAATGACATCCAATTGGAGCCCCGTTGGCCCACCTATGTTGTATACCTTAATACACAAGTTAAATGGTTCGTTTGGCACTACAGTAATGGCGGTTGTTCTACCATGGACAAGTGTCTTATACTCCTCACCGTTAATGGAGTACTTCCCGCCGTTATCAGTCACGTACTTTAAGGTAACCGATGCAGTAGGTGAGGTCACCATGCGACGTATGCCAAAAATAGTGTAGGTAGACGATCTACCGTTATATATAAAGGTGCCCGTAATGTCATCACGTTCCCACGGATGGTTAGGGTACCGTACCGATGCATCCCAGTCTAAATACTTCTGATTAAGGATATGATCCCACGCATATTTAACTGAAGTTCCTGCTATTTTACATTTCCAACTATTGTCAGTTATTGCGACTTTCACACCGCCCGTATAAATAGATAAACATACGCTACCATATCCAGAACTATTCTTACAGACCACTGCTATGTCACACACACCACTCACGCCTGTTAAAGTGACAGACTCATAAGTGTCTACTGTAAACTCACCACTATGTCTAAGGTTGCCGTTAATGTACACGTCCAATGTGTCAGAACCACAGATACGAAAGACCGTATTCCCCTCGGGGATAGTTATAGTCTTACGTACTACGAATATACCCTCAGGAACATACCAAGGATATGTTGGTGCAATTAACTTAGGACTGCCTTTTATACCAGACGTTGTTGCAGCATTAGATTCAGCAGCAAAACTCCAGCGGTCAGGTGTATTGGCGTAAACATCTATAATGTCTATCGCGCTTGTTTCTAGGTCCGGTAATGTCGGATTAAGCTCAACCATCTTCGTTAAGAATAACTCGCCCGGATCTTTTGTTAAATCAATACTCATGTCAGATACTCCGTATAAAAAATATATCATAGGATGTACAGACACGGACGGCGCTTAAACACTACATTCTGGATACACGAACGCACACTCTACCTTTATAATGTACCGAACCGTAGTAATCTTCTATACGACTTACCATCATAACTTCACCACCTGAGAATATGTGATTAGGGTTTTCACGTAATAGCGCAGCTGCTTCTATCGTAATTTCGGCATTTCTACATAAACGCTCACGATTGTTATATCGTATTCTAACGTCAGCAACCATAGTAAATACCACTTCGTAATTGTTGCTGTTATTTCTAATTTCAACCATCTTACTTTCCTTATTGTAATTGTAGTACAGTATTAACCGTTGGGTTATTAAACAAAAAAAGAGGGCAGAAACCCTCAGTTATATAATTAACTTACTCCGTTATATAGTCTTCTAATACTTCTGTGCGATAACGGCCTACAATCACTTCAAAGGACTGTGGGTCAAGATACGCATCGAGCTGCTCGGCTAGTTTTAAGACGAATGTCGGGTAAAATACGTGATCGTACGTAGTGCCTCCGGCTTGATTATACGCTGCTTCATACGCATCCGAAGTGGCCGACACTTCAGTCACTTCCCCATCTGGTAGGACGAGGTACAGGCTGTACCATTTGCAGTAGTTCTCAACCGTGAGCACTTTACGTGCATTATTGTTTTTGATGTAGACCAGCGGTATATCGCGGTTGCTCATATGTGTGGTGTATTCTGTAGTCATTTTTTAAGTCTCTGTTTTTAGTGTGTGTGGTAGCGGATACGTGATAATAGGTCTTCATTTATTTTTGATAACATCCATTGAATAGCTCTTATACAGTTACGTTGCACCTCCGTTACTAGAACATCAATCGCTAAGATGGACAATTCTCTGTGCATTTCAGACATTAGCCAACCTATTGTGTCGTTACGATAGTTAACTAGAGGAGGCGGCGCGCAGTCGTTGACACCTCTAAGCATAATCTCTTCTAATACTGCAACACTTTCGACGTGTATTTTAGCGAGGAAGTCAGTTATGTCTTCATCACTTAGAGGTACTTTTAGCTCTAAGTAAGGACCAGTTAACTGGACTGCATTACTGTTATGTACTATCTCGTGGAGATTATGCTCGTGCGCATCCCCATAAGTCTCCGGTACACGACTTACGATATAACCAGTAATCCAGCCCAAAATTTCGCACGGGTTCATAATTCATATCCTTAGTATTAAATAGGTTTCTTTAATGTTATTTCATATACCGCAGTTTCATACGGTTCATTATCATACATGACTAACCCGTCGTCACTATCTACACGGTTACGTAGGAACTTACCCGTGAAGTACTTGTTATCTAACATGGCATCATAGATGAGGTGGTCTGAAAACAAGGAATCTGTTATTGCCAGTATGAACGCTTCTGCCCCTTTGCGTCTGATGTCGGTAGGTAGATTACGTAGGTCTACTTCCAACTCGCGAGGGAAGCGATATAGTAACCCGTGTGTATGTATAAATGACGGGTAATCGTGACTATCGTCTTCCGTTAACATATGTTCCATATACCAGCATTCCTTAACCTGCGTTACAGACGCTAGCAAGACCTTGGTAGTCTCGATAGGGTTTAGGGCATACTGTTTTTGATAATACTTTATAACGTCGTCTATTGGTACCATTACGATAACTCCTTATAGGTTTCTATTGTCCTGTTATAAAATATATCTCACTTCATTTTTAATAACGGCAAATAAAAAAGAGGGCCGTAGCCCTCTCGCTTATTCAGGTAGTAATGTTAATGTGCCCTTATACACTACGTTGTCGAAGTTAACCGTATAAACATTATTGGACATGTTAGCTACACTTATACCACTGTCACCTACATTCCAATTATAAGTATCGAGGAAGTATTGTTTAAGCGCATCACTAACGTCAGGATTATCATTAGGTCTACGTATGTTCCAGAAACGAGTATTGGCTTGTGATAGTTGACCATAGCCGTATCTGACACCGCCTGTAAATATAGGTGCCACTACAGTTAAGTCAAACACATACTTAACATACCCTGCAGCGCTTAGATCACTTTCAGGTATCGACCCACAGTCCGACACATGTCTGACAATTGTCTCGTCCCGCGTTTCCCCGTCAGTAAAATCAAGGAAGTCGTAGTAATGATAGACCGTCATTATGTTGCCACTTCTCCTAACGTAGACATGTATGTAATATGCCTTCCAAGCCCCACTATCTCCCTCAGATAACTGCTCAATAGGCATTGACGCAATAACCTTACTACCACTCTGAACGTAGTCGTATCGCAATGTCGCATGCGGTCCGTTGTTCGTTCCGCGGATATTGATCAGTGATAGCGTGTGTTCTAATTCATCAACATCACCCTGCTTATAAGCTGCAAGTATAATTGACATCGCATCATTGTCGTTATTATCCGAGGTGATAACCGTACTGAATACATAATCGTCTGCTAGGTCGTCTGAGATGAATCCAACATACGTGCCGCTATTCTCTAACGACTCGATAGCATCAAACTCTGCAATATAAGTCCAACCGTCGATCTCTTCAGGATCGGCAGGATATGGGAATCCCGCTTTATGGCTAAAACGATACCAGTTATTGTAAATGTCCCCGAAGTCATTTATAGAGTCTGTAAACATTCCCGCTGCAGCTACCGGGTAGGTAATCTCAGCAGTTACTTTATCGCCCACGGTATCTAACTCGGAGAATAAAGAACCGATAGGAATACGTCCATAACTAAAGGTGACGTAATCACCGTACGACTCACTGCCCCAGCCTTTTACATCAACCTCTACGGTAGTATCAGTAACGCGCTCTAAATAGAGTGTATCGTCAAATAAGTCATACGTCTGCGTCGTGGATGTCCCAACCCAACTGTCATCAGAAACGTAAGTGTTTGTCCCGTCGGTCCCGTGGAATCTAAAGTAAGTAAATCCCGGACCTTCGTAGATAAATATCATGATGTCGTGATAGCCAGCAGGCAAGGAAATAGTGTCCGTACCTGTCGTACCGCCGCGATACTCCGCGTAGAAGACACCATCGATATATAGCCTAGCATGATCGTCAACCTTAACATAATAGGTTACATCATTACCGTCGAAGTACATCCACTTCCGCACCAGCCACCAGAGCGAGTCTACGCCTTGCATGCTAACTATCTCTGCCGCCTCAACTTCGGGATGCTCTTCAATGACTCGTCTGTCAGTAATATACACGACAGTAGGTTCGTACACTATCTCACTCTTATCAGTAATTCGGCGAATGGATATATCGTTTTGTGTTATGCCCTCAAAGCTTGGGTTCTTACTCACCATCAGGTCAGTAAAAAGTGCGATAGGGTGTCTAGTTGTATCTATGCTCATATATTATCCTACGTAGTTATTCAGGTCTTAGTTCTAACTCGCCTTTGTATACAGAGTTATCAAAAGATACTTTAAATTTATTAGCGCCAATATTCTCAACACTAATTCCGTCATCACCAACATTCCACCCGAAATTACTTAAGAAGTATTGCTTTAACTCTTCAGTCACTTCAGGATTGTCATTCGGACGTCTAATATTCCAGAAACGTGAGTTAGCTTGTGAGTACTGTCCGTAACCGTAACGGACTGAACGGTTGAAGTCAGGGGCATCAACTGCAAGGTCAAGTTGGTAGTAAAAATAGTTTTGTGCTGACATACCCGCCGTTGTCAGACGAGATAGGTCATCTACCAAGCTCTGTATAATCTCATCTCTTGTTTTAGTTTCATCTACTGGGAGATCGCCTTGAACAACATAAATGTCTATCAGACTACCGACCCGCTTAGCATAAACATGAGTATACGTATCTGTCCAACCAACGCCATTATTAATCTTCTCAGCTCTTGATGGGTCCAGTGTTGTTATGGTTCTTGATCCGCCCGGCTGATACGCGTCTTCAATAAGGGTAATGTAGCCGAAGTTAAATCCGCCACGATGCGTGCGTAACGATAGCGTATGTTCTTTGTCGTCAATATCGCCCTGCTTAAATGCGGCTAAGATGATACTAATATTATCATCGTCATGTTGATCCGATGTCATCACTGTATTAAAGATGTAGTCGTCCGTAAAGTCGTCTGATATAAAACCAATATACGTGGTGGCATTAGACGTGGACTGAATACAATCATACTCAGCTATATAACTCCAAGCTAGTGTCTCATTCTCTTTAGCCGGGTAAACGCCTGATGTGTTATGACTAAAGCGATACCAGTTCTCGTATATCTCTTGGAAATTATTAATAGCGCCAGACAGCATGCTAATATTATCTATCGGGTAGTTCACTTCTGCAAGACGGGTAGCCTTATCGATATCCGAAATATCGAACAGCGAGTATACCGGAATTCTTCCATATGTGAATTTAACAAAATCACCGTACGATTCAGATACGCCGCCAATAAGGTCAACCTCAATGGATGTGTCTAAAGTGAATCTAAGATGTTTCTCTACATCTATATCGGCACGGCTATCTGTCTCTACAATAGTACCTAGCCAACTCTCATCGCTAACGTATGAATTTGTACCGTCTGTAATGTGAAGTACTGCGTAGGTGAGTCCGAACCCGTCCCGCACAACTACCATCACGTCATGCCAACCTTCCGACACGGCAAACGTCGTGATAGCCTCTGCCGTAGAAGGCCCGACTTCCGCCACTTCAATACCGTCTAAGTACACTCTGGTGTAGTCATCGGCCTTAACGTCTACTGTGACGTCATTACCGTCGAAGTACATCCACTTACGCGCAAGCCATGAGACATAGTCAGTAGATACAGTTTCAGGCAATTCCATACCCTCTACGGCAGGGTAGTTAGTAAGCGGTCGTTTAGTGTTTCCGGTTACGATAGTACTTACGTAATCATATTCGTTTAAGTCTGTGATGCGACGTATTGAAATATCTTCTTTAGTTAAGTTAGGGACGTTAGGATTCCGCTGACTTATTAGATCAGCAAAGATGTCGTTAGGATGTCTTGAGATGTCTATGCTCATTTGTAAGCCCTTCTAATGTTATTGTGAGTATAAGTTTGCACTGCATATAATTTACCCGAACACGGCACTACATAACCCACAGCAGGCGTTAATAAAGACCCTAAGCTGGTAAATGTTATGGTACTATTACTATTACTATAAACTAAGGAGTTATCTATGGGTAAACAAGGACTGAGGTGGCTCGCAACTATTTTTGTAGCTATCCTTTATGTTTGTGTGTGGCAGTACACACAACTATCTGGCACTGAGCGTAAAAACGCTGCAGTGAGAACGGTTAAGATTATGACGTCTACTGCAATGAGTGTGGACTCACGACTTAACTATGTATTTAAATTAATAGATGCAGATGAGGTGTATAAGGAAAAGATACTGAAACTGTTCGCATTAACACAAGACGATTTTGAATTAGCTGAAAGTCCTGTTAAATTAGATGGGGCAATACCATATCGACTTGCTCTGTACAATACGATGTGGACGTTGTCAGTAAACTACAATTATTATCTAGAGAATATATCGATGAATCATAAGCAGCTTAAATACGTAGCTGATTTTAATATGATTGAGACTGATGCGCTTTTACGACTTCCTAACGGCGAACTAAGAGATGTGTTAGACTTATCTACCAGCGAATACGTATATCAAAGCGATGGTTTTATACTGGGCAATGACACTAGTGTTAAGATCGTAGTTAATATAGCTAAGCCTTATTTCTATGATATAATCTACCCGGTAAGTTTATCGGATTATATTAAGTTAATAACGTACATAGCAGTATCGTTCTTCCTTACCTATATGTTGATTTTAAATATGGGTACTTATCGAGGTAATCAAAAGACAGCATATCTTGCCAGACGAATAGATAATGTAACAGGTCTTTATAATCGCGTTAAACTGGATGAATACTTTTTCAAGGAGGGTGATGTCATATTACTAATTTCTTTAACACCACTCGACGAAAAAACGCCGTTAACGAGAGAAGTGCTTACAGCCTTTAGTGCGAACCTACATCGCGCATCCAGAATAAATGACTGTATCATAAAACTATCAGATGGCGAATTTGCTATCATCTTGCCAAATGCATCAAGTAGGGCCATAGAGTCTATTGTGTCACGATTACGAAAGTCCTCTGACATCAACTTTATAGCAGGTCATGCTACATATGCCTTGGGTATGTCAAGATCGGAACTGATGTCTTCCGCGGACCAAGAACTAAGAAATGCCAAGACAAAAAAATAAAGAGTGGCGGAGAGGGGACATCCCCTCTCTACTACCCTTATTTTTTATTTGCCTACGCCTGCATGAGACGTTTGACATTCAAGTACTTCGTTACGTCTATTTCACGTAATGGGTGTCTTTCTTTTTGATTCAACACATCGAAGTACTTAACGAACAACTCATGTAGAATGTCATCACTCGATGGGAAATCATTATAATTGCTAGGCGATGCAATCCAAGACCACCCTAAGACCTTTCTTCGATCGATGACATCTTCGTCCATTAACTGAGTTAGTAAGTCGGGCATCATACCGCTTACGTCTTCTAGTAGCGTGTTCTCTACCGTTCCAGACTCTATCTGGCTCGTTACTTCATTCACACCAGTATCGACGTAAACACAGATCCAGTATTGCCATGGGTATTTATTCTTCTCTAAATCACCCATTAGCGCTTCAGCACCGATCTTACGATCACTTGTTGACATACTGCCATTTCTTACGTTAACGATAGACTTCTTAATATTTAGTCTCGTTATATCATGTACGCCATGAACAGCCACACCTTTATGTGTCGATGAGTACGAAAGGTACATGCTATTAAATGCACTCTGACATGCGCCAGCTATTGCTTTAGTTTTGTTCAGCATCTTACTTCTGCTTGGACTTCTAGCCATCTTTTAAATCTCCATTAAAATGTTATTTAGTTGCGGCAGGAGCTATTTCCCACGCGCGTTTATTAAAAATTGCTGCTTCTTTAAAGCGATAAAACTCTAAGTTACTAAGTGCCGATCCGTTAAGCGGGTTTAATAGATTACCGCCCTCGAAGACATGTTTAGGATTAGCACGTACTGCATCGGCTGCCTTAGAGGTCATCTTAACCTCAGAGACAATTCTTAACTTCCCGTCATAGCGAATAAGTGCTACGCCTGAATAACAGAAAGGTAGATCAGAATCAACTTCCACTAGATTAACGCAACCTAGCGATGCCTCTGTTGGTATTACACGCACTAGCTTATCCACTACACGGATGGAACAAACTTCCCCATCTTGAATGCCGACCTTAATACGCGCAGTGACGGTTACATTTTCGCCACGCGATGTTGCGGTTCTCTTAATTGTAGGTCTCAATGCAGAGACCACGTTAGCAATATACTTTGCGCTTAATTCACCGAACTCCATATAGTTGTCGACCATACGTGGGGCAGTAGCTTTAACTCGACCGTCACATTGCATGGTGATTATGATGACTTGTGGGAATCCCGGATTAGATTTATCTGATATTTTTCGGAGCTTGTTGACACTCCTTGGTAAGTATGATGGCATCTTATTTACCTCCTGACACAATGTGTAGACTATTCCATACAGGTAAACCGAACTCAGAGGTTGGCAGTGTAAATACCTTGTCGTATGGTCGTTTGTGGCCGCGACACTTTGTTATGTGTATATCAGCCGCATTATTACCTTGGATTAAGTTGAACACGCCATCGACCACTTCCTCTAAAGATTTAAATCTAGCGCCTTTGGTCAACGAACGTACTTCCTCGGTAGTGTAAGCTTTACTTTCACATCCAGAACTCACTGGCGCGATCATGAAGATAAGCGTGTTGTGGCGCAACGCCAACTCACGTATCTTTATTAGTATTCCTTTGAACTCCGGCTGGTTTATGTCTTTACCGACACAATCTAATACCGCGTATCGAGTTCTTCCATCAACACTATCCGCCGATAGCCCGCAGAGGGTATTTTCTAGATCCTCTGCTGTGAAAATTCCGGACATGCTAAGCACTTCACATTTGACGTTGCCAGTTTCCCCTGTCAACTTTCTAGACAGGGCTTGAGCTCGCGTTTGTATCGCACGTGCACCATTAGTGCTATTAACAATGTATAGCGGCTTAGCGCCGTCTCCAAGGTCATTGTAGTGTCCGATATTTATCAACATTTCCGCAGGTAATCCTTTACTCCACTCAGGGAGTAATATCAGACCTCTAGCTATTAACCCTTCATTACCTAGTGAATAGTTTAGTTCAGTAAATGGCATATCTATACGTGCTTCTGTTTGTGTGTTCATTTTTTAATCTCTCTTTTAAAAGTTTATGTATATCTATATTGTATATACATTAAGATAATATATATCTGAAATCATTTTCATTGACCACACGCACGAAGAAGTAACTACACTGCCGATGTCGGTCCTTTAAACGG
>Ga0055584_100004362_pt1 | contig 13912 bp, 11 predicted proteins | sample OSDHelmetaG_FD_58716 | JGI IMG/M metagenome (GOLD analysis project Ga0055584, IMG submission 58716) | Pelagic marine sediment microbial communities from the LTER site Helgoland, North Sea, for post-phytoplankton bloom and carbon turnover... | ecosystem: Environmental > Aquatic > Marine >... | reverse complement strand
AATTTGAGTACTCAACAGCTCGAATGGTTATTATCTGGGTATGATGTAATAGGTCATAAGTCCTTAAATTACCGTCATTTTTTATTATAAATAACTGGCTTAAAATCCAGATAAAACAAGCCTTTGCTGTCATTTTTTGGTATAATAAATCCCATGAAATAGACAGTAAAAACACCACAATCTGAAGTTGAAAAATTACGTGCCCAAATAAAAAAGCAGGCTCAAGAACTTAATCGAAAAGAGCTTGAGATTGTGCACCTAAAAGAGAATATCTCAACATTATTTAACAACTTCACTTAGCCCGAGTTAAGCGTTTTGCTGAGTTGTCAGAAAAAGGCGACAATCCTCAACTTCCTCTTTTTAATGAGGCGATGTAATACGGTATCAATATCATTTTGATGGCTATTGCCAATGACGACAAGAATTATCGTCCTTCAGATCGATGAGTTTTCAAAATTAATACTTTTATTTTCCACAGATTATAGGTAGACTATTTAAATATTTAGATTAAATTTTAGTTTTCTTTTTATGTAATGGAGCCTTCGGGATGCTAAAACCTAATGACAATTGGAAATGGTTTTATACCCAAGATACCCAATCACTAATGCTAGATTTAAGTGATGAGTATCTCTATTGCGTAAGTTTTTCCCATAAACATTTACTTGATCAAGCAAAACAAACACATTCTTTTTCTATAGATGATGCTTTTTATTATGAAAAATATTTTGAGTCGGTTAGACATCTTAATATATCCGGTCATCGACATCTAGAAGTGGTGTTTAATGCCGTGGCAGCAAGACGTTTTTATAAGCCAATACTGCCTAAAAGTTGGTTTTTTGATAGAGTAGATGAAGGTATTAATCCAGAAGATGGTGCCGTGGTTTGTTTAGGTAATAAATTTAATCAAGGACGTTTTTTGATTGTGGAAAATACCGGAGAGGCAAGTTTATGCTGTTGTATAGAAGAGCATTTTCAACTTAATAGCACAAAAGAAATAGAATTAGGGCATATTATTAAAGTCATGAATGACCGCATGAAATACTTGGCACTGTCCATTGATGAAGTGAATTATGCTCAGGTAGGTTAAGACTTAATAGCCCTTTGTCACCAAAATAAAAGCGTGTGATTGCACGCATTTTTACGTTATAATCACCCCCAATATTTCCCCAAAAAAGATCCTTATGAACCAATATTTTGCAATATGTGCAAAAGGCTTAGAAAACCTTTTAGCCGATGAATTAACAACTTTAGGCGCCTCTGATATTAAAGCTATTTTTGCTGGCGTTTATTTTAAAGCAGACACAAAAACCGCATTAAAAACCTGTTTATGGAGCCGTGTTGCTTCCCGTATTATTTTTGTGTTAAGTGAATTTAATGTACAAGATGACCTTGATTTATATATGGGGGCTAATGCAATTAACTGGCCTAAATATATCAAGCCACAAAGTAATATTGTCGTTGATTTTAACGGAACCAATAATGAAATTCGTAATAGTCAATACGGTGCCTTAAAAGTTAAAGATGCTATTGTTGATAAATTTAACAAAGCTAATTTAGAACGACCTAATATAGATAAAAAAGATCCTGATATACGCATTCATGTTCGATTGCATAGAGAAAAATTATTATTAGGTTTAGATATGGCCGGTAATGGTTTACATATACGTGGTTATAGAACACAAGCAGGTCAAGCTCCTTTACGTGAAACATTGGCTGCAGCGCTGGTACTACGTAGTGGTTGGGATACAAATTCTTCACTTCTGGATCCTATGTGTGGGAGTGGAACACTCCTTATTGAAGCTGCGATGATTGCAGCTCATATTGCGCCTGGATTACATCGAGAAAAATGGGGCTTTGAAGCTTTTTCTGATTTTGATGAAGAAATTTGGTTAGAAGTGATTTCAGAAGCCAAAGTACAAGCACGTAAGGGCGTGGCTAATTGTGCAACACATTTTTGGGGATATGATAACGACACTAATATCTTGTTTGCTGCAAAAGAAAATGCAAAACGAGCCGGTGTGGATACTTTGATGGAATTTGGTGTACAGGATGCAGCAAAACTTATTCGTCCTCAAGGTTTTACAACAGGGCATATTATTTGTAATCCACCTTATGGCGAACGTTTAGGTGTCACTCCTTTGTTAATTGCGCTTTATTCTGAATTTGGTCATTGTCTGAAAAGTGAATTTAAAGGTTCTAAAGCTTCTATTTACTCAGGTTCAAATGAGTTATTAAGCTGCATTGGGATGCGCGCCGATAAGCAGTATAAAATTAATAATGGGGCGTTAGCCTGCACACTAAAAAATTATCAAATTACCGGTAAAGCTGTGGGTGATACGGATGATTTTAGTCATAAAATTGTGGCACCTGACTTTGCTAATAGATTAAAAAAGAACATAGCTAAATTAGCTAAATGGGCAAAAAAAGAAAATCTCAACACGTATCGATTATATGATGCCGATCTTCCTGAATATAATGTCGCTATTGATAAATATAATGAATATATTGTTATTCAAGAATATGCAGCGCCTAAAGAAGTCCCACCAGCAAAAGCTAAGCGCCGTTTAATGGATGCTATGCGTGCGACTATACAAGTAACAGGTGTCAATACGGAACATTTAGTGATGAAAGTACGTAGTCGTCAACGGGGGAATGAACAGTATAATAAATTATCTCAAGCTGAGAAAACCATGGTCGTGGAAGAGTATGGTGCGAAATTGATCGTTAATCTTTATGATTATTTAGACACGGGATTGTTTTTAGATCATAGGATGACTCGCCATATGTTGTTTAATATGGCCAAAGGTAAAGATTTTCTTAATCTATTTGCTTATACAGGTTCAGCAACAGTACATGCGGCTTTAGGTGGGGCTAAATCAACAACAACCGTTGATATGTCTAAAACTTATTTAGCTTGGGCCGAACAAAATTTACAAAAAAATAATATTCGTGGAAAACAACATAAAATAATTCAAGCAGATTGTTTGCAATGGTTACAAAATGAGACCCAACAATATGATCTTATTTTTATTGATCCGCCAACATTTTCTAACTCTAAGCGTATGGATACAACTTTTGATGTGCAACGAGACCACATCAGTTTACTATCAGATCTGAAAAAATTATTGCGACCTAATGGTACTATTGTATTTTCGAATAATAAACGCCATTTTAAAATGGATACTGCGGCATTAGCAGAGCAAGGATTAATAGCTGAAAATATTACTGATAAAACCATTCCAGAAGATTATGCTCGTAATAAACAGATCCATAATTGTTGGATCATTAAAAATCAAGAATAGATAGGAAAAAAAATGGCGTTACTAACATTACATAATGCACAGTTAGCTTATGGTGATCACCCTTTATTAGATAAAGCAGACTTTGTATTAGAACCCAATGAACGTGTGTGTTTAGTGGGGCGCAATGGTACGGGTAAATCTACTTTAATGAAGGTATTATCGGGCGAAATTATTTTAGATGATGGTCATCTTCAAGTTCAACAAGATGTTAAATTTGCACGTTTAGAGCAAGATCCACCCAAAGATTCTAGCAGTAATGTTTTTGACTTTGTGGCAGAAGGTCTAAAAGATGTCGGATTATTGTTAAAAAAATATCATGAATTACTAGACTTAGTGACTGAAGACCCTAGCGAAAAAAATATTAATAAATTAGCTAATGTACAAGAGCAAATAGACAATAAACAAGCTTGGCGTTTTGATACTAAAATTAATGATGTTTTACTCGAATTACAATTAGATCCTCATAAACAGCTCTCATCTTTATCAGGCGGATGGCAACGTAAAGCGGCGTTAGCTAAAGCGTTGGTTTGTGATCCTGATATTTTATTATTAGATGAACCTACTAACCATTTAGATGTAGAAACCATTGAATGGTTGGAAAAATTATTACGTGATTTTTCCGGTTCCATTGTTTTTATCTCACATGATCGTGCTTTTATCCAATCTATGGCAACACGTATTATTGATCTCGACCGTGGACAATTAACCTCTTGGCCAGGAAGTTATCATAAATATATTGAAGGTAAAGAAGAAGCATTACGCGTTGAAGAAGAACAAAATGCGTTATTTGATAAAAGATTAGCAGATGAAGAAGTCTGGATCCGTCAAGGTATTAAAGCTCGTCGTACTCGTAATGAAGGACGAGTGCGCGCATTGAAAAAATTGCGTAACGAAAGAAGTGATCGTCGCGATGTATTAGGTAAAGCCAAAATGCAACTTGACGATGCAGTACGTTCTGGAAAAATTGTTTTTGAAGCTGAAAATCTTTGCTATTCCATCGAAGGTAAAACCATTGTAGATAATTTCAGTTTTACTGTTATGCGTGGGGATCGTATCGCTCTTATTGGTCCTAATGGTTGTGGTAAATCGACCTTATTGAAATTAATGTTAGGTAAGTTACCACCTGATTCTGGTTATTTACATTGTGGGACTAAGCTTGAAGTGGCTTATTTTGATCAATATCGTGAAAAATTAGATCCAGAAAAAACAGTAATGGATAATTTGGCTGAAGGTAAAACTGAAGTTGAAGTTGGGGGGAAAAAACGTCATGTAATGGGATATTTACAAGATTTCTTGTTTGAACCTAAACGTTCTCGTGTCCCTGTTAAAGCATTATCGGGTGGTGAGAAAAATAGATTATTGTTAGCTAAATTATTTTTAAAAGCCAATAATTTATTAGTCTTAGATGAACCGACCAATGATCTTGATATTGAAACTTTAGAATTATTGGAAGATATCTTGGCTAATTATAATGGTACGTTGTTATTGGTGAGCCACGATCGTGCTTTTGTCGATCATACGGTAACTTTCTCTTGGGTCTTTAATGGTGAAGGACAAATACATGAATATGTTGGCGGATATCATGATGCTATGTTACAAAATCAGAGGGATATAGAAAAACATTCAGTAAAAAAAATAGAAAATAAGCCAACATTAGAAAGACCGGCGAAGAAAGAAGGGCAACCAGCACCTAAAATTATCGCTAAAAAGAAAAAATTAACTTATAAGTTACAACATGAACTGGATTTGTTACCCTCTAAAATTGAAAAATTAGAAGGTAAAATAGAAAGTTTACAAGAAGAAATAAATGATGCTAACTTCTTTCTGCAAGAAGCAGAAAAGACACAGGCAAAATTACAAGAATTACATGATGAAGAACTCGAGCTTGAACAGGCTTATCAACGTTGGGAAGAATTAGATGAACTCAAAGGATAAGTGTTATCGTCTTTGAGTTTATCTATTTGCCTTTATTATCTTGAATTTATTTAAATAGACGTTCCAGCCAAGAAGTAATCCATGATCCTTGGTGATCTAATGCATAAATTCGAGATAATATTTTTTCTATTAAAGAAAGCGGTTGTCCTTCAGTTTCATAAAAGGGGATACCAGTTAATAGAAACAGGGCTTCATCTACATTTTCTACAGCCCAGATATGAAATTCTTTATTTTTAACTGCCTGAACGACCTCTTGATTTAAACACAGGTTAGTTAAATTGGTTTTAGGTAAAATAACCCCTTGATTTCCCGTTAATTTATGTTGTTTACATATATCAAAGAAACCTTCTATTTTTTCATTAATACCGCCAACAGCTTGTACTAATCCAAATTGATCGACTGCACCTGTGATAGCAATTTGTTGATTGATAGGGGTTTGGGACAGTGAACTGACAAAAGCACAGAGTTCCGCTAATGAAGCACTATCGCCATCCACCTCGCAATAAGATTGTTCAAAGGCAATAGAAGCAGAGAAGGGAAGCGGATGATCAAGATCTAAAGCAGAGCAAACAAAAGCTTGCATAATCATCATACCTTTAGCATGAATATTACCACCTAATTCCGCTTTACGTTCTATATCTGATAGATCTCCATCGCCAACATGTACCACACAAGAGATACGTGATGGTTCACCATAAGATTTGGGATAACCGGCAATAGTGACTACTGTTAATCCATTCACCTGACCTATAGCTTCACCATGAGAATGAATAATAACTTGACCATCTTGAATATCTTCACGCGATCTTAATAATAAGTAGTTTTCTCTTTCTTCTTTATGTGTTACAGCCAGATGAATAGCTTGTGAATCTAGATTCGTTTTACCTAATAATTGTGTTTCAACCTGAGCTTCAGTTAATAAATTTTGATACCAAATAGGGCTCAAAGAAACACGAAACTGTTCTTCCATATAACGAGAGCTAAGACGTGCAATATCTATATAAGTATTAAAATCTACTGGTTTTTTTAATGAAAATTGAGCACATAAAAAACGCACAAATCCCACCCATTGTAGAAAGTTATCTGTATTTAATTGAAAATCAGATTCATACTCAGCATAAAGAGCCAGACCATAAAAAAGGCTGGGTTCTGATTCTTCTAATGCAGCAAAAAGTTCACGATCACCAGTTAATATTAATTTTAAATGTAGGGGAGTCGCTTGTGGTTTTTTACCATAGAGCGCCAATTTTTTATCCCATTCCCAACTGAGTTTATGTTCTACTTGAATTTGGCGAATCGCTTGCCATGCCCAAGGATTATTGAGTAAAAAACGCAGAGAAAGAATAATGACGCCATTATTGCATTGATGTAAAAGTCCCTTGTGTACCTCTAATTCATTTTTATCGTTTTTAAAAATATAACCAAGCAATTCATCTTTACTTGGATTTTCAGCGCTATTTACACAAAGATCGCGATTAGTGTGAACAATCCAATCTTTAATCATTTCTCTATAAAATGAAAGATCGGGAGTTGAAATCATTAAGATATCACTTTGTGGTAAAATTAAAAAACGTTGTATAGCCTGATCTAATCTAGGTTGTATTTGCGCATAACTCACATCAGGGATACTGTTTAAATCAGTCTTACTATAGAGAGTCTGAAATGGGGAGAAATCTGATTCTAATTGTTGAGGAGAGATAACTAAGGACTGTTTTTTTAACATTCGTTGGGCTTATAAGGTTAAATAATTATGTGGGTCATTATACGCAATGGTTCTCTATAGATCGAGAATAATGACTTAGATTTTGATAATAATCTAAACTGTGACATTGTAACTAAATGTAAATAATGTCATATTAAGATCTTGTTGCTTATGCTATAAAGACTTATCCACTAAAGAGACGATACATTTATGAAATACGTACAGCAAGAATCACTAGAAGCAAAATGGAAGTGGGAATATTTAATTAAAAAGATACATAGCCATCAGAAGGTGACCCATTATCTTGATGTTGAAAATGAACAACAGCATATAGATAAACTTTATCAAATTGAAAACAAACCTTCGCTTATTAATGCGTGGATTGAATTACATATAGACAAAGTTTTATATAAGAAATTAAAACAAGCCATACGTGCTAAACGTAAACGTTATTTTAATGCAAGTAATCTCTACACAAAAAAGAAATCCATTGATTTAGATTATGTGGTGTGGAAAAAACTGGCGACAAAGGCAGAGACTTTAGAATCAACCTTATCTGACACCATTGATTATTTATTAGCTGAACATGAAGAAAATAGTAGTCAACTATAATGGAATGAAATGATTTTAGCTTGAGTATTATTAAATAATAATTAAGTTCGCATAATGTATATTATGTTAAATAATGTATTGGAAAACAAAGAAAGTGATGCTCTATGATCATCCTCTCTTATATTTCACTACTAAGCTGATTGAGATATTGATGTAAAAATTCGATACGACGCTGCGCCTCTACTTTTCCGGCGTGGGTATGAAATTTTTCAGCCAGTGTGAGTAATTTAGTATAAAAATGATCTAAACCATATTGATGATCGTTGGGTTCTCTCTTTTTACAAAATGGATCTTGTGTATGGTAAAATTCTAAATCCAATTGATTACTTACCATTATTGCTCTGGTTAATCCTATGGCACCTAATGCATCTAATCTATCTGCATCCTGTACTATTTTAGCTTCTAAGGTGCGCGGGATAATATTGGCACTATAACTATGGGCTTCAATAGCATGTGCAATCTCATTCAATAAATCAGGTTTATATTGATGTTGAGTTAAAAAAATTTTAGCCTGTGTTGCAGCTAACTGTGAACTTTGTGCTCTCAATGGGGAATTTTTAGCAATAGGAACACAATCGTGTAACCAAGCTGCGGGAATAACTACATCTATATTAGCTTGTTCTTGTATGGATAATTTTTTTGCCATTTTCACCACACGTAAAATATGATGGATATCATGACTTTGATCTGCTGGAATAACCTGTTGTATATGCTGATAACATAATTGTTCGATATTATTTTTTTCCATTGTTATGCTCTTGTAGAATTATCTATTTATTATAACAAAATGCAAATAGAAGTTGAGGCTAAATGATAAACAAAAATTTTCAATTAAGATACCATATAATATTGAAATACTTTATTTTGCATTGAGCTTTACTGAGTAATTTTATAGTATACTAGCATCGTTGCATAGTTAAAAAACAGAAGAGGTTTTATGAAAAATGTTGTGATTGTAGGTGGTGGTTTTGCAGGTCTAAATGCTGCAAAAAAACTAGGAAATAAACCAGATATTAAGGTTACACTGATTGATAGAGAAAATTACCATACATTTCAACCTCTCCTTTATCAAGTTGCCATGGCCGGTTTATCAACTACAGATATAGCAACACCTATCCGCATTATTTTATCTAAATACGAAAATATTACTGTATTAAAAGAACGCCTTATCGCAGTAGATCCAGATAATAAAACTATTACTACAGATACAGAGACGATGCCTTATGACACATTAGTGCTGAGTATGGGAATGAAAAGTAACTATTTTGGACATAACGAATGGGCCAATTATGCACCTAGTCTTAAAACCATACCAGATGCATTAGAAATGCGCCATAAATTCTTATCTGCCTTTGAAAAAGCTGAATGTTGCCGAGATAAAGAAGAACAAAAAAGATTATTAAGTTTTGTTGTGATAGGTGGAGGTCCAACAGGTGTGGAACTTGCAGGGGCTATTGGTGAAATGACCCAATCTACTATACGTAAAGATTTTCGTAATATTGATCTTGAGTCTGTACGTATTACTCTAGTTGAATCTAAACCCCAGATTTTAACAGGGTTTGATAAAAAATTAGCACAAAAAGCCTTAACTGACTTGAACAATCTGAAAGTAGATGTCATTACTGGTTGCCGTGTCACTCATATTGATGAACAAGGTGTTGCTATTGGGGATAAAAAAATTCCATCGGCAACTGTATTATGGGGAGCTGGTGTACAAGCGATTTCCTTTGATAGTAAAGGAAAAATCACTCCTGTTGGTGGTGGCCGTATTAAAGTGAATAATAAATTGCGTTTAGATGACTACCCTGATATTTTTGTTGCTGGCGACTTAGCCTCTGTTGTAGATAAATCAGGTGCACCATTGCCAGGTACAGCACCTGTTGCTATTCAGGCGGGACATTATATTGCAAAAGAAATTATTGCTCAGGTGAAAGGTAAACCCGCAACAGAATTTAAATATTTAGATAAAGGACGACTAGCCACTATTGGTCGCAGCCATGCTATCGTACAGATGGGGCCTATAAAACTTACTGGTTGGATTGCTTGGATATTTTGGTTGTTTATTCATATTTTATACTTGGTGGGCTTTAAAAATCGTCTTTTTGTGATGATGAATTGGACATGGAACTGGTTCACCTTTTCACGTGGGGCGCGATTGATTATTGATAGGTTTCAACATGGATCTATTAGTGAAAAAAAAGATAATTAACCACCGAATATCATGGCGTTAATCAAAATGAAATGAATAAACAGAATTGTTATGAACAATACTCTATATGGAGAAACTATAATGGAAAGAATTAAAAGTTTTTGTGTCGATCATCGTGTTTTAAAACAAGGAATTTACCTATCTAGGGTTGATGATGACATCACTACATTTGATATTCGCATGACTACCCCTAATGTAGATAAAGCTTTAGAACCTAAAGCGGCACACGCTATTGAACATATTGGTGCTACCCTTTTACGTAATGGTCAATACAAAGATCATATTATTTATTTTGGTCCTATGGGATGTATGACCGGTTTTTATCTTATTTCTAAAGATTTAGATTTAGATAAAATCAATGAAATTGTTACTGATCTCTTTACCCAAGTGGCAAAATGGACAGGCCCTATTCCTGGTGCTGTTCCAGAAGAATGTGGTAATTATACCTATATGGATTTAGAAAAAGCGAAAAAAAGTGCCCAATTTTTCTTAGATGCTCCATGGGAACATGAATATACTTATTTATAAATAAAAAGTATCAGTATAACGCTGGTTATATCGCCAAGGATGGTGTTATAAGCAATGATCACTAGACCTTCCTTGGTGGTTTATGTTAAATTGATTTAAATCAATTTACTCCTATAAGTCAATGACAGAAAATCTTAAACAAAAAAATCATATTCAATCCGGGGGATGTCCTATTCATTGCCAAGATTGTAGCATTAGTCAATTATGTATCCCTTTTTCTTTGAATGACAATGAATTACGACAATTGGATACTATTATTGAACGCAAAAAACCTATCCAAAAGAAACAGTTGGTTTTTAAGGAAAATGATCCCTTAATTGCCCTTTATGCTATTCGATCTGGATCGATGAAATCCTATATGTTAACTACAGATGGTGAAGAACAAATTACTGCATTTCATTTAGCAGGAGATCTTGTTGGATTTGATGCCATTACTCGAATGCAGCATGGCAATTATGCTCAAGCTCTAGAAACATCTATGGTATGTGAAATTCCTTTTAATATTGTTGAAGAACTTTCCGGTACCATGCCTAAATTACGTCAACAAATATTACGTTTAATGAGTGATGAAATAAAATCCAGTCAAGATATGATTTTAACTTTATCTAAAAAAAGTGCAGAAGAAAGATTAGCGGCTTTTTTATCTAAACTTTCCGTGCGTTTTTCTTTACGCGGTTTCTCCTCTACCGAATTTAAGTTAAGTATGACTCGTGGTGATATCGCTAATTATTTAGGCTTAACTGTTGAAACCATCAGTCGATTACTAGGACGTTTTCAAAAATCGGGTTTATTGATAGTAAAAGGAAAATTTATCACTATTAATGATAAAAAGAAATTAATGCAACTGGCTGGTTTTTCATCGGAATTAATACAAGAACTCATTGAAAAATAATAGAAAAAAATTATTTTTTACACTAAAACGTGATATAAAAAAGCTCATATCCAGATTATCTATGCTATATTGTAAGAGAGAAACTTATAGAGGAGAGAAACCATGTATAAAAACATACTCGTTGTGATTAATCCAGATACGGAAAAACAACCCGCGCTAGTCAGGGCTATTAATATAGCTAAACAGCAACCTATAGTGAAGATTACAGCTTTGGTTACTATATATGATTTTTCTTATGATATGACCTCAATTTTATCTCCGGATGCACGTAAAGCCATGCGTCTAGGAATGTTACGTCAAAAACAAGCATGGTTAACTAAAATTTGTCAGCCTTATTTAGATCAAAAATTTAATATTGAAATTAAAGCAAGATGGTATAATCACACTTTTGAAGCTGTATTAAAATATGCCTATAAACGTCATGTAGATCTGATTATTAAAGCGACGCGTGATCATAATTTACTTGAATCAATGATTTTTACCCCTACAGACTGGCATCTATTACGTAAATCTGCTTGTCCTGTTCTTTTAGTCGATGATAAACCTATCCCATTACATACTAATATTATTGCAGCAGTAGATTTAACCTCAGATGATGAAAATGGACTAAAATTTAATCATAAAATCATTCAGGAAGCACAAAAAGTAGCAACTATTCTGCAAGGTACTTTAAATATTGTGAACGCCTACCCTGCAACACCAAGTAATATTAATGTAGAGTTACCTGAATTTGATCCTATTTCCTATACAGAAGCGATAAAAAAACATCATTTATCCGTAATGAAAGAATTAAGAGAAACCTTTAATATTCCAAAAGAACGTACTTTTGTGAAAGTTGGACAAGCAGAACATGTTATCCCTGATCTGGCAAAAGAAATGGATGCTCAAGTCGTGGTTATGGGAACGCAAGGAAGGACTGGATTATCTGCCACTTTTATTGGTAATACGGCTGAATCTACTATTGATAAGTTACATTGTGACTTATTTGCTTTGAAACCTGATGGTTTCATTAGTGTTTATCACAAGGATTAATATTTGATGGATTTTTCATCACATCTCTCTCAATCACAAAAATATGAATTTAATAAATTAGTCAAACATCTTCGTGGTGCAACGGGTAAAGCTATCGCTGATTTTAATATGATTGAAGATGGTGATAAGATTATGGTTTGTCTTTCTGGTGGAAAAGATAGCTACGTTATGTTAGATATTTTATTGGGGCTACAGCGTTCAGCCCCTATTCACTTTGATCTCATTGCCGTTAATCTTGATCAAAAACTTCCTGGTTATCCTGAAGAGATCTTACCTCATTATCTCGATAATTTAGGTGTGGATTATCGTATCATTGAAGAAGATACGTTTTCCGTTGTACAGGAAAAAATGCAAAAGGGAAAAAACACTTGTAGTTTATGTTCAAGATTACGACGAGGTATGTTATATCGAACAGCAAAAGAATTAGGTATTAAAAAAATTGCCTTAGGTCATCATAAAGATGATATTTTGCAAACGTTACTTTTGAATATGTTTTTTGGTGGAAGATTAGAAGCAATGCCACCTAAATATCTGACCGATGATGGCGAATATATTATCATTCGTCCCTTAAGTTATTGCCGAGAAAAAGATATTATTAAGTTTGCACAACATAATCACTACCCTATTATTCCGGCTAACTTATGTGGATTTCAACCTGAAACCAGTCAACGTGAAAGTATCAAGAAAATGTTAAATGAGTGGGATGTCATTTATCCAGGACGTATTGAAACTATGTTTAAAGCAATAAGTCAGGTTATTCCATCACATCTTGCAGACACAAAATTATTTAATTTCAAACAGTTACAAATAAAAAAGTAACATAGATTATATAAAAAAAGAAAGGATAGATATCTACTCTTTCTTTTTTTATTTTTAGTCATGGTTAAGCACTAAAAGTATCATCCTTATTGTCATCTTTGTCTGAGACATCTTCTGTATCTTTTATTTGATTCACATCAGGTATTGATTTTTCATTTTCATCTGTTGTTTGAATATCAGTGATAATTAAAGTGACTCCAAATATTTCACGGTATAAAACAGCTTTAACATGAAAGTAGAAAGGAAATAACCATAGTAAAGCTAAACCCATCCATCCTGATCCCATTGCCATCATCATAACTACCCCTATAAATAAAATGAGTAAAATAAGATGTACTTGAATTAATGGAAATATTTTTCTATTTACCGCTTTTACCGAGTACAGTAAAGCAAATTTAACGGGAAGTCTTTTTTCACAAACCAAAGGTATGGCAAAACTTAATAATAAGGAAACGTATAAACCTAAGAGAAAGAACACCATATTACTGACCATTTGTAAAAAAGATATACAGATAGCGGTTATGGTGAGAGGTAATATAAAATAAAAACCTCTTAATAGATTTTTAATGTCATGTTTAAGACCAATAGCATTACTAATAGCGATAAGATAAACAGATGCATATAAGGGAACAGAAAGAATGTCTGATGACAAATTAGAAATTTGAATTGCACTAACGATGGCATTCGTCATAGGGATCTGCCCTGTTAAGGCTTGTATTAAAATAGCAGGTTCTCCTAATTGTAATTTTAAAGAGATCCAAGCAATAACCACTTGAGCTATTAATAATAAAAAAACCATGGGAAAGAAGGAAACAAAATTTTTATTGGTTAATAAGGCTGCATTTTTTAAAACTTCAAGGCTGTTTAACTTTTTTTTTCCC
>Ga0055584_100004360_pt1 | contig 13915 bp, 11 predicted proteins | sample OSDHelmetaG_FD_58716 | JGI IMG/M metagenome (GOLD analysis project Ga0055584, IMG submission 58716) | Pelagic marine sediment microbial communities from the LTER site Helgoland, North Sea, for post-phytoplankton bloom and carbon turnover... | ecosystem: Environmental > Aquatic > Marine >... | reverse complement strand
CATTGCCTGGAGGTGGCCTCGCTCTGGGCGGTCCTGACGCGCCTGGAGGAGCCCCAGCACCCGACCCTCTCCATGGTGCAGAAGGCCCGCCTGTACGACGGAGACGAGGTGACCGGCTTCACCGCCCTTCAGGTGGACGAGTTCCGGGGGACAGCGGAGCGCGAGGGGCTCGACGGCATCTCGCCGCGCTACATCCAGGACCGGATCGCGACGCTGCTGGTTGAACCCGTGGAGACCATCGGGCCGCGGGACGTGCTCGACGCGATCGATGGGGGCCTGGGCGCCCACTCGATGGTCGCCAGCGAGCCCGTCCGACGCCGCTACCGAGAGCTGGTCTCGCTGGTGCGCGAGGAGTACGACCAGATCATCCGGGAGGAGGTCGAGGTCGCCATCGCAGCCGACGACGATGCACTCGACCGTCTCTGCGCGAACTACCTCGACAACGTCCGCGCGTACACCACGCGGGAGCTGGTTCAGGGCGCGGACGGCGCCCCCCGTGAACCGGATGAGCGCCTCATGCGTAGCGTCGAGGAGCGCACGGACATCCCCGAGGCGCGCAAGGACGACTTCCGTCACGAGCTGATGAACTTCATCGCGGCGGTGCACCTGGAGGGTGGCCAGTTTGATTACCGGGAGAACCGTCGCCTGCGACGGGCCCTCGAGCTCAAGCTCTTCGAGGACCAGCGCGACTCCATTCAGCTCACCACCCTGATCTCCCAGGTGGTCGATCCGCTGGCGGCAGAGAAGATCGCGGCCATCCGCGCGCGGATGTGCGAGCGCTTCGGCTACGACGACGCCTCGGCGGGGGCGGTGCTCCTCGACGTCTCGGGGCTCTTCGCGCGCCAGGAGGCCGCGGAGCAGCAGCCCGACGGAGAAGGCGACGCCTCCGGCAACGAGCGCGCGGCCTGACCGCTCCCGATGGCTGGGCAGATTCACCGCATCGACCGTGACCGCGCACGCTTCAAGGAGGTGGTGCGCGGGCGGATCCGTGAGGACCTGCAGCGCTACCTCGCCTCGTCCGAGCTGATCGGCAAGCGTGGGGACCGCGTGGTCTCGGTGCCGGTCCCTGCCGTCGAGCTGCCGCGCTTTCGGTTCGGCTCCAACGAGTCCGGGATCGGGCAAGGGCCCGGTGAGGTCGGGGACGCCGCCGACGGCCGGGACGGGGACGCGGACGGGGGCGCAGGTGGAGCCGGCGAGCAGGAGGGCACCCACATTCTCGAGGCGGAGGTGGAGCTGGAGGAGCTCGCGGCGATGCTGGGGGAGGAGCTGGGGCTCCCGAACATCCTGCCCAGGGGCCGGGACGAGCTGGACGCCAGCGGAGGGCAGTGGAGCGGGATCCGAGGTCAAGGTCCCGAGTCCCTTCGCCACTTCCGGCGCACGTTCCGCCGCGCCCTCGTGCGGACCATTGCGGCGGGGGAGTTTGACCCTCAGCGTCCCGTGGTGACGCCGATCCGCGATGACCAGGTCTACCGGGCGCTCAAGCCCAAGCCTCGCCCCGAGTCGTCTGCCGTGATCATGCACATGATGGACGTGTCGGGCTCCATGGGGCGGGAGCAGAAGGACATCGTGCGTATCGAGGCCTTCTGGATCGACACCTGGTTGCGCAGTCAATATCGCAACATCGAGGTGGTGTACATCGTCCATGACGCGGCCGCGAAGGTGGTCGACAAGGAGACCTTCTTCCACCTGCGAGAGTCCGGCGGGACGAAGATCTCCTCGGCCTACGAGCTCTGCCTTGACCTGATCAACGACCGATATCCCCCCGAGGACTACAACATCTACCCGTTCCACTACTCCGACGGAGACAACTGGAGCGCGCGCGACACGGAGCGCTGCGTGTCCCTCGTGAGGGACGAGCTCCTCTCCCGGGTGAACCAGTTCTGCTACGGGCAGGTCAAGAGCGCCTACGGATCGGGGCAGTTCAAAAAAGACCTCGACACCGCCTTCCAGGAGGAGGTCGCGCTGGTGACCGCGGGGGTCGACGACCGCGCGGGGATCCCTGGAGCCATCAAGGCCTTCCTCGGTCAGGGGCGCTGAGCCATGGTGTCCGGCCCCTCCCTCACTCCCCGCCTGCTTCAGGAGGCGCAGCGCGCCGAGGCCGCCGCCTCGGAGGCGGGGCTGACCTTCTTCGAGGTCGTCTTCGAGATGCTGGACGCCGCGGACGTGAACGCCGTCGCGGCCTACGGGGGCTTCCCGACTCGCTACGCCTCCTGGCGCTTCGGGATGGAGTACGAGCGGCTGGCGAAGGGGCACGAGTGGGGCCTCTCCAAGATCTACGAGCTGGTCGTCAATCACGACCCGACGATCGCGTACCTGGTGCGCTCGAACAGCCTCATGGAGCAGAAGCTCGTGATGGCCCACGTCTTCGGCCACGCCGACTTCTTCCGCAACAACGCCTGGTTCGCGCCGACGGAGCGCTCGATGCTCGAGCGCTTCGAGGAGCACGCCCGACGGATCCAGGAGTACGTGGTCCGGCACGGGCAGGACCGGGTCGAGCGGTTCATCGACGTGGCGCTCAGCCTCGAGCCGTTGATGGACCCCCATGGGCCTCAACGCCGGTACCGGGCGGCGGAGAGCCGGTCGCGGCGCGGCGGGGCGCCCTCGGCGACCAGCCAGGTGGAGCGCAGCCGGGCGAGCCTGAGGTTGGTCATGGGAGACGACCCGCCGGCCCCCGACCCGGGCCAGCGGCAGCTGCCCACGTTCGATCTCCTTGCCTTCATCGGTGAGCACGCTCAGCTGGAGGACTGGGAGCGAGACGTGCTGGGGATCGTGGCGTCAGAAGCCGAATACTTCATGCCCCAGCGCCTGACCAAGATCATCAACGAGGGCTGGGCGTCCTTCTGGCACAGCAGGCTGCTCACCGGCGGCCTCCTGGACCCATGCGAGCTGGTCGAGTTCGCGGACTGCCACTCATCGGCGACCCAGGCGGCGCCGGGGCAGCTGAACCCGTACAAGCTCGGGATCGAGCTCTTCCGTCACGCAGAGCGGCAGGGGCTCGACCTCTTCCGCCTGCGCGCGGTCCACAACGACGTGTCGTTCGTGGACGAGGTCATGGACGAGGACTTCATCGAGCGGTCGGCGCTGTTCGTCGCCGAGCAGGGGCGGGGCGGGGACGGGGCGCGGATCGGGAGCCGCGACCATCGCCGCGTGAAGCAGGAGCTCTTGAGGTCTCTCGCGTGGGCGGGGCAGCCGCGGATCGAGCTGGTGGAGGTGGCCAGCGGCGGCCAGCGAGACCTGGTGCTCCGCCACCACCACGACGGGCGGGACCTCAAGCTGGACGAGGCGGCGGCGGTCCTCAAGACGATCGAGGCGCTCTGGCGGGCGCCGGTTCAGCTGCTGACGTCCGAGGGTGACCAGGAGCGTAGGCTCACGGCCCACGGGGGGGAGGTTGAGGTGCGTGAGGCCAGCGCCCCACCCTCTGCGCTCCCCTCACGGGCTGGCTGATGGGCCGCCGCGGCCCTGGACCCTGGCGCCCCTGGCGACGGGGATAGGGCGGAGCCCTTGATTCAGCGGGTTCGAAGGGCTCTTCTGGATCCTGCAATGGCACTCGTCCACGAGCTCTCCTGGTCAGCGTCTAGGGCGCGGTCGTTCACCGCCTGCCCGCGGCGCTATTACTACCTCTACTATCTCTCCTGGCAGGGCTGGGGCCGCAACGCCGACCCGGAGCGGCGCAAGGCCTACCTGCTGAAGAAGATGACCCGCATGCCGATGCTGGCCGGAGACATCGTGCACCGTGCCATCGCGGAGTACTACGCGCGTCGTGACCAGGGCCTTCCGTGGTCGCAGGAGGAGGCCACCGAGTGGGCCGTCGAGCAGCTCCGATCGGGCTACAAGGAGTCCCGTGATGGCGCCTGGAAGGCGAGCCCTGCCAGGTCCGTCCGCCTCGCGGAGCATCACTACGGAGAGGACCGGATCGACGAGAAGTCCGGGGCCGCCGGTGACTATGGCAAGCGCTTCGTGGAGCGCATCACGGTCTGCCTGGAAGCCTTCTTCGAGGACCCCAAGCTCGAGTCGGCCAGGGAGTCCCAGCCGGGGGATTGGCTCGCGTGCGAGGACATGAGCACCTTCGAGCTCTTCGGGACCAAGGTCTTCGCGGTCCCGGACTTCGCGTACTGGGAATCGGAGCGGGGCTCCGGGGAGCGAGGCACGGTCCGGATCCTCGACTGGAAGACCGGGCGCCCGGCGGAGGGGGACCGCTTCCAGCTCGAGATCTACGCCTTCTACGCCCGCGATCACTGGGGCGTGGACCCGCGCAGCACGACCGCCGCAGATGTCTACTTGCTCAGCGGCGAGGTGGCGGAGGTCCAGGTCTCGGACGAGGCCCTCGAGTCCGCGCTGGAGCGAATTGAGGGGTCCATCGGCGAGATGAAGGCCGTTCACTTCGACGCCGACGGCTCCAAGGGTGACCCTGGGGATTTCCCGATGGTCTCCGAGGATCGGGCGAGCTTCGAGTGCTCCGGATGCAACTTCCGTGAGCTCTGTGATCGGGCTTGAGTCACAGTCGATCTCCGATGCTCCGGGCGGCGTCCGATCGCCGGTTTGGGTTGGGGTGAGAGGCCCCTGGTGCTCGATAATCTCCCTGAAGGGGACTTGTCCCCATCGTCTCCGATGTCGATCCCCAAGGTCTCTATCCTGATCCCCACCTTCAACGGCGAAGGGGATCTGCGCCGGCTGCTGCCTGCGCTCGCTGAGCAGCGCTTCGAGGGGGGACTGGAGTGCCTCGCCATTGACTCCTCCAGCGGGGACGGGACCGTGCCCCTGCTCGAGGCGGCCGGCTTCTCGGTGACCGTGATTCCCAGCTCCGAGTTCGGGCACGGGCGCACACGGAACGCCCTCGCGGAGCGCGCCCGAGGCGAGTATCTGATCTTCCTCTCCCAGGACGCGATGCCCCTTGGCGCGGACTTCGTCGCCCGCATGGTGGCGCCCTTCGCGGACGCCACCGTCGCCGGCGTGACGGCGCGCGTGCTGCCGAACGAGGGTGACGATGTCCTGACGGCCCGAACCGTCGAGGACTCTCCGGAGGCGTCGGACCGGTCGGAGACCCGCCGCTGGTCCTCACCGTCGGACTATGATGGGATGACGGGACCGGAGCGCATCGCCCTCCTGCGCTTCAACAACGTGGCGAGCTGTATCCGCGCCAGGGTGCTCGCCGAGTTGCCGTTCCCGGAGGTCCCCTTCGGCGAGGACTTCGCGTGGGCCGCGCGGGCCATGGCGAGCGGTCACGCGATCCACCATGCCGGGGACGCCTCGGTCCAGCACGCTCACCGGTACGGGCCGCGGGCGGCCTTCGACCGCTATCGGATCGACGCGGTCTTCCATCGCGAGTTCCACGGGTTCGCCGTGCGCCCGGGAATTCTCTCGGCGCTCCGGGGGATCGCCTTCGAGCTCTCCCGCGACCTCGCCTACATGGGGCGTCACGGCGTCCGCGTCGCCGACGTCCTGCGGGCTCCATTCCTGCGCACCGCCCAGGTGCTCGGGCAGTACGTCGGCAGCCGCGGTGGCGGCGATGACTGGTCGGAGGTGCGCCGCAGTGGCGCGCTCGACCTGGATCTCAAGGGCGCCGCATCCGCTGGCCTTTCCTGACCTCCTGGCTCCGTGATGCTCCCTGACCCTCAGGTTCACCCCCGCGTCTCTGTCCTCATGCCCACCTGGCAGGGGATGGAGTTCCTCGAGCGCGTCCTGGACGCGCTCGGCGAGCAGGAGATCGACGTCGCCTGGGATTTCTTGGCCATCGATTCGGGTTCGACCGACGGCACCTGGGAGCTGCTCGGGGAGCGCGCCGCGACCTTCCCTGTCCCGCTGCGGCGGGAGCAGATCCACGGGATCGAGTTCGATCACGGTGACACCCGGAACCTCCTCGCCGCCCGCTCGCGGGGTGACCTGATGGTCTTCCTCACCCAGGACGCAATCCCCGGCGGGCGGACCTGGCTGGCGGATCTGATTCGAAACTTCGAGGACCCCGAGGTGGGCGCCGCGTACTGCCGGAACATCCCCCGCCCGGACGCGGATGTGCTGACGAAGATCTTCAGCTCCGGTGACCCCGGTTACGCGGAGGGGCGAAGGGAGACGGTGCTCCCGCCCGCCGCGGAGTACGACGGCATGGGGCCCCACGAGCGCCGGCTGCTCTACAACTTCAATGACGTCGCCTCGGCCTTCCGGCGTGAGCTCTGGGAGCGGCACCCCTTCCCGCGGACGGCCTTCGGTGAGGACATCCTCATGGCCCGGGCCTTCCTCGAGGCCGGCTTCAAGGTGGTCTACGACGACCTGGCCGTGGTGGAGCACAGCCACGATTACGACGAGGCCGAGACCTACGCGCGGGCGAAGATCGACGCGGAGTTCAACGCCGAGTGGCTCGACCGGATCTGCGTGGCGTCCCCGAAGGACGTGGCGGTGCTCTCGGTGCGGCTCAGCTCGGAGGACGCCGCGGCCATCGAGGCGCTGGAGCTCCCGGCGGACGTGTCGGACGAGCTCAGGAGTCGTGGTCGAGGTCTCCGCGAGGCGGCCTTTCGCGGGCTCCACGACGGAGGCAAGACGACCCGTCGGCGCCCGACCACGAGGATGCGCCCGAGCGGGAAGCTCCGGCTCCTCTACGTGGTGCACGGGTTCCCGCCGGACACGTGGGCTGGCACCGAGGTCTACACCCTGAACCTCGCCCAGGAGATGAAGCGCCGCGGCCACGAGGTGACCATCCTGACCCGGGCGCCCGCGGCCGGAGACGAGCCGGAGTTCAGCCTCAGGGAGGATGAGTTCGAGGGGCTGAGCGTCCTCCGGATGACCCACCGCCTGGACCACGGGAGCCTCAAGGAGAGCTTCGTCAAGGACGGGCCGGAGGCGGCCTTCCGGCAGGTGCTCGATCGGGTCGAGCCGGACCTCGTTCACTTCCAGCACCTCATCCACCTCTCGGCTGGCCTCGTGGAGATCGCGCGCGGCCGCGGGCTGGCCACGGTCGTGACCTGCCACGACTACTGGGGCCTCTGCCCTCGGGTGCAGATGATCCGACCGGACGGCTCCATCTGCCCGAGCAACATGGGGAGCGGGTGCTTCCTGTGCATCAAGGAGCGCGGGCTGGGCCAGGTGGAGCGCGCGCATCGCCTCGACGGGACCCTCGGCGCGGGGAAGGTACTGTCTGCCCTGGCGGGGACGATCAAGGAGCTGAAGGCGTCGCCCGAGCTCGCCCAGCGGCGGGTGTCGGAGTACTCCGAGTTGCGGAGCCGGGAGGGGGTCGTGCCCGCGGCCTACGCGGCCGCGGACCTGCGCATCAGCCCGAGCCGGTTCCTGCGGGAGATGTACCTGGCCCACGGCGGCTTCGATCCGCACACCTTCCTGTTCTCGGACAACGGGATGCGGACGGACCACGTGGAGGCGCTCGAGAAGACCCGCTGCCCCGATGGCAAGGTGCGCTTCGGCTTCGTGGGGACGCTCGTCTGGTACAAGGGCGGGGAGACCCTCGTGCAAGCGATGCGGCTCCTGCAGGAGCGTGGGCTCGGCGACCGTGTGCACCTCGACGTCCACGGCGGCTTCGATCCCGATGCAGATGATCACCACCGGCACCTGGCCGATCTCGCCGAGGGCGCGCCGGTGACCTTCCACGGTCGCTTCGACAACGGGCGGCTCTCCGAGGTCTACGCGGACCTCGATGCCCTCGTCGTGCCGAGCCTCTGGTACGAGAACTCGCCGATCACCATCCACGAGGCGTTCCTCACGGGGACGCCTGTCCTCGCGAGTGACCGCGGTGGCATGTCGGAGTTCGTGCGGGACGGGGTGGACGGGCTGCTCTTCGAGCTGGGCTCAGCATCGGACCTCGCGGACAAGATGGCGATGATGGTCGAGGACGCCGAGCTCCGCGAGCGGCTCGCGTCGGCGGAGTGGATCCCGATCAAGACCATCGTCGAGAACGGCGAGGAGACGGAGGCGCGTTACCGGTCGCTCTGCACGGTGGAGCGCGCGGTCGGCGAGGGCGCCGGGGGTCCAGCGATGATCCGCGGCGCACTCGAGACCGCGGCGCGGCGCGGCGCCTGTGAGCAGCAGGCCGCCGACATGCTGCTGATGCGGCCCGGGGCCGCAGCGGACTGGGAGCTCGAGGGGGTCCCGGCGGGGGAGTACACCCTCACCCTCGACATGGAGTACTTCGCCCCGGAGGACGCCATCGTGCTCGCAGGCGATGTCCTCGTGGACGGAGGCAAGGCGGGCGAAATCCCCCCGACGCGCTCCGAGGGGCGCACCGAGGCCCGGCAGCAATCCCTGAATCTGAGGCTGGAACACGGCGCGAAGTTCTTGTCTCTCCGCGCGTCAATCGAGGGCCCCGGTGACGTCTACTTGCGCCTGAGCCGTCTCACCCTGACCCGGAAGAAAGAGACCGGCACGAGCTCGCGAGGCGATGAGAAATGTTGATGTCGAGGCCTGATCCCGAAGAAGTCGAGCGGCAGTTGATCGTGGAGCGGACCGAACCGCTCACCGCGGCGGAGCTCCCGCGCGTCTCGATCATCATCCTCAACTGGAACGGCCGCCATCACCTGGAGCCGTGCTTCTCGACCCTGCGCCGGCTCGACTACCCCGAGGATCGCTTCGAGGTCGTGCTGGTGGACAACGGGTCCGACGACGGCAGTCAGCAGGAGGTGCGCACCAAGCACTCCTGGGTCAAGCTGGTGGAGAACGACCGGAACGTCGGCTTCTCGGCTGGCTGCAACCAGGGCGCCCGCATCGCGTCTGAAGGTGACCTGGACCCCGAGGTTCTCGTCTTCCTGAACAATGACATTCACGTGGACGAGGCGTTCCTTCGCGAGCTGGTGGCCCCGGTGGTGCGCAAGGAGGCGGTGGCCAGCAGCGCGAAGATGATGTCGTGGGACGGGAAGGTGCTGAACTCGGCTGCGGGCGGCATGAACTTCCACGGCATCGGGATTCAGCGCGGCTATCTGGCAGAACCTCACGAGAGGTACGACCAGCCCCGCAAGACGCTCTTTGCGTGCGGCGGCGCCATGGCGATGGACCGTGACGCTTACTTCGAGGTGGGCGGGTTCGACGAGGAGTTCTTCGCCTACTACGAGGACGTGGACCTCGGCTGGCGGACCTGGGTGCACGGGCACGAAGTTTGTTACGCGCCCTCGGCGGTGTGCTACCACCACCACAGCAGCACGAGCGGCCGGGTCCCAGTGGAGCGGCTGCGCCTGCTCCAGATCCGTAACCCGCAGCTGGCGTGCGTGAAGAACTACGACGATGACAACCTCCGCCGGGTGCTCCCCGCGATGCTCGGTCTCGCCGTGCGGCGGGCCTTCATCAGCAGCGATCTCGGGGACGCCGACCGCTATCGCATCGAGTCGATGGAGACGCTCGGGAACGACGGGCTCGGTCCGAAGCTGTTCCGCAAGCTCCGCAAGAACGTGAAGACCCACGACAGCGTCGGGCGCGTCGGGGTCGCCGACCTCGTGGGCCTCAACGACCTCCTTGGTCGCTGGGACTACTGGATGGCGCGCCGGAAGACGATCCAGGACGCCCGGCGCCGGCCCGACTCCGAGATCCTCCCGCTCTTCCTGCGCCCGATGTGGTGCATCGAGGGGGAGCCTGCCTACCAGGAACTTCACGAGGGCTTCTCGGACTTCCTGGGCCTGAACGAGCTCTTCGCGGGGCTCACAACCATGGACGACGAACCTGGAGCATGACGATGAAGCTCTCAGTGGTGATCCCGGTCTACAACGAGGAGCGGACCCTGGCCGAGATCGTCGGCCGCGTCCTGGCTCAGCCGTTCGAGATCGAGGTGGTGCTCGTGGACGACGGCTCCAAGGACCGGTCGCGCGAGATCATGGGCGAGCTGAAGGCGGCGCACCCTGGGAAGATCGAGACGATCTTCCACGAGGTGAACCGCGGCAAGGGCGGCGCCCTCCAGACAGGCTTCCAGAACGTCTCTGGTGACGTGGTGCTGGTGCAGGACGCCGACCTGGAGTATGACCCCGAGGACTACGCGGTGCTGCTCGAGCCGATCGCGGCGAACGTCGCCGACGTCGTGTACGGCAGCCGGTTCCGCAAGGTCCCCGTGGGCCGGGTGCACGCCTTCTGGCATACCCACGGCAACCGACTGCTCACCCTGCTGAGCAACATGTTCACCGACCTCCATCTCTCGGACATGGAGACCTGCTACAAGGTCTACCGAGCCGAGGTCGCTCAGGCGCTCGATATCCAGTCGCGCACGTTCGCGGTGGAGCCCGAGGTGACCGCCAAGATCGCGAAGATGGGTGTGACCATCTACGAGGTCCCCATCAGCTATCACGGGCGGAACTACCACGAGGGCAAGAAGATCGGCCTCAAGGACGCCTTCATCGCGCTCTGGGCCATTGTTCGGTGGAACTACTCGGGGTTCAACCCGGGGAACCCCTCCACCCGGGTGGACCCATCCGGGCGTAGCTGAGCCCGCTGGGCTCAGTCGAAGGACGCGCCCTTCGAGTCGTAGAACCCGCGCAGATCGGGCCGGAGGGGGCGGCGGAACTTGCGCCAGACCCCGCCGCTCCAGTTCCTGCAGGGCGCTCCTCGCTCCTCGTAATAGGCGGCTGAGCGCTCGTCAAACGCGTCCACGCTGGCCATGACCTCCCCATCGGAGGGATAGCGTCCCTGGCTCCAGATGGCCCGCGCAGGGAGTCTGGGGCGAGTGCCGGGGTCACTTGCGGGGACCCCGACGCAGAGGCCGAAGAGCGGGAACACCCCCTCTGGGAGCTCGAGCAGGCGGTCCACCTCGGCGAGGCGGTTGCGGATTCCGCCGATGTAGCAGGTGCCGTACCCCATGGACTCGAAGGCCAGGGTGAGGTTCTGGGCGAACAGGCTCGCGTCCACGGTGGCGAGGACGAAGAGCTCCGCGGAGTTTGCGTACGGCGCCCCCTCACGCCGGGCGAGGAGTCGATGGCGGCGGGTGTCTCCGGAGATGACGAAGAACGCGCCGGCCCCCTCCACCTGCGGCTGTCCACCCGCGAGCCTAGCCAGGTCTGCGCGCTCCGCTGGATCGGTGACCTGGAGCAGGTGGTAGGCCTGGATCCAGCTGGAGGTGGCGGCGCATTGCGCCGCCTCGACGGCTCGCTCGGTGTGCGCGTCGGGGACCGGCTCCGGCCTGAAGTCGCGGATCGACCGGTGACGCCTCATGGCGTCGAGGACGGGGTCAGCTTCGCTCATCGCGGTCACACGTCGAGGGTCTCGAGGGCAGAGTCCTGCTCGGCGCAGAGCACGCGGACGTCAGCGCGCCCCAGCTGCTCGAGGGTCTGGCGTGCCGCCTCCAGCGCGAGTGAGGGGCGGTTGTTATGGGCAGAGAGGTGCAGGAGCACCAGGGTGTGGAGGCGGGGGCCTGCAAGGCGCCGGAGCATGACCGTCATCTGGTCGTTGGAGAGGTGTCCACCCGGCCCCATGACCCGGTCCTTCAGCGCCTGGGGGTAGGGCCCATCCCGCAGGAGCCCCACGTCATGGTTGGCCTCGAGGAGCAGCACGTCCGTGTCGCCGAGGACCCTGGCCACGTCCTCCTTGGGCTCGCCGCAGTCCGTCAAGAGGCCGAGGGCCCTGCCGCCGTGCTCGACGCGAAAGGCTAGCGTGGGATAACAGTCGTGGGGGACGAGGGCGGTGCGGATCGAGACCCCGTCTTGCCCCGCGCCGAGGACGTTCTCGACGCCAAGGCCGAGGGCGCGGCGAATGGGGGCGCGCTTCACCGCGCGGTGCTCGAGGATCTCTGCCGGGGCGTGGAGTGTGGCCCCGTGCCGCTTGGCGACGATCCCTGCCGTGCGGCTATGGTCCAGGTGCCCGTGGGTGACGACGACGTGGTCGATCGCCCTCAGCCCGACGCGCGCCTCCGTGAGCCGCTCGGTCATGGCGTTCACAGGGAGGCCGGAGTCGAGCAGGAGGACCTGGCTCCCGGCCCAGAGGAGCGCGGCGTTCCCACGGCTGCCGCTGGCGAGGACCCGGATCCTCACGAGCGCACGCGCATCAGGCGACGGTCACTCAATCGTGCGCGGGGGGCCGGTGGCCTCGAGAGTCACGGCCATCTTGACGAGGTCCGCGAAGCTCTCAGCGCGCATCTTCTCCATGACGTGTGCGCGGTGCACCTCGACGGTCTTCTGGCTGAGGCCCAGGTCGCTCGCGACGACCTTGTTGGGCTTGCCGGCCACGACGAGTTCGAAGACCTGGGTCTCACGGGCAGTAAGCCGGGCGGCCTTGCGCTCGATGTCGGCGCGGTCCCGTTCTCCGGACCTCTCCACCGTGTCCTGCTGCAGCGCCTGCTGGATTCGCTCGAGAAGGACCTGGTCGCTGAATGGCTTCTCGATGAAATCAAACGCGCCAGCCTTCAGCGCCCGGACGGCCATGGGAATATCCCCGTGCCCCGTCACGAGGACGACCGGCGGAGCGAAGCGGTCCTCGTTGAGCTTCTCCATCAGCTCCAGCCCGGAGAGGCCGGGCATGCGGACGTCCAGCACGATGCAGCCGGGCCGCTCATTGCTGTAGGCCGCTAGGAAATCTTCCGCGGAGGCGTAGGTCTCGGCGCGGCGCCCGACGCTTCCAATCAGGAATCCGAGGGAGTCGCGCATGGCGGCATCGTCGTCGACGATGAAGACCGTGGGCTGATCTTTCATACCTAGATTTGAGCCGCTCTGAGCGGAAGTGTGAAGCAAAAAGACGGCCCCCCCGGAGGGCTTCCGGAGGTTCCGAGGTAGCTGAGTCTGCCGCCATGGGCCTCGACGATGGAACGGCTGATCACCAGCCCCAAGCCGAGACCGTTCTCCCGGGTGGTCGCGAATGGGGCAAACAGCCGCACCTCCTGGTCCTCGGGCATGGGCGGTCCGCTGTCGGTGACGGTCGTCTCGATCATCCTCGACTCGAACCCTTGGCCCTCGAGCTCGCGGGTGGTCACCCGGATGATCCGGGGCTGATCGCCCCGGATGGACGCGAGGGAGTCGGACGCATTTCGGATCAAGTGCAGCATCACCTGCTCGATCTGGATGCCGTCGGCGACGATCTCATCCTTGACCGCATCGAATTCGCACTGCACCTCGATCCCTACTCGGCGGCGGTGGGGCTCTGATGTGCCGAGGGCGTCCTTGAGGAGCTCGGTCAGGTGGAAAGACTCACGCTGGCCATCCGATCGTCGGGCGAAGGCGCGCATGCGTCGGATGATCTCGGCGGCCCTCCGGCTCTGGTCCGCGATGGCCGTGAGGGCCAGAACGAGGACCTCGTCCTCCGCTCGGTCCTGGTTGATCAGGCTCACGCAGCCGTTGGCGTAGTTCACGATCGCCGCGAGGGGCTGGTTCATCTCGTGGGCGATGCCCGACGTCATCTCGGCGAGCGCTGAGAGGCGTCCGACCTGGGCCAGGGCGTGCTGGTGGTCGACCTCTCCGACCTGGGCTGAGAGGGGGCCCCGGACGTCGCGGAAGAACAGGTGCAGCCGGGGGAGATCGCCGCTGCTCTTGATGAGCAGCGTGTCCATGGAGAGCTCCGGCCCGTCCTTGCGTGCGAGGGTCGTATGCCCCCGCCATGACCCCAGGCGAGCCACGTGGCGGAGGGTGATCGGCTCACCCTCCACGCTCCCCGTCAGGTTCAGCTCGGGAATGGGCTGCCCGACGACCTGGTCCGTGGACCGCTCCAGCAGCCGCAGGAAGCCCTCGTCGCAGTCGATGACGGTCAGGCTCGGATCGATGACGCAGGTGGCATCGAACAGGAGGCCGAGCGCGGCCCCGTACGTACGGGCGCGGTCCTCGGCATTGACGTGATCAGCGACCTGGTCAAGGCCGTCGCCGTGGTCTTGACTCAGTCCGCCCATTCCGCGATGAAGACGTCGGTGTCGCCTGGTGCCCCTGCGCCGCGGTTGCTCGCGAAGGCGAGGTAGTTGCCGTCTCGACTGAACATCGGGAAGCCGTCGAACTTCTTCCCCGGGGGGCCGTCGAAGTGGGTCACCTGC
>Ga0055584_100004359_pt1 | contig 13919 bp, 12 predicted proteins | sample OSDHelmetaG_FD_58716 | JGI IMG/M metagenome (GOLD analysis project Ga0055584, IMG submission 58716) | Pelagic marine sediment microbial communities from the LTER site Helgoland, North Sea, for post-phytoplankton bloom and carbon turnover... | ecosystem: Environmental > Aquatic > Marine >... | reverse complement strand
GTCTTCCCTTGGATCATACGTTAATTCGTATTCTGCAAGCGCTGCGTCGAAAGTTGTAACTTTTGCCATGACTGCGTCCGCAAACTTTTTTTTCTCCGTGACCCATAACATTTTTGAATTGTATGCCTTTCCTGGGTCACTAATATTTTTTAGAAGCAGCTCACTTATTTTTTTGTCAAAGTCACTTTCATACACGTACATTGCTGAAGCGGCTCTCCCCTTCTTGACGCCTTTCTTGGTTGCTATCGCGTTTAGTCCTCCTTTTGGTCCAAACGCCTTCTTGAATGCGTCTTTCACGAGATTAATGGCTGTTTTACGTGCAGTCTTTTCAGCCTTCTCTTTTTGTTTTGCCGCTCTTTCTGGACTCGACGCGGCTCGTGCCGCCGCCAATTCCGCTGTCAGCCGTTCAATTTCAAGTTTTTCTGCTTTAATATTTGTTTCGGCAGCCTGTTTTTCTGCGGTAGCTGCTGCCAACTTCAGTTCCAGCTCGTCGATCAGTTTCTTCCACGCTCTTTCTTGTGTATTTAAAACACCTGTCAGCTGATCAATTGTTTTGTTGGCTTCCGTCTCTGTTTCTTTTAGTTGAGATACCTGTGCTCTTAATTTCTCACCATCTTCTTTTGCCTGTTTGAGAGACGCCTGCATTTTCTCAAATTCAACTGGAGCTACAACGGCGGGCTCGGGAGCCGACGAGGACTCCACAATGTCTCCGAGCGCCGGCAGGCTGAGGAACAGCAGCGTGGCCACGTCGGGGTGCGCCTGCATGGCTTCTTGGATCTTTTCGGGAGTGCGAAAGTCAATGTTTGCGAAGCCAGCACTGGTGCTTTCCTTTCTGTCGTACGTGACTCCAAGTCTTGCTCGGCCAATCGCGTCCATTGGTTTACTTCCTTCCTCTCGTTTTGGTTTTCGAGTCAATTTTATTAGTCTTTTTTTCTCTACATCCCCTTCCTTCCATTTCACGGAGACGAATTTCATTGGGTCGGTGAAAAGTGATTTCCTCATGACGACAACAACTGTGTAGATTCTGACATCTGCTGTCGCGTCTATTTATACTCGACAGAAAAAAAATTAGCTGACGGCGCACTGATCGCAGGTGCGCTGTTGCGGGTCGGCGTGCGCGATTTTTTCCGCCGTGCCAGCGGCCGTGTCGTTAGGCGTGTCGGTGGCTGCGCCCCAGTGCACGGGGTCAAAACACACGGTGTATCTGCTGCGTCGGTCCGCTCGTGCGTTGCGTTTGTCCCCATCTTGCCTCTCGGCGAGCACGTCCATCAGCCACGCGTGCAGCCCCTCCGGCCCGCGGCGCAGCGCCTCGGTGTAAAAAATCTGCTCCACGCCTGCCACGCGCATGACGTCGTACGCGGCGCGCTCGAACGGCACCTCGTCCAGCGGCGGGCGCAGCGCGTCGCACTTGGTCACCACGAGCGCCAGCCGAGCTCTGTCGGTGTGAGCCCGGGTCAGGTTGGCCCAGCGCAGCGCCTCTTTCTGCGCCTGCGACGCGCTCTCCGCGTCTCTCGGCAGAGTCAGCAGCACGGCAAACGGCGCGCGCCTGGCCAGCGCGCGCCCCAGGCTTGCGTCATCGCTGTGGCGCTTCGGGTCGAGCACGCGCAGCGCGTCGCTGCCTCGAGCTTGCAGCGCGGCGAAGGGTCGAGGTGAAGATGGCTCGGAAGAGTGTGAATCCTGAGTTTGGGCGCAGGCGCGGGCCAGCGCGGATTTCCCAGAGTGGCGCGCGCCCAGCACTGCGACGAAGTACATTACGGGTGTAGTAATTTAGATGTGAATTCAGAAGTATAGACTTTCAATATTGTATATCATTTCCTTTACGGTTAAATAGTAGGTTGGTGCGGGCGCGAGGTACAAAACATTATGAGCTGTGAGAAGCCAACCGCTTGCTGCGCCGCTTGGCCGTCTTTGTCGCTCTGGCCACGGGCGAGGACGGGCGCGAGCGCCTGCCGCGTTTGGCTCGCTGTGCGGCGTGCGACGTGCCCGGCGCGGGCGGCGGTGCGCCCTGCATGGCTTTTGCCGTGGCGATGGTCAGCGCGGAGATCGCGCGATGCTCGCTGACCCTGAGGCTGCGCCGCTGGGGAACGGACTGGGCCGCGCTCTCGAAAGCGGCGCAGGCGCTCAGCAGGTGCAGCTTGGCGGGCTCGCGCTCCGGGAAGCACAGCGTCTCCTCCTGCAGCAGTTTGCCCAAGTCTAACCACACGCGCTTGCCCGGAGTCGAAATGCACACGCGCTTGCGCCCGGGCGGCGAGAACATGGCCGCGGCCAGCCTGCGAATGAGTTTGTCGGCGTGGTCTGCGTCTTTGACGACGACGTTGTTAATTTTCTGCACGACGTCGCCGGGCGCGAGCGTGCGCGTTGACGACACGTAGGCGTCCGTGTGGAAGTGTGACAGGACCACGATAGGCTTTGGATTCGCGAGCTCGCGCTGCGCGTGCACGTGGCGCATGATGTGGAAAGACTGCACGGGGGGGATGCCGTCGTACTCCTCGTCGTCGGAGTCTTCCGTCGCGATCAGGAGATCCGGGCTACCGTTCATAAAGACCATGGACCCTAAGCAAGCGTAGGGCGAAGGCGCGTACTCCTGGTAGTACGCGTGCTCGGCCGCTACCTGCAAACCCGGGGCGCAGGCAAACGTGCGCTTCTGCTTCAAAGACGGGCGCCACACGGTCACCGTAGTCTGTTCGGGGTGGAGCGAGCTCACGAATCCGAGGTTGTGTATGCTGAACCGAGGTTCGCCGTGCTCGTGGTCCGTAACCATCCCGAACTTATCGAGCTCCACGCTCGCGCCCTGGCGATTGACGGACAGGAGCACGTCCCCGTTTTGAACGCGCGTGTACGCGGAGCTCTTTCTGAGGCCGCACACGACGGCCCCGCCAAGTAATTTCGGGTACGAGTGCTCGTCCTCCCAGGCGTCCGTGCGCGCAAGCAGGTGGAAATCCCACCGCGGGAACCTGCCGATGCGCTCTCCGGGTTTCCAGTGGTTGGCGAACCACGCCAACACGGAGGAAATGGGGGTCGCGTAGGCGATTTGCTCCGCGCTCGCCTCCGTGGCCGTGGCAATGCCAAAGCAGCGGCCGTCGTTTTCGAGCACGACGGGGCCGCCGGAATTGCCGCAGTTCACGGACACGTCGATTTGCCAGAAATCGCTGATGTCGAGCCCGGAGTTGCGCCCGCCGAGCGTGCCTTTGGTCACGTACGCTTCCAGAGCGGACGGAAACCCGCAGCAAATGATTTTCTGTTGCTCGGCGCGCAAAGGACCCACGTGCAGTTCGACGTCTTGGATGTGACTCAACACTTGGCCGGGGGCCGAGCAAAACGGGTCGGTTTCGTCGTGGTCGTCCTCCAAGCTTACGGCAACGACGCAGAAATCCAAATGCGGCACGGCGTGCACCACCTCCCCTCGGCAGTACTCCTGCGATTTCGCTGTGCGCACGCGCACCTTGCAGTTCTCGGCCGAGTCTACCACGTGCCAGTTGGTGAGCAACAGAATATTGTTGCCGTGATTCCACGACGCGGACGACGGGAACCACTTGCCCGAGACGCGAAAACCCGTACCCATGCCCTTGTTTCGTCCCAAGCAACGGTAGGGTTCGACGGCGCTCAGCGACCGCGTCGTGCTCTCGATCATCACGACCGAGCGTGTAATGTTTGTAGAGGTGGACATTGTGTTGGTGCGTGCTGCTTACGGGGTACCGCGCGCGAGGGTTATAGGCACGTGCACGCCAAAAGCATTCAAAAACAAGCCTTGAGTTATGTTTTTATGTTTTTATGTATGTGGTTTATGTGGCTTGCTTGTGCTGGGCCAAGCGGACCGAGCGGGATTTGTGTGTGTGTGTTATCATTTTTGTGCTCGCGCCTGCGCCCCTTTTTTGTTTGCGACTCAGTCCACCGTTTCGATCGCCTGGTCGCCGTCTCCCGCGCTCCCCGACTGCGGCGGAGACGCCTGGTCGCCCAGGCGGAGGAGGTTGGGGTTCATCATCAGCGCCTGCATGCGCGCCTGCTCGCGCTGAAACCCGGCAATCTGGTTCAGGCGCTCCACGGCAGCGCGCAGCTGCTTCTTGGTCGCCTCCAGCTCCTCCTGAAACCGCTTGGACTCAGAAAGCTCGGTACCCAGCGACGCCACGGCGTGGTCTGCCCGCGCATTCGAGGCGGCAATGTCGGCAGCCCCCTCGCGGCGCCCAAGCTCGTGCGCCGTCTTGTTCTTCTCTTCTGCCTTGGTCAACAGCTTAGTGGTCGCAAACAACGTTAGCTTTGCAGAGTGCTGCTTCTCCAGCGCGTCGGTGCGCTCTTGGACCGCTTGGTCGCGCTCTTGGACCGCTTGGTCGCGCTCTTGGACCGCTTGGTCGCGCTCAGAAAGTGCTGAAACGCGCGCAACAATAGCTTGGTCGCGCTCTTGGGTCGCGGCGTTCTCATCCAAGAACGCTTGGTCACGCTCAGAAAGTGCTGAAACGCGCGCAGCAATGGCTTGGTCGCGCTCTTGGACCGCTTGGTCGCGCTCAGAAAGTGCTGAAACGCGCGCAGCAATGGCTTGGTCTCGCCCAGCGCGCGCTGCCTTCAACTTCTCGCGCACCCCGTCATACAAACGTCTCTTGATGGCCGCGCTCTCCGCAACCTTGCGCTTAGCGTCGCCGCGAAAAGATTTAAAGTCTTCGAACGTGCGTGCGTGGCGTTCCTTCTCCACTCGCACCTGCTCGCTCACTAGAGCCAGTGCCGACCGCAGCTCCGTGATCTTGTCCTCGTTCTCGTTGAGCAGCTCGTCCGCCTCCTCGACTACGTAACCACCCAGCAACCGCACGGATAGCTTGCGCTTCTTCGCGGCATGGGCGCTCATGCTCGTGTTGTGAAGAGGGCGGGGAGGGGGGGGGGGTGGGTTGCGGTCTTTAGGTGGTTGACGGTGTTTGTCCTCGTAGGACCACACGCAAAAGTCTACACTCTCGTTGGGTACGTAAGCGTACCAGACCACCAACCTTGAAAACGAGTGGCTTTGAAAAGGGTGGTTTGCCCTGACTGGATACCATGTCGTACTTAAGAGTACTACAAGACATTTACAGCGGATCCACCGATGCGCTCGCCGGAGGGCCGCGAAACCCACTAAATCGGGGTTTCACGCGCCGTAGGGTGTGAAATAACACCCTGGTTTCATATAGGGTATTTGTATGTACCCTTTAACAACTGATTTCGACCGCCTACGCCGAACATCCGTTGTTTGCCGAGTTCAGCCACGCCTGCTGCACCGCCTACGCGAACGCGCCATGGAACCTGCGAGCAACGGAATGGCGCTCTACGCGCTGTGGGGTGCTTTTAGGGTTGTTTCATGCACCCTCAAGGTTTAATATGAGGGTTTTTCGAAACACCCTATAACAACTACATGTCCGTGTAGCTCAGTTGGCAGAGCGTATGACTTTTAATCATATGTCCGGGTTCGAACCCCCGTGCGGGCATGCCAAAAAAAAATTTAGGGCGGCCCAAAAAAAAAGGAAAACCCTAGTACTTTACCCTATCGTCAAAACGTTTAGTCTCCGCGAAAAAACGACGGTACGGGTCAAGTGCAAAAATTCTCTTTCGCTGGTGCGAAGTACGACGCGGGTTCAATCCCCGCAGAGACTATGGGCTAAGAGCGCACTTATGGGGAAATCACAACAAAAAAAAATCATCAGCCAACAACTTTCTTTCAAATGAGGCGCGGAGGGGCTGAGCGTCTCGTCCTTATTTCTGCCAGTAGCGAAAGTACTCGTTTGTGGGCCCGCCCTCCTTTTTGCGAGGAGATTTTGGACTATATATATTGTATGTAAAAAGGTGAACGCGGCACTGAAATGTGGTTCCAAATCTTAGTGAGTTGCTGGCTTGCCGCCTCGGCGCAAGCCAGCGTGCTCTTTGCAACAAGCCGGGCGTGGAACCAGGTGATCAGAGCGACCGTAAAGACGGACGCCACCTACGCGGCGACCGAGCCCGTGCTCTCGGAGTTGGAGCTGCAGCAGCGCTTCGATGGGGTGTGGAACAGCTTAATGCACCTGTGTCCTACGCTCCCAGAAGACGGAAAGGAGTACATAGACGTAGGATTCGACGATGCTCTGTTGGACGAGACAAGCTCTCTTCTGTCTCGAGTCCTCGGATGGGCCAGCAGGACAGAGCTTCTGACCAAGGGCGTCTGGGGCGGTGCTCTAGCTACAAAAGACGGAGTCCGTTTGGCCACAAACATGGGACTAACGAATCTGGGTACGCTGAGGGTTGCCCGAAAGCCACCGGGAGGCTGGTTTCGCGGGGCAGGGTCTGTGTGCAGCCATCGCTTCCGCCTCGAGGACGTGCTTCTGCACGAGCTCCTCCACTTGCTAGGAGTCTCTTCAAGCGTTCGCAAGCTCAAAGACGGCAGCCTTGCCGTCGGCACGGACTACCTGGGCACGTGCTATCCGGGTGCCTTTGATCGTAAAATTACGGACGAAGACGGCCACGCGGTAGTGGGCAGGAGTTGCGAATTTACAGGATTGCTGGACCAGCCTCTTTTCGTAAACGGGGTGCGTTTGTACGCGGAGTCGAGCACTGGCGATTTTGTACAGGGTACTTCTCTGTCGCATTTGATGAGCACCAACGCCGTTCTGTCCCCCAGCGTGGCCGCCTGCGACCCCGCCGGCGCGCGCCCTCTCACTTCCGAAGACGCAATAGCGCTGGCGGCGCTGGACGTTCGGTGCGACGCCTCGGCTCTGCCGCACGCTACAGTTTTAAGTTCTCAGCAGACACTGGATGATAGTCAGAGAACGGAGCAAACGCTTCAGTTCGATTCCTTCTTACCATCCCTGGCATGCTGTCGAGTTCAAAGCTGCCTTGCGCTGACGGCAGCTGCGGCGGCAACGTTGTCCTTGGCTCTTCGTTGATAAACTCGCGCAGTTGCTTGCGCAGCACTCTCCACTTTTTCTGGTCCGGGCTCAGCTTGGCTGCTTGAAGAATAGCCGTCAAATCCCCAGAGGGGTCGTGCTCGTCCGCCTTCTGCTCGTGGTAGCTCCACCAAACCCCAAGAAGATTTCCTACCATCAGAGCGCCTAAAACAGCTACGTTTGCGCCCACCACAAGGAGCACGTGCACGGTGCCAAGCACGGACGATAGAAAAGTGTACCACAGCAACGACCAAATAATTTGCCCCCTTTCCTTGCTGCCTTTTCTTGTCGTCAGCGCCAGACGCGACGCTTGGCCCTCTTTAGTGGCCAGCACGTTCTGGCCGACCACGAGGGCCACCGCGGCCACAACAATGGCAATAAAGAGACCCACAGAGTCGCACTTGTACCCGACAATGTAGGAACTGGAAAAATCTGTGAAGGAGTGGCTAAACTCGTGGCACATCTGATCGTTGTCGGGCATTGTAGCAAAGCTAACGCTTGCGTTCTTGTACTTCATGTACGTACGATCTGCGATCTCTCACTTCGCCTTTAGTATATAGGCAAAATTATTTTGAGTTAAGCAAACCTTCCACCCTAAAGCGTCATGACGCCCTGGGTGCCTCGGCTAACCGCTGGCGTACTCGCGTGGCTTACCACGTACGATCTCGACTCTACGACGGCCAACCCCGCCGCCTTCGTAAAAGACTACCAGTTTGTGGCCAAGTTTGAACACCCCAGCGTACGAGTGAGACTGAACAAAATTTCGGCCGCGCCCTTGACGCCCGCCGCGCCGCTGCCCTTGGACCGCGTGCAGCATCGCAGCCAGAGACGTCTGAAGCGCGTGCCTAGCGTCGCGACGCCGTGGGAGGAAGACGCGATTGACTTCGACTGGCGAAGCCTTGTGGATTTGCCACCAGTGCACCGCCAGAAACACAACGAATGCTACGCGGAGGCGGCGGGAATCACGCTCACGGCGCTTTGGGAAATGTTGTACGAGGAAAGCAAAGGCTCTTTCAATCCGGACGATCTCGTGCGCTGCGCGCATGAAAAGCCAGGCGAACCCGCGCTGCCAGAGGACATTCTCAGGCTTCCCGCTGCCTTTGACCCCAAAACCGGCTGCCACGCGGAGTCCGGCGCGCCGGCCATGGCACTGGCACCCGAACCGGTCGTGCTGTGCGATCTCGCCGGCGACTGGGACATAGAGAACAGGCTTGTGGAGCTGCTGGCCATGGGGCCCGTGTCCGTTGCCGTCGAGAGTCAGAACCAAGTGTTCAGGCTGTACGCAGAGGGCATTCTCTCGCCGGAGCACGTCGCGACCGAAAAAGGCGTGGTGGACCACGCCGTCAGCCTTGTGGGGTTCGGAGAGGAACGCGGCACGCCGTACTGGACCATTAGAAACTCGTGGGGAGACGACTGGGGCGAGGAAGGCTACGCGCGCATCGAGCGCAGAGGCGACAATACGGGGGTGCTTAACGCCTACGCAACGGTGACGCGGGCGGCAAAAGTTTAAGTGTATATATATAAAGCTGGATGCACAGACCAAACAAAACAAAAGAATGTCTTCTTTTAAACGTGAGAGAGACGAGGACGACGACTCGCAGGGAGACTCGCGCAGACAGAGAATTGATTCCCCCGCACGCGCTCTCGGCGACGCAAACGACGGAGCGGCGGCCCGGCGTCGAGTTACTTTTGCGCCGGTAAACTCAATACGACAACCGTCAGACCGCGATCCTGAGGGAAACCCCGTGCCGGTCACGCCACAACACTTCGGAACGGAGCCTATGAACGAGCCGCCCCCGCCCAAAAAGTTCATGCGAGAAAAGTTTTTTTTTAAGATTCTGTACCGCATGGAGAAAGCGATAAAAGCCAGAAATAAAAAAAAGACAGCGGAAGAGACCGAAACGTGGCTCACCCCCGAATACGTGCGCAGGGAGATCAGAGCGCACACAAGAGACCGTGCGCTCACGGTGCGCGGGGTGGCATGGGAGATGTACCACTTTTTGGCGCGCGGCATAAAGGACGCGCAGCTCCACAAGAAAGTATTTCTTGTCGGCAGCTACAAACTGGATTTCAACTATCTAGAGTGGTATTTTGGACATCTTCTGCGGGTATTGAGAGGCATCGTGGAAGCCAAAGGGCATGCTGCAGGGTCTGCGAGCGGGGCCGCGGGGTCTGCCGCGGGGTCTAGCACTCATTTTGTAAAATTAACGTTAAAGTTTTAATAGAATCTTTTTACGACAACAACAAGTACTCTTGCAAACACTGCCCATCGGCGTCTACAAAGATCTGAATGCGCTGCGCTCCGTCTCCCTTCGTGGCCCCCACAACCTCAAACACGTCTCCGCCGCACAGAGGCACGACTCCGATCCGCTGCAACGCCCGCTTCACTCGCGCCACCAACGGCGGCCGCCCGGCAATCTCGCTCGTGTGCAAGAATGGGCGCAGCACGGCGTGCAGCCTCGCCTCCTGCTGGTCCTCGTAGGCGGTGCACAGCGTGCCCCACGTGCGATGCGTGGGGCCGTCCGCGCTCTGTCTTGATTTTATGCCGGCTCGCCGCAAACCGGCCAGCGCCTGGAAAATGCGCCGATTCTCCTCGCGGGAGGCGTCGTCGGCCGTGTACTCTCCCGTGTCCGCCAGCGCCGCCATGTTGTCTCAGTACTAAATTTTGAAGCGTATAAATAGAGCTCGCGCCTCAACGGCAAAACGCAGCCATGCAGATCTTCGTGAAAACTTTAACCGGCAAAACCATCACCCTCGACGTGGAGCCTTCGGATACGATTGAGGCAGTTAAGGCAAAAATTCAGGATAAGGAGGTGAGTATTTATCCGTCGTTTTGCCTGTGTTATGAACGACCATGCACCGCGTCCCCGTGCTCGTGAAAGTCGCTCGCCGCTACAACACAGTGCTGCGGCGGGGACAGCTCGTTGCCGCAAAAACCATTCAGGAGGGGGAGCGCGTTACCGTGAAGCCTTGCTCTCGTCCGGACGCCACGGACGCCACGGACGCCACGGACGCCACGGACGCCACGTACGGAAAGCGTCTTGGATCCGACGATTCCGGCTCCGCCCCTGTTTTTGACGACGACCGCTACGCTTACTGATACGCTAACTTTTCACACACAACCACTCTTGCAGGGAATCCCACCGGATCAGCAGCGCCTCATCTTCGCGGGCAAACAACTTGAAGATGGTCGCACGCTCTCAGACTACAAGTAAGTGTACTTTTTGAGTGGCACGCCCGCACTATGCTGTTCTAACAATAAAAATATTATATTATCAAACGCTTTGTTCTCAATACATTACAGCATTCAAAAAGAGGCTACATTGCATCTTGTGCTTCGGCTGCGGTAAAACATTCTTCTGAAAGAGAACTTTTATAGTCTATTGTATCATAGATATTCTTCGCTGTATCGACGTGTCTTTTTAAGGCTATATTCGGCGTATTTAGTAGGCCATTCGCCTGTAAACTTAAAATCTTTATCGATGCACGGCTCCACAATCGATTTGTTTGCCAATGGACATCGTATCATGATTTGAACTCTGTTGGGTGCATCAAGTCTAGAAACGAGTTCAAGCTCTATTTCAAAACGTGTCTCTGTCGATTGTTTGGATTGAATGCCGTAGAAAGAGTTCAGGACGACCACCCGGTCCATTCCTGCGGGGGCTGACCTTTTTGACTTGTCTGTTAATGGTGTGATTTCGTAGAGTTCTTTCAGTGATTCCGTGGAAAAGGCTAGCTTGCCAACATAGCTCGGTGGAGTCCAGAAATAATCGTCCGGTTGTTCTCCTCCCCAAGCTTGCCAACCTGAGAATTGCCATTCGGTCCATTTCGCATCTGGATCCCAATCTAAAACGAATTGTCGTACTGTGTGCATGGCCACCTTGCGAGCGTGCACACAGCGGCGGAAGGCGGTTTGAATCAGCAGCGCCTTTGCCTCGTAAAGCTCCGAGATCATGGACGAGTCCGAGCATATTTCGAAGCTCCTCATAAGACGCCGGTGTTCCAGCGTCTCTTCAAAATCAGACGCGCGCATCGTTTCGCCCTTTGTGCTCCGCCATTCGTCGGCGTACACCGGCTTGAACCACCCTTCAACGCCAGATACGTATTCGCCCGTTTGAATCTTTTCCACCTCTTCGCTTACACGCGAGGCGACAACGTCACCAAACGTCTGACCCTCGGAAGGTGTCCACATGTACAAGTGTACTTCTTCGCGTTTCACTTCGTGTGAGTACCCGCCGTAATTGGAGAGGCTGGCGTGCATCCATTCATTCTCCTCACGATCATAAGCACTTTCGTCCACCCAGACGATTCTGGTTTCGAAGTAAATCTCAACTTCATCATAAAAAGCATACGGCATTGCGAGAGTATTATAAGTCGGGCGACTAGCAATCGTACGCCGCACATGTGCCCAATACTCCTGTTCGACAGCGGGGCGTTGCGCCTTCAGCGCGCGCACGCGGCGGCGCGCTCGCCACCCGCGGAAGGCGCTCTGGACGACTTCGGCTTGGTAGGTTTCCTCGGGAAAGAGATCCGCGGCGCAGACGGGCGCATCGGCGTGCGCACCGTCGTCCAACGCCTGCCTGAGCAACCCTCGCACATCCTCGAGCGGGCGCCCTTTATCCAGTGCGTCGAGGGCGCTCGTGATACGAGACCGCATCTCCCCGTAAGCTGACATCGCGTGGGTGGGTGGGCAGGGAAAGGTGTTTGTTAAAATGAAGAAAGGTGGTTGTAGAAAAGCTTTTTTAATAATTGTGGGGCCGCGACTACACCGAGTACTTTATAGTAATAAAAGAATGTACATACTTAACCGTATCAATATTACATAAACACACACTCTGTACGGATACATACTCAGAATATTGTAATTCGGCTTAAGGGCGAACGACTGGTTTTGCGAAACCTGTGGAACAGTCCCCAAGACCACCACCACCCTTCCCCACAAACACCCACACCACCCTTTTACTTTTTCGCACACCCCCCTCCCCCTTACCCAACAACCATGCCCAAAGCAGCACCCAAAAAACACTCGGCGGACGCAATCACCGCCGTCCACCCGTACGCGAAGTCGCAGTTCAAGTTCGGTTCCCCGAAGAAGGCGGCGGGCGCGGTGGCGGTGGCGGCCACGCCGGGCGCCACCGCCACCAAGCCGGCCAGCGGCGGCGGCGGCGCCATGCGCGCGCCGAGTCTGCAAGCGGCCAACAAGAATTACAAGCACAGCACGCTTAACAACTTTCAGGCGTGGGACGGCGATAAAATGGCAAATTTCCTGCAGTACACCGTCGAGAACGGCGTCCCCAAGGTGGGCATGCTCGTCAAGGCTGCGCCGTGGGCGAACAAGCGCGGCGAGACGGTGCAGCCGAAGCAGCCCTGGAAACTAGACCAGTACGGCAAGAACGGGCAATACTTTGACGCTCTGCTGAAGATTTTCCAAGTGTACAACAACACGGACACGCCGGGAAACACCAAGAAGCTCACGTTCCGCGCGCACTTCGTCAAGGAGGACGACCCGCGCTCCCTGGATCACAAAGCCGCGAAGAACTTTAAGAGTTTCGTGGACTCTTTCCAGCGGTGGGCGTACGAGCACCGCGACAAGTTGCCCTGGCAGTGGAGCAAGGGTGCCAAGAGCATTGCCAAGAAGCTCAAGGAGATAGCCGCCGAGACCGACGGCGCCAGCTTTGACGAGATCACGACGGACCCCAAGTGGCAGAAGTACAAGACGAAGACCAACGAGGACACCGGCGAGGACTTTTACCTGAACTGGGACAAGGAGGAGATTGGCATGGTCAAACCCGAAGAGCCGCCGCCCGCCGGCGCCGTGGTCATCGGAAACAAGTTCTTTCCGAACCGCGTCAAGAAGGATCGCGACGGCAACTTTTACGTGGAGTTCGACATGAACTACGAGAAGTATCACGACGTGGTGGACGTCCGGAACAACAGGAAGTCGATCAGTCTGACGGACATCACCGAGGGCAGCCTTGTGTGCGTCCGCGGCATCCAGACCCTTTACGCTCTGAACGAGCAGCAGATCGTCGGCGGTGTGCCGAAGCTGCCGATGGGTCGCAATCCCAAGCTCGAGGTGATCCAAATGAACCCGGAGGGCCGCAAGCTTCAGCCCGACAAGAGCGCTGCCGGGGGCGCTTCCTCGGACGGCGGCGCGTCGTCGAACAACAACGCGTACGCCTACCACGAGGAGCAGATGAGCAGCCTTGCGGAGCGCATTGCCGCTCGCATGGCCGGCGACACCGCTGGAAAGTGAGCTATAAAGGCTAGCACTCGAACAGTGCAAAGCCGCCGAGACGAACCACAACCAAGTCTCGCGCGCGCCCGAAAAAGAACGCAACTACAATACACCAAAAACTAGGCAAGCAAAAAAAACAAGTTACCAAAACAAGTTATCCAAACAAGTTACCCAAACAAGTTACCCAAACAAGTTACCCAAACAAGTTACATAAACAAGTTACACAACAGAAATAAGTCGTTTTTTCACAATTCATGAGAGCTACAGGAGTTTTGCTCCTGATCGTTGCAGCCTCGAGCGTATTCGCAGCACTGAGCGTGGCGGTGATGACGGCAGACACTTTCAGAGAGAGACTTCACCACCATCGTCTTCAGAGAGAGAGAGCGCACGTGTACGCGCACTCGCCGCACTGCCGGCCGGCTTTGCGCAGCAAGCTCGGCGAGTTTCACCGCTGCAGCGAGGCGGAGAGCATTTTGGCGTCGCCTCCGCCGTTTTGGCACGCTGTCGTGGACGTGTCCGCCACGCTGCCTCCGCTTCTGAAAAACGTAGTGGAGGGGTTACGTCAGGATCTCCACCGCGTCGTGCTCACGGCCGTGGCGGCCGTCGGGCTGTGGGCTTGGGCCAGACGCTATACCCACCCGACGGATCCGACGGCGCAGTGGCAGCAGTGGCAGCGCGCTAACGCCGCGTACTCTCTGCCCGTGTTCAAACCGCCGTTAATGCCGCAGTACCCCGTCGTCTACAGACAGCCCGCGGCGTACCAAGAGCCAGAGATTACGCAGATGGAGTACTGAGCGCGACTTTTTTTT
>Ga0055584_100004358_pt1 | contig 13920 bp, 14 predicted proteins | sample OSDHelmetaG_FD_58716 | JGI IMG/M metagenome (GOLD analysis project Ga0055584, IMG submission 58716) | Pelagic marine sediment microbial communities from the LTER site Helgoland, North Sea, for post-phytoplankton bloom and carbon turnover... | ecosystem: Environmental > Aquatic > Marine >... | reverse complement strand
ACATCAACTGAATTCGCATTCGACAAATTAAGAGAAGTAATTGGAGATAACACACACGTAGTTTCAGAATTTAAATTACCAAACACAGTATTTTTAAAATTTAGAAATGGTGAAACTTCATCAGTTAGTAATACAAACTTAAAAAGAATTGCAGAAGGTTCAGCAGCAACTGAAACAAAAGAAGCAACTGAAGGTCTTGGATTCCAAATGAAAATCTTAATGGTTCCAAATGACCAAGCAGATACTGCACTACCATTTGTAGAACAATGTAATGATACATTCTTTGCTGCATTAGCAGAACATTTAAAAGCAACTAAAAAAGCACCTTCTGCTGGTACATCTAGTCAAGGTAATGCAACTGACCAAGCTGCAAGAGCAGTAATTAAAATGGTTGACAATGCAAGCAAAATTGGAATGAAGTTAAATCAAGAAATTGATATGACTGAAGAACACCCAGAAATTGGGAAAGTATCAATTGTTGATGGTATCATTGATAATGAGTATATTTCTAACATCAAATCAAAAGATGAAGAGAATACAGAAAAAAGATTAGCAGCATTAAAAGCTAAAAGAGAAGCTGATAAAAAAGCAAAAGCAGAAGCTGCAGAAGCTGAAGCTCCAGTTGAAGCTGAATAATTTTAATGTTTGATGATATGGGGTTATCTCCATATCATCAAAATATTTTTTATACCCTCGTTTTTTAAAAAACGAGGGTATAACCGTGGCTTATGAAAAAAATATAAAAATGTAACTATTATGAATATTTTGTATTCATAATTTTATAAAAATAAATAGAATTGTTTTATTTTTAGGGAATGCGAAAGTATATATCTTTATTAATTTAACAATATAGAGGAAAACACAAAAAATGAAAATAGATGAAATAGAAATTAACGTAGATTCAAGTACTACTTTTGATAAAGTATCAATTAAAAAATCATTAATTAAAGATTTTTATATTGGATCAAATTTCAATATAATAGTTATTAATAAGTTTGATGAATATGAAGAGTTTAATGAATTTGAAGAGTTTGATGAATTTGAAGAGTTTGAAGAGCCAACTTATAATTTTGATAATTTTGAATCAAAATGTCAAAAAAGGTATATTGAGGAATTACTATTATGTAAATATATAATTGAAAAAGGAGATTTATAATGAAAAAATTATTATTTATCTTATTTAGCTTTTTTAGTTTATATGCAAGAGAACTTGATACCAACTTATTAAATAAATTACAACATGAATGGAATTTATTAAATGAAGAACAAAAGCAATTAGCCTTTAAAATTTTCCAAAGAGGAAAAGAAGATGATATAGCCGAAACAGCAACTGCTATTGCTTGGAAAGAAACTCAATTTAATAAATACAATATAAATACTCAAAATAAAAATAAGTCTTGGGATTGTGGATTATTCAATAACAATTCTAAAACTGTATTATCACGAATTGGTTTAAAACATTCATTTTATAATAAAAAAATGATATGTTCAAAATTAACAAGAGATAATGAATATTCATATCAATGGATGGTAAAAGAAATCAAACATTGGAAAGAAAATAATGAATGGTTTGAAACTTGGGGAAAATATAATAGTGGTAATCAAAAGAATGTTGGTTATAAATATGCCAATAATATATTACATCGAATAATTATTATTCGTTTAAATATTAATAAAGTTGTACCTATTTCGAAACAAAAAATCAAAGAAATTTTTGAAAAAAAAATTAATAATAAAATTTTATAAAAAAGGAATAATTAATGGACATAATGGAAATAATAAAAAATGATATGAATATATACATTGATGATAGTGCAAATAATGGTGGAAGAACTTCGTATTATGATATTAATTCAAAATGGAATGGTTTTAATAATATGTTTGATGAATTGAATTTTAATGTTAGTGAGGTTTTTATTTTTGTAAAATTATGTGATTATGCATTTAATAATGATATTCAAATATTAAAAGCAATTAATAAAACAGTAAATATTATAAAACTAAAAGAAAATAAATATGAATTTACTAAAATGGAAGAAGGTGTTATAGCTGATCATGAAACTTTAATGAGATTACTTATTGGATCTAATCCAAATGATTCGGTAAATGAAGTATATGCTTCTGCTAATAAAGTATTAATCGAATTAATTTTAAGTATTGATTTAGTATATAATAGAAAAAAAATAGATACAAAACCTGGTATCAAAAGATTTAAAAATGCAAATGATATAATGGATTATTTTGATATGCATGTAAATGTTGGTGAAGCATTTAAAGTAGCATTTTGTTTTAATACAGGAAGACACGAAGGTACTAATACTATTAGAGATCTTAATAAAATTAGTTATTATTGTAAACAAGAATTTTCTAGATATCCTGATTGCGATGAATGTCCAGATGAAGAATAAGAAGAACACACAAAATAATTAAAAGGATTAACATGAAAAAAATATCAATTGATTTCGACGAAGTTTTATATAATTTAGATCAAATACATCGAGATTATTTAAAAGAACATTATAATGTAGACGAGGATTATATTAATCCAAATTTTAATTACTTAGTTAATAATTACCCAGATATAGTAAAATGTTGGACTGATGTAAATATTTATAAAAAAGGTTTCTTAATTAAAGGTGCATTTGAATTCATGCAAGAATTAATGAATACACATAAAATGGAAGAATTACAAATTTTAACATACACTCAAAGTCAAGAAATAGAAATATATAAAAATAATTTATGTGAAGCCCTATTTAAAGGTATTGATGTAATCCATACTAAAGATAAATGGGAATACTCTAAAGGTACAATATTAATAGATGATAATACTAATAATATTGTTGATCATGTTATCACTAATAAAAATTATGGTTTATTATTCGATTTAAATGGTGAGTATGGTTGGAATAAAACACCAATAGAAGATGATTCAACTCGCATTTTTAGAGTTAAAAGTTATTCAGAAGTATTAGAAATAATTAATAAAATAGAAAAAGGACATATTATGGAATCAAGCAAATCAGGCAAACAATTAGATAATCAATTAAATAAAATGGTGGATGATAAAATGGAAATAGATAAAAGGAATTCAAAACTATTAGATAACCAATTAAGCGATTACTTTATTAATGGTCCTAAAAATGAATCTAGTGATTTTGAAGATCTATTTAAAGAATTACAAAAAATACAAGAAAAAGAATCTGCTGTTGAATCATTAAATAGTATATCAAAATTAATTCGAGGTGACCAATATAAATCAGTGAATAGTTTTGAAGATCTATTTAAAGAATTAAGATCTAGACATCAACAACAAGAAGTTACACAATTAAATCAAGTTGAAGAAGAAGAAGTGAACCCAGATCAAGTGGTACAAAATACTATCAAAAAAAATATTAGTATACCAGAAGTGGATAAACTATCTAGATTACTTAATAATAAACAATACAAAGCAGCAAGTAATTATTTAGGTTATATCTTTATTAATTTTATTGAAAAAACAAAAAATATAAAAGAAGAAAATATAGCATTAAAAGAAAAATTAATGGGAAAAGTAAAAGCGGCTGCAGATGAATGTGTAAAAGAAGAAGAAAATATCAATTTAAAAATTGATAGATTAATTCATGATAAACAATTCGAAGATGCTAAAAACGAATTAAATAAAGTTATTGAATTTGATAAAAATATAAAAGAAGAAAATGAAAAATTAAAATATCAAGTAAAACAATTGGTATTAGATAATCAAAAAATTAAAAACAAATATTTACAAATGATTTCTGACTATTCACCCTTAAAAGAAAAATTAAATAACCAAAAAGATTTAAAAGAAGAAAATAGAAAATTAGTTGAAGAAAATGATGAATTAATATTTTCTAATAAAATGTTATTGATTGAAAATAATAAATTAATCAATATGCCATCAAATAAAGATAAAAAAGAAAAAATATATAAAAATCTAATAGATGATGATATCAAAAAAGTTTTTATCAAAGAAACTGGTGAACTCAGTACATTTGATAATTTACCAGTATTTATTCAATTAAATAATGATGATATAATTAAAACTAAAATCAGTAAATTGAATAGCACTTTACAACAAGAAATTTTGCATGAAATGCATGATCAAATGAATAAAGATAAACAAACTCAATCAACTCCAAATAAATCATTTAAACACTCTCAATCAACTAAATCAAAACAAACTTTTGATTTTCTACCAACAGATATTAAAAATGTCAGAATTACTAATTTTGATCCATATTTCAATAATCATAGTTTAATTATCGAATTAAATGATTCAAGAAAAATTAATACAAACCTTAATGATTTACCCCAAGCATTAAAAGCCTATATCAGTCATATGGTATTTTAAAATTAGAAACAAAAAATAATTAACATTTACAATAAAAAGGAACAATTATGAAAAAAATATTAATACAAACATTTAGTAGTGGTATAGATAGTACTACAACAATATATAAAGCAATTAAAAAAGATAATTTTGATTTAGTTATACCAATTAATTTTACTTATGGTCAAAAAAATGTAATCGAAACTACTAATCAAAAACATTTAATTGAGATGATTCAAAGTGAACTTAATACACCAAAAGAAATAAATTCAATTCTTAAAAGAACTAAAGTTTTAAATGTTAATAATATTAATATTGAAAAAATGTTTGATGATGGTATGAATTTATATGGTGAATTAAGAGATTCAAATATTATAAAAGAAAAAACTGGTACTGAATATTATACTCCAATGAGAAATTTATTGTTCAGTACCATAGGTGCTATGTTAGGTGAATTAGCAGCTTTAGGTATGAATGAAGAGTGTGAAGTATATGTTGGTATAGGTGTACACAAACATTCTAACATTTATAAAAAAGATTATTGGGATATTACTCCTGAATTTGTAAATAGATTAAATTCATTATTTCAATTAAATGATACCATGCCATTAAAATTATATGCTCCTTATGCAAATAATACAAAAGCAGAATTAGTTTCTGATTCTATTAGATTGGGAGTACCTTATTTGAATACTTGGACTTGTTATAATCCAAGTATTAAAGATGCAAGTGCAGTACCTTGTTTAGAATGTGAAGCTTGTAGAGAAAGAGAAAAAGCATTTTTAGCTAACAATATTTATAATGGTAATGCCTATTCTTGTTATATTGAAGACGGAGATAAAGATGAAGAGAGTGATGATAAATTGGATAATATTGATGTATATCCTAATAATAACACTATTGTTGATGATATTAATAACACTATTGTTGATGATATTAATAACACTATTGTTGATGATATTAATATAGATGATATTTACAATAAAGTTAGATTAAATATTTGGGTCCAAAAAGCCGAAAATTTAACAACAGTTTATAGCATTTTTAATGAAAATAATACGGTAAGTATTTCCTTTGATTTCGCGGAATTAGAATTTAATGGATATATTAATAAAGACTTAATAGATGCATCTAGTGATTTACAACAAGTAATTGTAAAAATAAATACAAAATTAGCTGAATTAAATAATAATTATTATGTAGAATTAGATATTGAAGATTATAAAGAAATTTTTCAAAATGGGAGTAAAACTTTTTTAGAAAAAGAAGAATTAAATTGGATTGTTCACCCAACAAAAAATCAAACAGTTTGTTGCAAAACAAAAGATGATATTTATCATTTTAGTATATCTTTTAATTTTGAAATTATGAAATTTGAATGCAATATAACGAAAAAAGATAATTTTAATTTTTATAATAGTAGTAATAAAAATCTTGCTTACTTATTAGAAGATTTAGAAGATTTTATTTCGTGGGAAGATATTTGGGAAGATAGTGAATTAGTACTTAATTTAGAAAAAGAAGATTTCATTGATTTAGTAAGTTAGTCTATTTAGACTAACTTAAATAATATACAAAAAATTATACAAAAAGAACCTTATTAATAGGGATGGTCTTTCTAATTTAACGGTTCTGAATTCAACTATCAATAAAGTAAATATTCTTAAAAATATGGATGAAAAATTTATTCCTGGTGATATAAAAAAGTTTTTAGATAATAATGCTAAACAAAAAGTAGTATTGGATGAAGCTGAAAAAGATTTATATGAATATATTTTGGAAGATAATCCAGATTATTCTATGGAAGAAGTATTAATAATATCAAATATGATTTCATTATTATTAAAACTATTTGATAAACAAGATGAAGGTTTACTAAAATATCATAGTAAAATGCAAAAAATAAATAAGGATTAAAGATGTGTAGTGTAGTAGGGTTAATAGGAAAAGCAAAAGATTTTAAAAAATATTTAAGTATTAATAATTTAAATAAATTAAAAACTATATTAGATGTTAAAGGTGGGGATGAATATTCAGCTATAATAATTAAAGATGAATATTTTAAAAGATTTGATACTTTAAATTTTAAAGATTTAAATACTCATTTTAATAGTTCAATATTTAATGAAAATGATTATATTAAAATTATGCTATTTAGTAGGCTCACTCCGGAGATGGAAAAAGAAAATACAGTTTTTAAACAACCATATTTTAATGAAAAAGAAAATACAATTGTTGCAATCCACGGAACAATTCCAAAAGCAGAAGAATTTTGTGATGTCAATATAGATACAGAAATATTTAAATATAAACCATTAAAAGATAGTATTGAATATACTGAAAAAGTTGGTGGAAAAATATCATTATTAAGTTTTAATATTACTAATTTTGAAATTAATACCTATCATAATGGGTTGGGTATGTATAATTATGATATTAATTCATTAGAACCTAATACCGATTTTAATATTTCTATGTTAACTAATATTGATTTAGAACCTATTATATCATATGATTATAAACAAATATCACAAAACATTTTTAGTAATGATAATAATATTTACTATATTAGTAATAAAAGAAAAAAAGAAAATAATGTAAAATTATCTACTATTCCAAAAAAAAGAATAATTAGTTTATTTAGTGGTGGTTTAGATATTACTTGTAGTACTTTAAATGTATTAGATAATATGTTTGTTGATTCAATTGATTTATGGTATTTTGATTGGGGAAGTAATGCTAGAGTTGGAGAAATTAAAGCCCTTCATAATTTTTATGAATTATTAAATTATATTTATGATAAAACAAATATTGATCTTTATTACGAAGAATTAGATATTAGTACTATAATAAGTAATACTTTGCAAATATGTACTGGAAAAAGTACAACAAGATTATCAGATAGCAAATCAAAAGGTGCTGGTTCACATGAAGCGGAAGCTGCAATTAGTTATGTACCATTTAGAAATACATTATTATTAACTTTGGCAGCTGCTAAAGCAGAACAATTATATCCAAATGATGAATGTATATTTATTATTGGAGCAAATTTAAGTGAAGGAATGGTATATTCTGATAATAGTGAAACGTTTACAAATTCTTTTGATTCATTAATTAAAGTTGGTGGTCAAAGAACCCATAATTTTTCAGTAATGGCACCATTCGTAAATAAAACTAAAACAGAAATGGTAAAAATTGCATTGGAAAATAAGTATGATTTAAGTACAGTATTTAGTTGTTATTTTCCAGACTCAAAATCAAAAGAATGTGGAAAATGTGGATCGTGTTTATTAAAAAAACAAGCATTCAAAAGAGCACAAGAAAAATTAAATATATTATAAAAGGGTTTTGATGTTAAATGTTTTAACTGGAATAGTATTAGGTATTGCAATTGTTGTTTATTCAATTAGTATATTTTTAAAAAACTCAAAAGGAAATTAAAATGAATTATGATAAAGAAATACAAATAGGTAAGTATCAAATAAAAATTGATACTTCTAAAGATTATGGTTATTTTGAACATGATGATTTAGGTGAAGATGATGGTGGTAGTTTTACTATTGAAGATAATGAAGTAGTAGAAATGGACGGTTGTTTTGCAATACCTGAAGATGTTGCAGAGGGCATTCTAAAATTAGGATACGAAATAGATATAAGTGAGATGTGTATTTAATTAATAAAAAGGATAAAAATGGTAATATTTATAGAACTTTTAATAATAATTAGTTTGGGGTTGGTTATTTCTAATTTAGTAAAAAAGAGATTTAATGAAGATAGTGAAGTTTATAAATTTTTTAAGAAATTTTTATAAATATATAAAAAAGGAAAAAATAAATGAATAAAAAAGATGTAGAAAAAGAAGTAAATGATTTAGTTGTTTCTGAAGATCAAATTGCTTTGCCTCCAAAAATAAGTTTCGATATGATGCTTCTAGAAAAATATAAAGAAGATAGAGATTTAGATTTTCAAAAATTCTGGAAAGATAATAAAGAATATTTAGATGAATTGGTATTTAATAATGTGAAATATGTTGATATTGATTTTTATGAAACAGAACTTCCAGTATTAATAGAAAATCCAATTCTTGGTAGTACTTATGATTTAATTTTAAATACAAAAATTGCTAATAATATTATTCATGAAGAATTATTAGATATTCCAATTCTAAATCATTCAGAAACATTTTTAGAAAATATGAATATTAAATTTGAAAGTAGTGAAAAAGAAAGAGGTGGTCATATTTTAGATATTAAAATAAAAGATGATTTAGATGATTCATGCTTTTTGGATAATTATTTTATTATGCAAATTTTAAAAAATAAAATCACTAATAAAATTAGTGCTGGTAAAATAGTTGATGGAGATAATATTAAATTTGAAACAACATTAGAAAACTATGAGATATTAGGTTTCTTAGGTTTTGAATATAAACTTATGGAATTCAAATATGATATTAAAGATAAAAATAGTTTTAATTTTGAAGAATATACTAATTCAAAACTTTTAATTATGGAAAGTATGGAAATATTTATTAATGATGCTTTAGAAACTTTTATAAATAAAAGCAAAAGTTTTTCTGCAATAGATTTAGAAATTTCTACATCATATATTGTTGACGGAAAAAGACGATATTACGATAATGCTATTGAATTCAATCAAGAATTTAATTCATATTATGATAAATCAATTCCAAAAATCCCAAATAGAGAAATGGTAGATGATTTCAAAACAAATTTAAAAGAGTTATTAAATCTATCAAATGAATTTAATGAAAATGGTAAAACTATTATTAAACAAAGAAACAGTGTTAAAAAATAAAACTAAATAAAAAGGAAATAAAATGCTAATTAGAAAACTATTCAAATTTGAGGGAGCTCATATTGTTAGAAATTGTAGTTCTGAAAGATGCAAAAAAAGTATTCATGGTCATAGTTATGTAGTTGAAGTATTCTTCACAAGTAAAGGTCTTGATAATGGACAAATGGTTATGGATTTTGGTTTAATGAAAGGTAATATTAAAGATTTAATTGATTCTTTTGATCATGCTTATAGTATGTGGAATAAAGAAACTGATGAATTCCAAAAATTCATGAAAGAAAATTCAAGTAGATATGTTATTATGCCAGTAAGCCCAAGTGCGGAAGCTTATTCATTAATGTTTTTATATATTATTGATCGTATGGTAAAAGCAACATCATTTGCAAATGGTGAACAACAAGTAGAAGTGGCTTCAGTTAGAGTTCATGAAACGGTTACTGGTTATGCAGAAGCATTTAGAGATGATTTAAATATAATTAATTTTAATCATAACCCTTTCCAATTAAGTGATATAATTTTTTCTGATGGTATTAAAGAGGAATGGAAAAATCCAAATATGTATGAAGAATTAAAAGAAGCAGATGCAACTGGTAAAAAATGTTTCATTAATAATGAAGTATTACAACAAGTATAAATCATAAATCAATATAGGATTAAAAGGATTATCAATTAATAATCCTTTTTTATAAAAATAACAATTAAGGAATAAAATGAGTACAGAAAAAAAGCATGCTATAAAAGATGATAGATGGCATATACTAAATAGACCGGGTATGTATATCGGTGGTATCTCGGAGGGCGTATTTCCAGAATATTTAATAGAAAATGGAAATATGGAATTAGTAGACGTGGTTATTGTACCAGGTCTACTAAAAACAATTAATGAAGTTATTGATAACGCCAACGATGTATTATATACATCGAAGGGTGGTAAAATTAAAGTTAAAATAAATGAATACTCAGTTACAGTTGAAGATAATGGACCAGGAATGCCAATTAAATTTATAAAAGATTTAGATGGTTCAGATATTATGTTACCTAGAGCTATGTGGGGTAAAGCCAAAGCAGGAAGTAACTTTAGTGGTGATTCTTCTGATTCAACTACTATTGGTACTAATGGTGTTGGTTCATATTGTGCAAATGTATGGAGTAAAACTTTTGTTGGAAAAAGTATTAATAATAACAAACAATTTATTGGAACTTGGACGGATAATGATAGTAATTATAAAGAAGAAATAAAAGATGCAGATCCCTCTTTATCTACTGGGTGCGAAGTTTATTTTGAACCAGATTTAGAAAGATTTAATGTTACTGAGATATCAGATTTTCATTTAGATGTAATTGAACAACGGTTAGTCAACTTATCTTTTCTATTCCCTAATATTGATTATTATTTAAATGATAAATTAATTAAATATGATAAAAAGAAATATATCAGTGCTTTTTGTAAAGTAGAAGGTGAGTACGAAATTATTGAATTAGACAATTATACTATCGCTGTTCTCCCTTCTAGAACTGATTCATTTGAAACATTTAGTATTATGAATGGTTTAAATATTAAATCTGGTGGAACTCATATTGATATGATTTCAAAAGAAGTGGTAAAAGGTATTAAAAATACTTTACCTAAGAAATTAATATATTCTAGAGATGAAAATCCATCTGGAATTAAAGATGGAGATATTAAAAATAAATTACAAATTTTAGTATTTGGAAAAAACTTTCCTGAAATTCAATGGGAAGGACAAACTAAAGAAAAAATTGGGAATTCTGATTTTGCAGTTCAAATGTATTTTGGTCAAGCTTGGAAAAAAATATTACCCAAAATAGCTAAAAATAAAACTATAATTGAAAGTATAACATTTTTACATGCTGCAAAAATAGTAGCAGAAGAAAAGAAAGCTAAGGCTTTAGCAAATAAAGATTTAAAGAAAAATAAAGCTTTAAAACTTAGAGATGCAATTAATGAATATAAATATTTAGCTATCACAGAAGGGGATAGTGCATTAAATGGGATTATAGATGCTTTAGGTAGATCTATAATTGGGTTCTTACCTTTAAAAGGAGTACCTTTAAATGTATTTAATGATAATCATTCTATTCAAAAAATTCTAGCTAATGTAGAATTTAAAGATATTATGACTGCATTAAATTTAACCTTCTCGGAAAATGTAGGTTTAAAAGGTTTAAAATATGAAAATATTGTAATGATGATGGATGCGGATCAAGATGGTTCACATATTCAAGGAATTATAATGGGATTCCTTTATCGATTTAAACCGGAATTATTTAAGAAAGGAAAAGTATATAGATTCTTAACTCCTATTAAAGTTGCAAAAAACAAAAAAGAAAAAATGATTTATGCATTCTTAAATGAAGCTGAATATGAAAAAGCTGGAAAAGATGGACTTTTAGATGGTTTAATTATTGAGCATAAAAAAGGACTTGGTTCATTATCGGATGAAGAATATAAAGAATTTTTTAATTTAAGAAATTTTGATGAATGTTTAGAAAGAGTTTTAGTACCTGATAATGATTTTAGTTTATTAAAACAATGGTTGCAAGATGATACTGATTTTAGAAAAGCACAAATTCTAAAAAAAGATGTTAGTATTAAAAATACAATAAATAAAAAAGATAATGTCAAAGAAATTGAACTTAATAACTTTTTAGATACATTCTATAAAGATTGGGCAAAATATAGAGCTTTTCAAAGAATTCCATTCTTTGTTGATTTATTTGCTGAATCACAAAGAAAGATTATACATACTTTTTTAGATAAAAATATTGTTAAGAAAATTAATGTTGATGATGCTTCTAGTATGGTAAAAATGTATACTAATTATCATCACGGTGCAACAAGTTTAGAAAGCACAATTAGTAATTTAGTTCCAAAATTCAATAATAACTTACAATTATTATCACCAGATGGTTCATTCGGAAAAAGAAGTTCAAGAAAACCTTCTGCACCAAGATATGTATTTACGAAATTAATGCCTTATACAAAATTACTATTTCCAAAAATAGATAATTTATTTTTTAATGAACAATGGAATGATTCTAAAAAAATAGAACCACAAACACTTTTTCCAATTTTACCTATTGGATTAATTAATGGTCAAAGTCAAATTGGAGTAGGTTGGTCTTGTAATGTTTTACCTAGGGATCCATTGAAGATATTAAATCTAATAAAAGATATTTTAACTGGAAAAATTAAAGAAATTCCAAAAGAAATTCCAATTACACTACCTTGTTTCAAAGGTTTGATATTTAAAAACCCAAAAGGTGGTTATCAAATACAAGGAATAATTAAAGAAAAAAATGATGGAAAAGGTACTAAGAAAAAATATTTACATATTAGTGAAGTTCCAATTAAATATTCTAGACAAGTAGATGTTAAGAAAAATTCAGATGGAACTGAAAAAAGATCAGAATCTGGTTATATTAATGTATTAGAAAATTTAATAGAAGATAAAATTATAAAATCATATAATGAAAATATTAATGGTGATAACTTTGATATTAAAGTTTATGGTTTTGATTATTCAAAACTACCTGAAAATGATATAGAAAGACAAGGTGTTTTAATTAAAACTTTTAAATTATTAGAGAATAAATCAGATAATATCTCAATTATTAATAGTAATGATAGTATCGAACAGATAGATGGTATTGGTGTTATATTAATGATGTATATTAAATTTAGATTGAATATCTATGTTAAAAGAAAAAATTATCTTTCTTTAAAATTAAGTAAAGATCTTTATAGATTACAATCTAAAATTGAATTTATTAAAGCTTTTAATGATGAAAAAATTACTATTAAAAATATGAGTAATGAAGATATTATCAAAGCCTTAGAAAATTATGAATATAAATTTCTAAAAGATAATGAAAAAATACAAGTAAATGGCGTAAATGACGAAAATGATAACAACATTATTGAAGATGATAATGATATTATTGATAATAATCCTTATCAATATTTACTTAATATGAAAATACAAAGTTTAACTTTATCAAATGTTGTAAAATTTGAAAAGAATATGATTAATATTCAAAAAGAATTAGATACAATTAACAGTACTACAGCTGCAAATTTATGGTTAAAAGATTTACAAGAATTTGAAAATGCTTATTTAAAATTCTTGAGTTAATCTAAAATAACAATTAAAATAGAATAGGAATAAATTAAGTTTTATTCCTATATACATGAAGGAATAATATTATGGAAAACACTTTAAAACAACTTTATATTTCTAATATTAATTTAGAAATTAAAGAACTCAAAGATCAACAAAAAAAGTTATTAATAGCTATTAATATATCTAGAGATAATTTATATAAACATTTTAAAACCCCTCGTATCCATTCTAGTGTAGAAAATTATGCATTTGATTTATTAAAAAAACAAAGATATGAATTAAAAGATCTTTATGGTTTTTTATGTAAAAAAATTAAAATGTTAAAAGATTCTAAAAAACAAATATTAAAATAATTAAAATAGAATAGTAATAAATTAGGTTTTATTACTATATACCAAAAGGAATAATAATATGAAAAACGCAAAATTAAATAGAGAAAATTTATCACGTATGATAGATTTTATGAAAACAGTTCCAGAAGAACATATCAAAATGTCAAATTTCAGAGATACAGATGAACCAACTATTGAGTGCAAAAGCGCAGGATGTGTTATTGGTTGGTGTACTACTTTGGATAAAGAAAACATAGCTAAAAATTTTATAAAT
>Ga0055584_100004356_pt1 | contig 13924 bp, 10 predicted proteins | sample OSDHelmetaG_FD_58716 | JGI IMG/M metagenome (GOLD analysis project Ga0055584, IMG submission 58716) | Pelagic marine sediment microbial communities from the LTER site Helgoland, North Sea, for post-phytoplankton bloom and carbon turnover... | ecosystem: Environmental > Aquatic > Marine >... | reverse complement strand
GACTTCATCAACAAACCGTTCGCACTGGCGGAGCCCGTTCCGTTGACCGTGGCAATCTTGATTACAACATCATTTTCTGTTGCCACTTCTACCCTCTAAGAGCCGGATCCGGCTGCTGGCAATGGTTGGTCATCGGGTAATTCATCTTTCGCGTACGGGATAAGAATCTTCGATTTCTGCATATCCCAGGCGCCGGTCGGACACCGCTCGGCACACAGGCTGCAATGTACGCAAAGATCTTCGTCCTTAACCATCACTCGACCCGTGTGCGGCAGTCCTGCTGACACATACAATGCCTGATCATGATTCTCGGCCGGGGCAGCCAGGCGAGTGCGAAGATCGTCTTCCTCCCCGTCATGCGTGATGGTCAGGCAGTTCACGGGACAAATATCGAGACAGGCGTCGCACTCAATACAAAGGTCGGCGGTAAAAACGGTTTGAATATCGCAGTTCAGACAGCGTTCGACTTCCCGAGCGGCTTGTTCTGCGGTGAAACCCAGCTCGACCTCGATATCGATTTTCTTGAATCGTTCCTTGAGATCGACATGCGCCATCAACCCGCGTTCCGAGCCATCGTAGTCGTTGGAGAAGCTCCACTCGTGCATGCCCATTTTTTGGCTGGCGAGGTTCAGGCCATTCGGCAGGCGGTCTGCAACGCTTTCACCCTGACAGTATCGATGTATTGAAATTGCGGCCTGGTGTCCATGCTCAACCGCCCAAATGATGTTCTTTGGTCCGAACGCCGAATCACCACCGAAGAATACGCCAGCGCGGTCACACATCATCGTGGTCTCATCCACAACCGGACAATCCCAGTCGTTGAACTCGATACCAATGTCACGCTCTATCCATGGGAACGCGTTGTCCTGACCAATAGCCAGCACAACGTCATCGCAGGGAATGATTTTCTCGCCGGTCACCGTGCCACGATCGATGCGGCCGTTCTCATCAACCTTGTATTCCATCAACTCGAACTTCATGCCGATCAGCTTGCCATCTTCAATGACAAACTCTTTCGGTGAGTGATTGATCAGGATCTCAACATTTTCTTCCTCGGCATCTTCAAGCTCCCACTCTGATGCCTTAAAGAAACCACGTGGCTTCCTCGCCATGACCTTTACGTCATCAGCACCGATCCTGAGTGACGTGCGACAACAGTCCATCGCAGTATTACCGACGCCGATAATCAAGACGCGCTTGCCAATCTCTTTGATGTGTTCGAATGCGACGGACTCGAGCCAGTCGATACCGATGTGGATTCGATCAGAATCGTAGCGGCCCGGAATCTCGAGATTCTTGCCCCGCGGCGCGCCGGTTCCAACAAACACGGCATCATAGTCCTCGGCGAGCAACGCCTTCAGACTGTCGATGGGGTGATTCAGCTTGAGGTCGACATTCATGTCGAGGATGTAGCCTATTTCCTCGTCGAGAACCTTCGGCGGCAATCGAAATTGCGGGATATTGGTCCGCATCAGGCCGCCTGTCGTTTGCAGCGCTTCGAAGATAGTCACTTCGTAACCGAGTGGCGCGAGATCGTTCGCCACGGTCAACGATGCGCAACCGGCCCCGATCAGTGCGACCTTTTTGCCGTTACTCACCTCTGGCGCTTGCGGTAATTGATCGCTGATGTCGTCGCGATGGTCCGCTGCCACACGTTTCAGGCGGCATATCGCAACCGGCTTTTCTTCGACGCGACCGCGCCGGCAAGCCGGCTCACAGGGACGATCACATACGCGCCCTAAAATGCCCGGGAATACGTTGGATTTGCGGTTCTCCATGTAAGCCGCGGAGAAATCGCCTTGCGCAATCATGCGGATATAGGCAGGAACATCAGTGTGCGCGGGACAGCCCCACTGACAATCGACGACTTTGTGGAAGTACTCTGGGTCGGTAGTATCTGTTGGCTTCATTCAGATCGTCACGCCAGGCAGCTCTTTCACCCAGCTATCAGTTGCGGTCCAGTATTTGGCGCTAGCATAGCGACATCGCCGGGAAAGTAAACTTTTTCTGTGTGCTCAGCGTGCGCGCCCGAATTCGAGCTTTTGACCCGCCACTGTTCCGGTCAGTTGACCGTCGCGATAAACGATGTCGCCATTAACGATCGTCGTATCGATACTGGCTGAAAATTCGTGCCCGTCGAAAGGCGACCACTGGCACTTACTGAGTAGATTCGACTGCTCAACTCGATAAGGCCGAGCCGGGTCGACTATCACGAGATCTGCGTAGTAACCCTCCCGGACATAACCTCTCTCTTTGACGCCGAAAATGTCCGCTGAAGCGTGACAGGCTCTATCGACAAGTAGCTCGACAGTGATCTGATTGTCCTTAGCCAGATCAAACAGGGTCAGCAGTGCGTGCTGGACCAATGGCAACCCGGCCGGCGACAGAAAATACGTCGTTGCTTTTTCCTCTGCCGTGTGGGGCGCATGATCTGTCGCGATCACATCTATTCGCTGGTCATTCAGTGCGGCGATCAAGGCTGCACGATCCTCTTTGCGCTTTATCGCCGGATTACATTTGATGTTCGCGCCAAGCTCGTCATAGCGAGATTCGTCGAACCACAGATGATGTACGCAAACTTCTGCAGTAATCCTCTTCTTCGAACGATGGGCCGCGGAGAACAAGCCCATCTCGATCGCGGTAGTCAGGTGCAGGACATGCAGTAATGCGTCATGCCGGGTCGCCAGATCGACTGCGTAACTCGATGACTTGAGGCACGCCTCGGCGGAGCGAATCGACGGGTGCTCGCTAAATGGCACATCATCGCCGTATTTCTGCCGCGCGGCGGATTCATTTTCCCAGATCATTGGTGAGTCTTCGCAATGTGTGAGAACAATCAGTGGCGCATGCTCGAAGAGCTTTTCAAGAGCATCGGGACTGTCAACCAGCATATCGCCGGTCGATGCACCCATGAACGCCTTGATTCCGGCCGCCTCGCCAACCTGCAGTGCTTTGACCTCTTCGATATTGCTGTTCGTCGCTCCAAAGTGAAAACCGTAATTGGCTGTGCAACGGTCTTTTGCGATGGCGTATTTATCGCGCAACACCGAACGGGTGGTCGTTTGAGGATTAACGTTGGGCATATCCATGAAGCTGGTGATGCCGCCGGCGACCGCGGCGGCCGACTCCGTTGCCAGATCCCCCTTGTGGGGCATACCGGGTTCACGAAAATGGACCTGATCATCAATCATTCCCGGCATCAGGTATTTTCCACCGAGATCGATCACCTCGGCACCTTCGGGCGCCACAATCGATGCTGCGACCGTTGCGATACGCTCACCGTCAATAAGGACATCAACGTCCCGGACTTCGCCTTCATTAATGAGGCGGGCATTGCAGAGAAGAAGCTTGCTCACGAGGCGTGATCCTTGGATGGTGGAGCTCTCATTATGAAAGGGTCGAGGATTGATTACCATTGCTACCTTTGCGGATGGCTTCCCGGTGTGCGATAACCGCGAGATGAACACCATTAACTACCTCGATTTGATCCGGGATGCGAACGTTTATGACGTAGCAATCGAATCGCCGCTAGAACTGGCAACCGTTCTTTCTGAGCGCCTTAACAACCGCGTCCTGATGAAGCGCGAGGACCTTCAGCCAGTGTTTTCATTCAAGCTGCGCGGCGCTTACAACAAGATCTCGGGTCTCGGTCAGGAGCAGGTAGCAAACGGTGTCATCTGCAGTTCGGCCGGTAATCACGCGCAGGGCGTGGCGCTGGCGGCGAAAGAGCTGGGTCTGCGTGCCGTCATCGTCATGCCGGTTACGACGCCAACGATCAAAGTCGACGCGGTGCGCGCTTTGGGTGGTGAAGTGGTGTTGAGCGGCGACGCCTACGACGATGCCTATGCGCATGCCCGCACACTTGAGAAACAACAGGGCCTGGCATTCATACACCCATTTGACGATCCGGCAGTGATCGCTGGTCAGGGTACGATCGGCGCGGAAATACTCAAACAGACGGACGGCAATATCGATGTGGTCTTCGTGCCTGTTGGCGGCGGCGGTCTGATTGCCGGAATCGCCACCTGTATCAAACTGCAATTCCCGAATATTCGAATCATTGGGGTCGAACCTGAAGACTCTGCCGCCATGCAAAAATCACTGGCTGCAGGCGAACCGGTGTCACTGGATCATGTCGGTATTTTCGCCGATGGCGTTGCCGTTCGCCGGGTGGGCGACGAGACATTTCGACTGTGCAAGGAATATGTCGATGAGATGATCACGGTAGACACTGATCAGTGTTGTGCCGCGATACGCGATATTTTCGAGGACACGCGGTCAATCGTCGAACCGGCCGGTGGACTCGCTGTCGCGGGCGCCAAAAAATATGTCGCGGAAAACAAACTGAAGAACAAGACACTGGTAACAATCAGTTGCGGCGCAAACGTCAATTTTGATCGTCTGCGGCATATCGCGGAGCGTGCTGCGGTAGGCGATCAGACAGAGATGCTGATCGCTGCACAAATCCCTGAGGAGCCAGGGAGCTTTCGCCGCTTTTGCGAAGTACTGGGGCGCAGAGGGATTACAGAGTTTAACTATCGCTACGCTGACGCAAAAAAGGCGCATATATTTGTCGGCGTACAACTGTCTGAGGGGCGGCCGGAGGCTGAGAAACTGCTGACCTCCTTAGGCGACGCCGGCTTTCCCGTTGTAGATCTCAGCAACAACGAAACGGCCAAGCTGCATGTTCGTCATATGGTCGGGGGACGATCCGCAGAGGTGAAAAACGAACGCCTTTTTCGATTCGAGTTTCCGGAACGCCCCGGTGCCCTACTCGATTTCCTCAACGCAATCGGCACCGACTGGAACATCAGTCTCTTCCACTATCGGAATCACGGCTCCGACTACGGCCGCGTACTTGCTGGCATCGACGTACCAGAACAAGAGACCGAGGAACTGGAATCCCATCTGGCCAAACTCGGCTACGCGCACTGGGAAGAAAGCGGCAATCCAGCCTATACGATGTTCCTGTCCTGAGGTTCTGGTCTCCGACCGTGGGGCGCCTTATGCCATTTTGTTTGCAACCATTTCGGCCACCCGAGCATCATATAATCATACAAAACACGCGCAGAAATTCGCGACCAGGAGAAAAACCGTGTCTTACAAAGCCGTACTTGTCGTCCTCTGGGCCTGCTGTATCGCAGGAGCCGCAGTCGCGAGCGAAAGTCACCGACTTTGCGGGCTGCACGCACACGCTGAACAAATTCGACTGCACGACGAGCTGCAAGTGATTGCAGAGGAAACTGGCGTGCTGATCATTGCCGAGTTAGACGTAACAAACTAATCATCCCTTATGCTGTTTGTTACGTTTTGAATGGCGGTGGCTTCGGCCACCGCCATTTTTTTACCACATCTCGCGCAATCGCGACGCAACATCAATCTGGCGACCAGAACGCCTGCCAAACGGGCCATCCCTGGCTTCCGAACGCCCCTCGAATCGCTTCTCCAGTGTCTCTAACAACGCCTCCGTCATGAATCGGCTGCGGGCCCCGTAGACATGCTTATCGCCATCTCTGCGTTGCTGGGTAACGTGATATCGAAGTGGGGCGATCAATGACAATGACTGTTTCGCGCGCGTCATGGCCACGTACAACAAACGTCGTTCTTCTTCGATCATCTCCGGTTTTCCCGTCGCAAACTCGGACGGAAAATTGCCGTCCGAAACGTTCAGAACAAAGACGGACTCCCACTCCTGACCTTTCGCCGAGTGCACGGTCGAAAGAACCAGATAATCCTCATCAAGCAATGGATCACCCGCAAGATCTCCAGCCGCGGACGGTGGGTCCAGAGTCAATTCAGTTAAAAATCGCTCGCGCGTCGGATATCGCCCGGATACCTGTTCGAGTTGTTCCAGATCCGCTTCACGGGTATCAAGTCCGTCATACAGTCGTTCAAGCTGCGGTTGATACCAGCAGCGCACAGCGGATAGCTGCGACTGCCATCCCTGTTCTTCGAACTCGGCGCCCGACAACGATTCCAGCAAATCGCAAAACGCCGTCCACCCTTCGCGGCAAGCCGCTGGCGCACGAAACGACCGCAATGCCGAAAACAGATGATCGCCGATAGCCAGGTGTTCGAAACAGCGAGTCGCGTGGGCGGGGCCCATGCCAGGCATTAATTTCAGTACACGAAAAGCTGCAATCTCGTTCTTCGGATTCTCCGCCCACTTCAACACTGACAAGAGGTCCTTGACGTGTGCCGCTTCGAGAAATTTGAGCCCACCATATTTCACATAGGGAATATTTCGCCTCACAAGCTCGAGTTCCAGCCGGTCACTGTGATGAGAACCACGGAACAACACGGCCTGCTCTTTTAACTGCATCCCCAGCTCTCGGTTCTCGAGAATCGACTTGACCACGTACTCCGCTTCAGCATCACCATCTTCAACTGTCACGTAACGAGGCTTGCTGCCATCCTTGCGTGCAGAAAACAGGTTCTTGCGGTACTGGCGCTCGCTTTCCGCGATCAATTGATTGGCACTGTCCAGGACGGGTTGGGTTGAGCGATAGTTTTGTTCCAGCGTAATTATCTGCGCCGACGGCATGTACTGATCTGGAAACCCCAGGATGTTTTCGACTTCTGCCGCACGAAATGAATAAATCGATTGCGCATCATCGCCAACCACCGTAATGCCTTTGCCGTCTGGCTTCAGGGCGTTCAGGATTTGTGCTTGCACGAGGTTGGTATCCTGGTATTCATCGACCAGAACATGATCGAACGACGAACCTATCTGTTCGGCAAACTCCTGCTCTGCAACCAGGTGCTGCCAGTACAAAAGCAGGTCGTCATAGTCGAGCGCCTGGTTTTGTTGTTTGCGCAAAACATAATGTCGAAACAATTCGGCCAGCTCATCGGCCCAGTCAGCGCACCAGGGATAGGTGGCGTCCAGCGTTGCAGATAAAGGCCGCCGGGTATTGACACAACGCGAGTAAATCGCGAGGCAGGTGTCTTTTTTGGGGAAGCGGCGGGACGTCCGTGTCAGCTTCAGTTCGTGGCGAACGACATCCAGAATATCCGCAGCATCACCACGATCCAGCACCGAAAAGCCCGGATCCAGTCCCAGGTTGTGTGCAAAGCGACGCAACAGGCGATTCGCCACGGAATGAAAGGTCCCGGACCAGGGCAAGCCGGCAGCAGGCAGAACGGCTGCGCCATGTCCCTTCGTTGCCGCCCGGACAATGGACTCCACACGCCTCGTCATTTCCTGCGACGCCCGACGCGTAAACGTCAGTAAAAGAATGCGCTCCGGACTGATACCCGAAATCACCAGATGCGCCACCCGGTGCGCCAATGTCATTGTTTTGCCGGTTCCGGCCCCGGCAATGACCAGTAGTGGCCCCGATGAAAAAACCTTGTCCTTAGACAACTCTCCGTATGCGGCAGCCTGACGTTGCGCGGGATTCAATGTTCCCAGATGGTCATATGTCTGCTCTGCTGGCAACACGGCAGTCCCCTGTAAAAGTCTGTATTTTTATACAGTACTGTATATATTTACAAGGTTTTCTTCAGGAATTGCTCGATTTGTTCAGCGAGCCATTCCGGTGCCTCAAAGTGGACCATATGACCCACCCCGCCAACTTCGACTGTCTCGCTAACGGGAAACGGCAATGTCGCAATATCACCAAACTGACGAGCGAACGGACTATTGGCACCGCTGACCAGCAACACGGGGGCCCTCACACTGCGCCAGCAAGCCTCGGTCTCAGCGCGCCGATACAGCACCGCATTGGGCATTTTGTGTTTGGGATCGGCGCGCAGACTGATATCGGCACCCTTTTCGCTTGCCCATTCCCGCGCAATGAAGCCCGCCTTGGCCTTGCTGAGGCCAGCGTTGCGCAAAGCTATCTTCCTCGCCAGATCAGCAAAATCCGGGTATCGGGAAAACTGTGCCGGCGTCTCTTGCGCCTCAAGCCAGCCACGGTAGCGTTGCGGCGCATCTTCAGGGTCTGAATCAACCAGCCCGAAGCCTTCAACGTTAATGACAGCGTTCACGCGCTCCGGCATCGACCCGGCATAAAGCGATGCAATGTTGCCGCCCATGCTGTGGCCAACCAGACTGACCGGCTCATCCGGCGAATAGTGTTGCAGAATCTCGTGCAAATCCGCCAGATAGTCTGGAAACCAGTACGGGCCATCCGCGTGTGAACTGCGGCCGAACCCTCGCCAATCCGGCGCGACAACCCGCCAGCGAGACGCAAGCGCATCAACAACAAACTGAAAAGTAGACCCCGTATCAGCCCAACCGTGCAGGTAAAAGATGATGGGCGCGTCATCGTCGCCCCATTCATTGACACAATAGTCGATGCCCCGAACACGTAGTCTTCGCATTCGTCTTGTCACGACAGGCCGGTAGATTTCAGTATCGATCATTTCTGTGTTTCACACTGCGCTTACAGCACTCGTGACTATGTTACGTCAGGTCGTGTATAAAACGACTTGAATCCTTGAAGAATAAAACGGCATGACGTTCGAGATCGCACTCGTCCTGGGCATATTGGTTATCTCGCTGATACTTTTTATCAGCGAAGTTATCCGTATGGACGTTGTCGCGTTACTCGTGCTCGGCGCGCTGGCTGTTACCGGCCTGGTCGATTCGAACCAGGCGTTCGCCGGTTTCAGCAATAGCGCCGTTATCACGGTCTGGGCGATGTTCATCCTGAGCGAAGGCCTCACACGGACAGGCATCGCCGATATCATCGGCCGGCAAGTGATGCGTTTCGGCGGCAGCCGTGAAATGCCGCTGATTTTCGTCATTATGATAACCGGTGCCGTTTTGTCGGCCTTCATGAACAACATCGGCGTTGCGGCTCTAATGCTTCCCGTTGTCGTCGAAGTTGCGCGCAGGACCGGCGTTGCCGCTTCACGATTGCTAATGCCTCTCGCCTACTCGACCCTGCTCGGCGGATTGACGACCCTGATCGGAACACCACCTAACCTCCTGATCAGCGAGTCTCTGGTGTTGGGCGGGCATGAACCCTTCGCGCTCTTCGATTTCATGCCGTTGGGCGGCGCCGTCATGGTAATAGGTGTCATCTTTGTCGTTATTGGCGGACGATTCCTGTTACCCAGCACCAGCGTCAAGCGCGATAAGCACGTCAGCCAGCGCAGCCTGCGCTCGCAGTACAAATTGCAGGAACGCACGTTCGTCATGCACGTGCCAATGGATTCAGTGCTGGTTGGAAAAACGCTTGCGGAGTCCCGTATCGGGGCATCGACAGGCCTTATAATCCTGTCGCTGTTGCGCAATGGCCGCAACGACACATTACCCAGACGGCAAACGGTGATTCGTGGCGGCGACGGCCTGCTGGTGCAGGGCCGAATTGATCAGTTCAGAGAATTACGGCGCTGGAGCGATCTGGTCATTGAGCGCGAATCCTCCGTGCTCAAATCAATGGTCGCATCAAAAGTCGTATACGCCTCGGTCGTTGTGAACGAGGGCTCTCCCGTTGTCGCCGAACTGATCCGACACGCAGCCTTCAGAACTCGCTTCGATGTTGCGGTTGTCGGCGTCCTTCGCAAGGGACGCTATCGCTTGACCAATCTTGCGTATGTTCCAGTGAAAGCGGGAGACCAGGTTTTGGTGCAGGGCGAGGTCGATGCGATCGCACAACTCGAGAAGTTCCCGGACTTCAAAGACGTCGAAATTTTCTCGCCTGACCAGTTGCGCGACGCCTACCAGACGGACGAACGAATGTTCGTCGTCAGGGTGCCAAAGGACGGCGACCTTGCGGGGGAAACGCTGCAAAAGAGCCGCCTCGCTGACGTGTTCGACTTTCGAGTGCTCGCTATCTTTCGTGACGGCGAACTCAGGATAATGCCGCGCGGCGATGAGATTTTGCTGGGCAGCGACTTGTTGCTTATTGAGGGTCAACAGACCGACCTCGATGTATTACGAGGCATGCAGGAACTTGAGATCGATACCAAGGTGCCCGGTAACCTCGGAACACTCGAGTCCGAGCGCCTGACACTAATGGATGCCACGCTTGATCCTCGCTCATCGCTCGCGGGCAAAACTGTCGGCGAGATGAACTTTCGAGAGCGCTACGGTATTGAACTCGCCGGGATTTGGCGCGAGGGAACCACTATCGGCACCGAACTTGCTGATGAGCGACTGCAAATCGGCGACGCGCTACTGCTTTTGGGACCGCGAGATCGACTGCAGTTGTTGTCAACCGATTCGGATTTTCTGATTCTCACACCGCTCGGGCAGGAGCCGCCTGACACGCGCAGAGCACCGCTCGCCGCGCTCATCATGGCAGGGGTTGTAGGTTCTGTGATGATGGGAATGGCGCCCATTTCCGTTGCGGCCGTCATCGGCGGCACCATTATGGTGCTGACGGGCTGCCTGAATATGGAGCAGGCATACCGGTCTATCGACTGGCGCGCTATTTTCCTGATCGCCGGCATGCTGCCGCTTGGCACTGCAATGCAGGATAGCGGTGCAGCCGTCTATCTCGCAAACCAGGTGATGGAGTTGCTCGGCGATGCCGGGCCGTGGCCGGTGATCATGGGTCTTTATATCCTGACCGCCATGGCGACCATGATCATCCCGACCGCAGCACTGGTGGTATTGATGTCGCCGATCGTCTTGTCTGCCATGTCAGAAATGGGACTGCAGCCGGAAACAGCCATGATGGCTGTTGCAATGGCGGCGTCCGCAAGTTTTACCAGCCCGATATCGCACCCGGCCAACATTCTGGTCATGGGCCCGGGTGGCTATCGCTTTGTTGATTACCTGAAAGTTGGCGTGCCATTAACCATCGTGGTGTTTATTACCGTCATGGTGTTACTGCCTATTCTGTGGCCGCTGGCCCCTGTTTAGAACATGAGTCCATTTCGTGGAGGCAATAAAGTGACCGAAAGAGTTGTAATAGTGGGGGCAGGACACGCTGCGGGACAATTGGTGGCGTCGCTTAAACAAAAGAAGTTCGCTGGGCAGATCGTGCTCGTGGGTGATGAGAAATACCTCCCCTACCAAAGACCCCCGCTATCCAAGAAATTCCTGTCAGGGGACCTTTCGGCCGAGCGACTGTTCGTCAAGCCGGCCGGGTTTTACGATGACCCCCAAATCGAACTCCGACTCGACACTCTGATCACGAAAATAGACCGGGAAGGCAAGATACTGAGAACTGAGAGCGGCGACGATATTTCGTACGACACGCTGATTCTTGCGCTGGGATCGAGGGTACGGCAGCTGCCGATAGAAGGCGCCGATCTGGATGGCGTGCATTACCTGCGCAGCATTGCCGATGTAGACGGCATTCGAAGCGAGTTAGAAAGCAAAAAGAATGCCGTTATCGTCGGTGCTGGCTACATTGGACTCGAGGTCGCTGCGGTAACGCGCCAACTGGGCCTCGATGTTACTGTCGTCGAAATGGCTGACCGCGTAATGAGTCGGGTTGTGTCTCCTGAAATATCAGACTTTTACCAGATCGAGCACACCAATCACGGCGTCAAATTGCGACTCTCTACTGGAATCACCGCTTTCCGTGGCAAAGATCGTATCGAAGCGGTGGAAACGGCGGACGGTGAGTTAATTCCTGCCGATTTCGTTGTCGTGGGTGTCGGCATCCTGCCGAATACAGAGTTGGCAACCGACGCCAGTCTCGACGTCGAAGACGGAATAGTTGTAAACGACCGCTGCCAGACCAGTGATCCGAATATTTACGCGGTGGGTGATTGCACCCGCCACCCGAACGCTATTTACGCTCGCCAGCTGCGACTGGAGTCTGTACACAACGCTCTGGAACAAGCAAAAACGGCCGTTAGCAATATTTGCGGTGTCGAAGCGCATTATTCACAGGTGCCCTGGTTTTGGTCAGACCAGTACGATCTTAAACTTCAGATCGCAGGACTCTCCACAGATTACGACGACGTCATTATCCGCGGAAATCCTGCCGACCGGTCATTTGCCTGTTTGTACTTGAAGAACAAGACGCTGATCGCTACTGACGCCGTAAATTCGCCAAAAGAATTCGTGCAATCGAAAGCACTTATTGCAAATCGTGCCGAGCTTGATCGCGATCAGCTTGCGAACACAGACATTCAGCTCAAGGAACTACTGGAATAACGGCGGCTAATTGTCGTCGGGAAGGCTGTCCATTTCGGCATCGACGTCAGCAGATACGCTTGGCAACTCAATGATCAATTGCCCTTCGGCAGCCAGTGGTCCGTCCTCCACGCGCCAGGCACCGACAGACAGTGTCTCGACACCCAGCATTTCCATTCCCGCAAACTCACCGGACCCACCCACTACTCTGGCCATACCCAACGTCCCGGGTCCGTCCGTGATGTTGCCCATCCATGTTCCTTTCCAGGTATCGCCCGAGTGACGATAGGCAGGAATGACGATGTCTCGCAGATAATCCCAGTAATTTTCGGATTGCTCCACAAAGAAGCTGCCTTGGCCGGGCAAATACACGTACCAGATACTATCAAGCAGCGCTTTGCCCTTCAGGAGGTGCGTGCTTTCTGCTGCCGATGAGACTTTGACCCCCACCCCGGCCACGTGACTGCGCCCGTCCCGTAACACTGTGACCATCGCTGAGCTTTGCCGGATTGGAGCTTCCCAGAGCTGCTGAACCTTCTCCGGTAGCGGGTCGATTCGAGATTCGCCATCGTTCGTGTACATGATGGCATCCGCTGCGACGGCAGAATAACTCAACATCACCGTCTGTGAATCAGTCACAGCCAATGGCGAAAGCGCCCGTTTACCAACGAACGGATTGTAGGTCAGTCCAACCGCAAACAATGCCACGCCCGTCAACAGACCCAGCAGCAGAACCACTATGTATTTCATTCGAGTGACTCCGCTTCTTGATCTTCAAAAGGAACCGAATTGCTTACGTATGTAGCCAGTAACTCGATACGTCCCAGGGGAGCATCGTCGCCGCCAGACGTGTCAGGAACCCAGCGCTCCGTTATAAAGCCCGTCAGATCATCAAACTCCTGTGACCCGGCCCGTAACTTTCCGATTCTGCGACCACCCTCGAGCGACTGAGGCTCCATGCCAACAAACAGTGATCCGCGAGCCGGCAAATGAATAATCCAGTCGATGATGTCAGCATCGTTCTCTTTTGCCAGCGCACGCGACGCGACGCCGATAACTGTATTTTGCGCATTACGAACTTTGAATATCTCTATGCTGACAGTGGAGAGAACCTCGTCTTTCGGCCATTCCAATCCAATCGGTAAGCTCGAGTTCTGTCCCGCAGCGCCAGTCATGATGCGGTCACCCGGGACATTGATATGGAACGCCTCCCGACTACCGCCATTGGGTGCAACCGAAACGAGCGATACTTCTCGATACTGGTCAACGACAGGAACTGCAAACAGCACACCCGCCGCCGCCACGATGCCCAGCAAAATCCCGAATATGAAAGTTTTTAGCAAAACGTCACCGCCGCCTGTTGTTATGTGCCTTTCTAAGGCTGTGGCAGTAAGTTTAGTTAAGTTGCAACATATCCAACAACGAATACGATCGATTTTGTGACGGACCGCACACCTGACCGCCACCGAAGGCGCCGTGTTCCCGGAAATGTCTCTACCGCGTCGTACGCGGCGCGCCTGGGCAGTCTTAAGCGAAATACTGCCGCAAATACTCATCCAGTCCGATCACATCGGCCGTTTCGATCTCTTGCTGACGTTGCAGCGATTCGCGGGCTTCCCGGCGGAGCCGTTCGTTTGAAGCATCATCGGGTTGGGTAATCGAGGCAAAGTAGTCGCGATGACTTTGCGCCATCGACAGCGCAAAGCCAAAAAAGCTTGTGTTGGCTTGCCGGATTTCAGCGATTATTCGAGCTGACGGTGTCGCGTCAGGCTGATCGATCAGGTCTTGCATCAGACGCGTAGCTTCGGAGTAGCTGTCGTTATTATCGTGTCGATCCAGTTCGGCTGCGACAGCCAGTACACCATCGATAATCTC
>Ga0055584_100004354_pt1 | contig 13926 bp, 11 predicted proteins | sample OSDHelmetaG_FD_58716 | JGI IMG/M metagenome (GOLD analysis project Ga0055584, IMG submission 58716) | Pelagic marine sediment microbial communities from the LTER site Helgoland, North Sea, for post-phytoplankton bloom and carbon turnover... | ecosystem: Environmental > Aquatic > Marine >... | reverse complement strand
AAATTTCTGTTTGGATTAGGGAAATGTTGATAAACTCGTTGGCTAAGTAGAGCGAAGTTTAAGTTGAGAATAGCAGCCTTTTGTTCCAAATTTGCATCTAAATAGAGCAAGTCATCTGCTGAATGGCTTGCCATAAGCGGAGCGGTCAAGTCCTCAGATTGAAAAAAAAGAACCACTTGTTTGGCGATTCGATCTTCTCCTGCCCAGCTCAATCTATTATAAATCCAATAAATATCATCGACTAATTCCACCACAAGACCTCTACCTTTTATCAACTCAAATGCCAATAAGACATTGTTTAAGTCGGCATGTGCCGCCAACAAATGAATCTTAGATATTTCATTAGGAGTGTATTGCATTTAGTTGAGGTATAATTCAGAAAAAAACAGCTAATTCTCTTGTAAATTAAGATAAAAAACGGAAGTGGTTTAGAATTGCATCTTTTTTGATTCCTACTTAATTCTAAACAACTTCCTCTACAAAAAAGACCGCTATAAACGTATCTTATAACAAAAAAATGCCGACTTTTGTTCCTTTAAGAATAAAAGTTCCCTAGTCTAATTCACAATTAAGATCTAATGAAAAACATAGGAGCAATACGTTTGTTGTTAATGGCAAACTTTATTTCAGGCATAGCGCAAGGAATTAGCATGATTTCGATTCCAGCTTACTTTGCTAGAACAGAACAATCCAATTGGTTTAATATTGCTTATGCAATGATTACCTGCGTGAGTCTAGTTTGGTCGATTTACGGAGGAACTTTAATTGACAAATACAATCGTAAGCATATTTTTTTAGTCTTGAATGTTGTTAATGCGTTGGCGATTGGAGGAATTGCCTATTTGGAAGGCATGAATATGGGGGACACAAACTATTGGGCAGCAGCAGTTTTTGCGCTTACTTTTTGGAATTATAACTTACATTATCCCTGTTTTTATGCCTTTATGCAGGAAATTACAGAACGAGAAAATTACAATAAAATAGCTTCTTATATAGAAGTTCAAAGCCAAATGGCGTCGGCATTTGCAGGGGCAGGGGCTGCGCTGTTGTTGGGAGGTGGCTTGACGACTAGTTTTTTTGTTTTTGAGATAGAACCTTGGTCTTTATCTCAAGTTTTTACCTTAGATGCTTGTACGTATTTGGTGGCTTTAGCGATTATTTATGCCATTCGTTTTGTGCCGATTGAAGAACGCAAAGAAGAGTTGGGTTCGGTGGCAGAGCGGTTAAAAGTGGGCTACGAATATTTGAAAACACGGCCTTATGTTTTTCTATTTGGAATCGTGACACATGCTGTTTTTGTCGTCACGTTGTTGCATGTTTTTAACTTAGCCCCGCTATATGTTGCCCAACATTTAGAAGCCCCAGCACAAGTATTTGCTATTTCAGAAATATTTTATGCAACAGGAGCCATCATCGCAGGTTTAGCTATTCATAAAATATTTGGAGGGATGGCCTTTGTGAAAGCGATTATTATCATGATGCTCATTACGATTTTGGAATTGCTTGGTTTAATTGCGAGTAATGAAGTTTGGGTCTTTTATTTGGTCTCGGTCTTCTTGGGAATTACGAACGCAGGGATTCGAGTCATTCGAGTTTCTTATTTATTTCAGGTCTTGCCCAACCAAGTAATGGGACGAGTCAACAGCATTTTCTTCCTGTCCAATGTAATGGCTCGGATTATATTTTTAACCCTTTTTAGTTTAACCTTTTTTCACCATTCAGGAAACGTAATTTATACTTTTTTAATCCTAAGTATGTTTATCTTTGTCTGCCTATTGATTTTAATGTTTTTTTATACTAAAATAACGTTAAACAAAGAACCGAATGAAGTATTGTAAGGAGCTTAGTAGTAGTATATTTTAAGAAAGAATAATAAAAGATGAGAACAAAAATTCGTTTACTTATAGATTGCAGTATTCAAATCCTTTTAATTAGCTTGTTATTATTACAAATAAGGGCTAATCCTGAACAAACGATACCGTACTTAGGGGCTTTCGTTTTCATGATATCTGTTTGGCAAATTTTCCATGCCATTTATGTCGTTCAAAAACATCAAGATTGGTACCGAAGTTTATACCTTGAACAGATCAAACGGATTATAATAATCGTTGCATTTGTCTTGACCTTTGCCGCTACGATTGCTATTGCTACATTGGGGCTTTTCTTGCCCTATGTTTTAAAAAGTTTGGAAGTACTAGGTTTGGGTTTAAGTTTGGTGGTCGCCTTTTTGGCATTTCAGTATTTTGGTCGTTCACTACTCAATTTGTACAGCTACTATAATCGCCCTCGTTCTTTTTGGGATTTGTAAGAACGACCCAATAGTATAGTTTTAAAGTTTTTTGCGTGAGAATAACTAAATGTAGTGTAACAAAAGTATTTATAGTTTGAAATCAAGGGCTAAGACTACGATTGGATGGCTTTAACTGCTCGAATAGATAATTAGAAAAATAAAAATATATTCACCTTGCAAGAAATAAAAAACACAAGAATCAAATGTTACAAATGTATGCGCCCTTCTAGCACCTGTATTTGTAAACACATAAGTCCCTTACAGACGAAGACTCGTTTTATTATTCTGATGCACCCGAAGGAGTACAAAAAAGAAAAAATCGGGACAGGTCGCATCACGAAACTTCAACTTGAAAATTCAGAAATTATAGTTGGTGTCGATTTTACCAAGAATAATCGTGTAAATGAAATACTGACTAAAGAAAATAGTTGTTCCTTTTTACTTTACCCAGGAAAAGATAATTTTAATTTATCAGTAAGAAAAAGTTCAGAATTAAATTCATTTATGGGGAACAATCCACACCTCTTTATTCTTGATGGTACATGGTCTTGCGCCCGCAAAATGCTTAAGTTAAGTAAGAACTTACAAAAACTAAAAAGAGTGAGTTTTGATAATAAAATAGAATCAAAATTTATTATAAAGCAGCAGCCAGCGGCTCTTTGTCTTAGTACGATTGAGTCAGTATATACCGTCTTAAATTTACTTAAGAAAGGCAACTTAGAACAATGTGAGACGAAGGATTTCCTTATTCCTTTTGAAAAAATAATTGAGTATCAACTCGAATATATTCTAAACCCAAATAGCAAACACTATCGTCCAACTGCGAGCAAAGAGATTCTACCTAAGAACACCTATAAGAAAAATGCAGAAAGAAAAATTCAGTTTGAACCAGAATAGATGCAATTATTGAATCAAAAAAAAGAGTGGCAAAACCCTATTTAGAGTCCTGATTTTTAGGCTTCGGTGCTTTCTTTTTTTCTGTAGTCGCTTCCTCTTCTTCTTCGACTTCTGGTGCAATTTCATTCGCCTTTTCTTCCGCCTTATTGGTTACTTTTTGAGCATGGTCAATGCGTTTTTCTGCCACAACAATACGCATTTCGGCGATTTTAATACGCATTTCAGCGGCTATAATTTTAGCATTCGCTCTTGCTCTTGCCCGAGCATCGGCTTCGGCTTTTCTTAACACATCTTCTTCTGAATCAATAGGTTCAGGCTCAGGTTCTTCTACGTCTTTTTTTGAACGTTTTCCTTTTGCTCTATCCTTAGCCTCTTGTGCTAACCGAGCGGCTTCTTCTGCTTTTTCTCTAGCTTCTTTGGCTAATCGAGCAGCTTCCTTCGCTCTAGCGATTGCTGCCAACTCTTTAGACAAGGCATCAGTCATTCTAGCTTTTGCAAATGCCTCCGCTTCTGCCGCCGCCGCCGCCGTTTCTTTCGCTCTAGCCTCCGCTTCTTTGGCTCTAGCTTCTGCCTCTTTAGCCTTCGCTTCTGCTTGTTTGGCTTCAGGTGTTCCAATGGCTTCCTTTGCTTTTTCTTTTGCCTCGATGGCTTTTTCTTTTGCTTCTTTCGCTTCTGCTTCGGCTTCTTTGGCAAGGGCAGCAGCTTCTTTTGCTTTTGCTTCTGCCTCTTTTGCTTTTACTTTCGCCTCCGCAGCAGCTATAGCGGCATCTTTCGCCCGAGCTTCTGCTTCTTTTGCTCTTGTGGCAGCACGTTTAGCCTGTTCTTCCGCACGTTTGGCCTCGGAAGCCGCTCGTAAATAGCTGTCGGCTTCCGAGATATAAATAGTAGCATAGTCAGGACCTAATTTTCTAAGCTTCATTCTATTACTTTTCTTATTGCCAATAGGGTTGCGGGTTAGCTCCAATTGTCGTAAAGAAAACAAGGGGTGTCGCATATTTTTTTCCTTATAAAAACAAGCAGGTAAGGTAGTAATTTGATTGTCTTTTAAAAATAAATAGGTAATGTTTTCCAAGGCTCCAATTTCATTGGGTATTTCGGTCAATAAGTTATGATCCAAACTTAGAATGATTAAGTTTTTTAGATTGCCAATACTAGATGGAAGCTCTGAAATCTGGTTATGAGACAAAAACAAACGCTGCAAATTTTTAAGCCGCTCCAGAGAATCGGGCAATTCGGCAATTCGATTATTATTGACCGACAAGGTTTGTAAATTAACCAAACCAGAAATACAAGAATCAGGAATGTTAGTCAATTGATTTTCGTGAATAAATAAGACTTCTAGTTGCTTTAATTTAGCCAAACTCGTTGGAAATTCTTTGAGTTGATTATTTTGTAAGTAGCAAACTTGCAAATTGTGGAGCGTACTCATGCTATTGGGAACCGTAGTTAATTTATTATTATCCAAATGGAGTGATTCTAACTTTTCCAACAAACCTATCGAGGCAGGAATTGTAGTCAAATCATTGTTTTCCAAATGCAAGGTCTCTAATTGAGACAGCAAGCCAATGCTTCGGGGTAATGTACGGATGATATTTTGATCTAGATATAAATACTGTAAATTAGCCAACTGAATAATATCTTGGGGAACAATGGTCAGATTGTTAGACGCCAAATTAAGTGTTCTAAGTCCTTGGTTTAATCCAATACTAGTCGGTAGTGTAGAGAGCTGATTTCCTGAAAGTTGCAAGACTCTTAAGTTCCTAAGCAAACCAATATCTTTAGGTAAAGCAGCAATGGAATTATTATCTAAATAGAGTTCTTGTAAGTTTTTAAACGTACAAATACCAGCCGTAATCTCTGTTAAGTTATTGTCACTCAACATAATTAAACGAAGCTGTTTTAGTTGGTCAAAGCTAGTTGGTAAAGCATGAATCTTATTACTATCGGCTCGAAGTATTTCAAGTGCTTTCCAATTGCCCATTGCTTCTGGGAAACTGTCGATCTTATTATTGTTCGCAATAAAGGTTTCTAAAGAAACCAGCTTTCCCATTTCACTTGGCAGCGTTTCTATTTTGTTTTTTTGAAGGTAGAGTTCTTCCAAATACTTCAAAGAACCGATGCTTGGAGGTAAATGCTTTAATTTGTTATTGTCCAAATTAATCTTGCGAAGATTCGGTATTTCATCAAATACATCAGGCAAGCTTTTCAATTCATTATAAGCCAAATCCAAATGGACAAGTTTCGTTAGTTTTTTTAAGCTGTCTAACGTATAATAAACTTTACTGTTATTAATCGTTTTAATCTGGTCGTCCCATCGAGCAATGATTTTTTCTCGTCCCATGACTCTGCGACTGCTACTGCGCAGGGTGTTGATACTATCTTGAAGCAACAATACTTCGTTGTCAATATCCCTTAATCGCTCCTGCAAGCCTCTCAATTTGAGTTTGTAGACTTCATTTGGTTTTTCTAAGGCTAAGCGCAAAGAAGTGAAAACGTACTTTCTATCCAAAGCTGTTTTTAACTCTAAGGAATCAAAAACTTGAGCAAAAGTTGCTTGATAGAAAAATAGGAATAAGGGAATTAAAACAAATAATTTCATAATTAGCAGTCGTTTTTCAATGCATCACGAGCAAATACTATGCTCTAGCCATTGGATAATTGCGTGATTTAGTGCCTTTCAATTTTTCTTAAAAAAAAGCAATGATTTACTTACTGTAAAATATCAAAAAAAAATGTGCTAGAATAATAATACGCTATAAATAAAAAAAATCTAACTCGGGGAGGAGTTCGATTGTAATAACAACAGATCATTTAGGAGATGTAGGACTTTTGAAATTATAGGCTGGTGAGTTATTTTTATAGTAATTTTTTTTGTTGTAATAATGGAAAGATAAACTTCTAGAGGATACCATTTTTATTATTTATAATACCTAGGAATCTAAAGGTTAGAGATAGAGCAAAAAAAAAATTGTATTTTGCAGCTTACTATTATAGAATACTTCGTTTTTTTATAACATTATTTCGTGGAGAAATTATATTAGTTTGATTATTTGTAAGATAGCTTCGATGTACCAAAAGTGCTAAATTGATAATAATCAAACTAATATAAAATGGTTTTGGTGAAAAACTAAAAAATCCACAAAGTATCCTTATGAAAAATAAATAAATATTATTGGTTTGATTACCACATTAATATAAAAAGCAAATGAAGTATACATTCCCTAATCAAAAAGATATTCTAAAAGCAGATGAAAAAATTTCTTCCCATCGTATGGATTCTTGTAGGTGGTTTACTCCTGTCTTTTATTGGAGTGAAAAACCATCCTAGTCAAGGGCATAGAATGGTGATTGTCAAGCATAAACCTAGTTTTAAATTAGTATATTATTCTCCAATTGGAGATTCAAAAAAATTGCTAGAAGAGTTAAGCCCCGAAGAACAGAAAGAAGAACTCTTGTACCGAGAATTCATAAAACGCTCCGAATCACATACAATTGATAATATTGCCTTAGTTTTTTTTCAACTAGGAATTTATCTAATTGTGCTCAATCTCTTAAAATTAATCTTTTTTAGACGAAAGTATCGCTTCAAATTAGGGCGTTTCATTTCTTTAAATCTGATTGGTCTTGCTATTGCAATGGGGGTTTATCAGATTTATTGGACGAAAGACCTTGCATTATGGATGGCTTTATTAGGGCAGGTTATTTTAAATTTAATGTTGATCTTTCCTAGATTACGAAAAAACGCTTAAAATAGAATCAAAATGAAAACGACGAATCGCCTAATTCACGAGACTAGTCCTTACTTATTACAACATGCACACAATCCCGTAGATTGGTATCCTTGGGGGCAAGAAGCCTTGGATAAAGCGAAGGAAATGGACAAACCAATTTTGGTGAGTATTGGCTATTCAGCCTGTCATTGGTGTCATGTTATGGAACGTGAGTCTTTTGAAAACGAGGCGATTGCAAGCTTTATGAACGAGCATTTTATTAATATAAAAGTAGATCGAGAAGAGCGGCCAGATGTTGATTCGATTTATATGGAGGCGGTACAATTGGTACAGAATGGGCAAGGAGGTTGGCCTTTAAATTGCTTTTTGATGCCCGATGGACGTCCATTTTTTGGAGGAACTTATTTTCCGCCGAATCCTGCCTATCAACGGGCTTCTTGGATACAGGTTTTGCAAAATTTATCGAAAGCTTATCAAGAACGAAGGGAAGATGTAGAGGCACAGGCCAATCAATTGCTTGGGCATATTCAGAAAGCACAAACCCAGTTTTCAAATACGATTACGCTTCCCGAAGAGGAGCAGGCTTTTGATGCTTCTTTTATAAAAAATACCTTTGAGAGCCTGTCACAGAATTTTGATGAAGAAAATGGCGGCTTTGGTGGTGCACCCAAATTCCCAGGAACAATGCCTTTGCAGTTTTGTTGGAATTATTACTTGGCAGAAGGAGACGCAGCGGCTTTAGAACACTTGTTGCGCTCTTTGGACAAAATGTCAAATGGAGGAATTTATGACCATTTAGGCGGTGGATTTTCACGATATACGGTGGACGAACGTTGGTTGGTTCCGCATTTTGAGAAAATGCTGTATGATAATGCGTTGTTGGTCGGGCTATTGGCTGATACCTATAGGTTGACGGGGAAGCCGTTGTACAAACAACGGATTGAAGAAACATTGGCTTGGGTAGAGCGAGAAATGTTGTCGGCAGAAGGTGGTTTTTATGCGGCTTTAGATGCGGATTCGGAAGGTGTAGAAGGCAAGTTTTATGTTTGGGATAAAGCCGAAATTGTAGCTGTTTTAGGCGAAGAAAGTACGCTGTTTTGTGCCTTTTATGATGTTTCGGAAGAGGGGAATTGGGAAGAAAAAAACATCTTGAATATTCCTCTTGATAAGGCGGCGTTTATGGAACAACATTTGGTCGAAAATGAAGGAGAGTTTGATGCCTATTTATTCAATTGTCGAGCGAAATTATTAGCAGAACGAACCAAAAGAGTCCGCCCTGGATTGGATGATAAAATGCTTTTAGATTGGAATATGATGTTGGTAACGGCTTATTGTAAAGCCTACAAAGCCTTGGGAATTGAAGCCTATAAAAAACGAGCTTTGAAAGCCTTGGTCTTTGCTCTCAAATCGTTTCGAGTTGGGGAAGACAGCTTACATTTATACCATAGTTACAAAAATGGAGAGGCAAAACACCATGCCTTTTTGGACGATTATGCCTTTTTAATTGAAGCCTTAATTGAGGTACATACGATTACTCAAGATACTTCTTACAGCGATTTGGCAAAAGAATACCTTGATTTTGTAAACAATGAATTTTGGGATTATCAACAGCATTTGTATTACTTTACGTCAGCCAAACAGCAAGATATTATCATACATAAAAAAGCTATTTATGATGGCGCAACGCCTTCTGGAAATGCGATTATGTTGCATAATTTACAACGTTTGGGCATTTTGTTTGACGCACCCCAATATAGAGCACAAGCCTTGAAAATGGCTTTGGTCGTGAAAGATAAAGTAGCAGAATCTCCTTCTTCTTTTGGACAGTGGGCAAATGCTTTGTTTTTGGAAGTATATCCATTAAAAACGCTTGCTGTAATGGGAACAGAAACGAATTTGACCGTTCAAAGCTTGCTAAGTAAGGCTCTTTTAAATACGTTTATTTCAACTGAGGACACCAAAGCAGTTCGAGGATTAAGCATTCCTGCAACAACAGGGGCGATCAGTATTGTTGTTTGTAAAGATTATACGTGTAATTTGCCAGTTGATTCGGTAGAAGCTGCTTTAGCTTTATTATGATAAAAAATAACAAAATGAGGATAGCGGTTAATACAAGGTTCTTGATGTCCAATAAGTTGGAGGGAATGGGATGGTTTACACACGAAACCTTGAAACGGTGGGTCGAGTGGCATCCTGAGCATGAATTTATCTTTATTTTTGATCGACCATTTTCAGAAGAATTTATTTTTGCCGACAACGTGACGGGCGTGCAAGCGTTTCCGCCTGCTCGGCATCCTTTGTTGTTTTATTGTTGGTATGAATGGGCGGTTCCTCGTGTTTTGAAAAAACAGAAAGCAGATGTTTTTGTCTCGCCCGATGGGTTTTTATCTTTGAGTACCCCAGTGCCGACCTTGATGGTTTTGCACGACATTGCTTGGAAACATTTTGAAAAGCACGTCTATTATACCGCCATGAAGTACTACAACTATTATGTGCCTAGGTTTGTACAGGCAGCGACTCGAATTGCGACGGTTTCGGAATATTCTAAGCAAGACATCGTAGATGCTTTTGATGCAGATGCCACTAAAATTGATGTGGTTTATAATGGTAGTCATCATAATTATCAGCCATTGAGAGCAGAAGCGCAAGCCAATATTCGAGCGAAGTATAGTGCTGGGCAAGCTTATTTTTTATACGTAGGTTCTATTCATCCCCGTAAGAATGTTCCGAATTTATTACGAGCGTTTGAGGCTTTCAAAAAACAAACTAAATCGCCGCTAAAATTACTTTTTGCAGGGCGAATTATGTGGCAAGGCGGTCCTGTCGGGGAATTATTAGAGACATTAAGTAGCAAAGAGGACATTGTTTTTTTAGATTACGTTCCAAATGATTTATTACCCAAAATAGTGGCGTCGGCATTCGCTTTGACCTATGTTTCTTTGTTTGAAGGCTTCGGAATTCCAATTTTGGAAGCGATGTATTGTGACGTGCCTAGTATTACGTCCAATTGTTCTTCTATGCCTGAAGTAGCAGGCGATGCAGGTTTACTTGCTGATCCAACTTCTGTTGAGAGTATTTGTACTCAAATGATAGATTTGTGGGAAAGCCCCGCTTTGCGCCAAAGTCTAGTGGAAAAAGGGCGGATTCAACGCCAAAAATTTTCTTGGGATTTGACGGCAAAACGTTTGTGGGACAGCTTGGAGCAAATTATGCCAAATAAATAAAGCCCTTATAATAAAGCATATAATTTAGGAACAAAAATAAGCGCTCCAACCAAGGCCGCTCCAATTGCACACAACAAAACCGCTCCTGCGGCAATGTCTTTGGCTTTTCCAATCAATTCATCCTGTTCAGGCGAGACCTTATCTGCTAAATATTCTAAGGCAGAATTCATCGCTTCCATTGCCATAACTAAAACAATACAGAGAATAAGCAAGCACCATTCTATCAAAGGAACTTGGAGTAAGAAAGCCAATGGAACAACAATAATGGTTGCCAATAAGTGCATTTTTGCATTTGGATGCTGCGAGAACAAATCTCTTAAGCCTTTAAATGCCCATTTGAAACTGCTAATCCGTTGTTGTATAAATTTTATCATTTTGTATCCAATTTCTGAATTTAAAATTTGGTGAAATTCATTGTTCTCCAGAAGGTCGATCCTATTTCGTAGTGATCATTAAGGGCAAAGTGCTCGTAGACGAATTGAGTGCCATTTTTACGAAAAATAGAGTTCAAATGAGGCATAAAAAAAAGCAACACACTTTCGTATGTTGCTTTTCAAGATTGTATGAGAAGTTAAAACTTCTTATTTGTTCTTGTTGATAATAACAGTCTGAGTTTTGCTAGCACCAGTTTCATCTTCGATAACGAACTTGTAAGTACCGTCTTCTAAAGATTGAACGTTAAGAGCATTGTAGTTGTTACCATCTTCTACTTGAAGTACACGGTGAGCTGCAGTTTTGTAGCCTTCCTCATCAAATAATTTCATAGTCAATTTTCTTTGCTCTTCAGATTTTAGAGAGAAAACGAATACATCATCGTTTACTTCATCCTCAGCAATCATTTCGATGTCTAAAACTTTTGCTACTTTCTCAGCAGCCATTAAAGATGTGTAGATTGTTGCAACAATTTGTTGATCATCTTCACCATCATCCATCATCAATACGATGGCAACCATTTTGTCTTCTTGCGCTGGCGCAAATGCAAAAGTAGAGCTTACTGCTACTACCATTGCTACTACTAATAATAAAACCTTCATAGCTAATTAGTTTTTATTTGTTAAAAAAAAAATGAATCCAAATTCTTTACCTTTATTAGAAACAATAAAAAGGAAAAAATGTTTTTTATTGTGTTAGAATTGTCTTTTATCGTTCATTATGAGTCATTTATTATATCAAATATAGGGTTTTATTTCTTCAAAGCAAGCTTTTATGTAAAAAAAAAGAGATTTCTATATAAAAAAATATGTTAATAGGTACATAAGTTAAATCTTGTGCAATTTAAAAGCTTTTAAATAGTATTTTGTTAAAATTTTATTTTGTTAAAATTAGTTATTGTAAAACATAAGATTAAATAAGCTTTAATGTTTATTTTAGAGCTGAAGTTGATTTTTTTCAAAAAAAAAGATAGATCATGTATAATAAAATAGAAAAAGCGATTACTTCCATTCAAGTACAACTACAAGATTTTCAGCCTAGAATAGGAATTATTTTAGGAACAGGGCTAGGGTCTTTTAGTAAAGAAATTGATATTGTTTTGGAAATTCCTTATAATCAAATACCTTATTTTGCCGAGCCAACGGTAGAAGGTCATGTAGGAAATCTAATTTTTGGTTATCTTAAGGGCATGCCCATTGTCGCTATGGCAGGGCGGTTTCATTATTATGAAGGATACAGCATGGAAGAAGTGACATTTCCTGTTCGAGTGTTGAAATATTTGAACATCGAACGATTGATTATTTCAAATGCAGCTGGAGGCGTGCAAGAGCATCTTTATCCTGGCGACTTAGTTTTTATCAAAGATCATATTAATTTACATGCTCAAAATCCATTGCGAGGTAAAAACGATACTAGGCTAGGCGTTCGATTTCCCGATATGTTAAAGGCTTATGATACGGAATTGAATAAAAAGGCCTTAGTAATTGCTGAAAAAAATAAGATTCGAGCTTTTGAAGGGGTTTATGTTGGAACACAAGGTCCAAATTTGGAAACACCAGCAGAATACAACTTCTTTAATATCATAGGAGGAGATGTTGTTGGAATGTCTACGATTCCAGAAGTCTTGGTTGCCAAGCACATGAATTTACCCGTATTGGTGGTGTCGGTTATTTCTAATCGCTGTTTTCCTGTGGATGAAATTACAGAAACGACGCTAGAGGAAGTGATTCAGGTCGTTGATACAGCCGAATCTAAATTGACCTTAATTCTAAAGGAACTCTTAGAAGTACTTTAAATTTAAAGGAACTTAACGAAGTTTGTTGCTGTTTTAGTTTCGAGTGAATATTTATAATTAAATAAAAATACCAAGTCATGATGAGACGAATTAAAATCAGATGTTTCGAGGTAAATACCTTATTCAAACAAGGTACAGCAAGGCATTTTATATAACGTCGTCTGTAAAGCTTGTACGATTTGGGTCAAGAAAGTGAGTATCCTCTTTTTGCAAGTAACAATCTTTTTGAATATCTATGATTTAATTGTATTTTTGTAATTCTGTCGCCTTGTTAAAAAACAATAAAGGCCCTGTAAGATATAAATATTAAAAATAATGATTGACAAATTAAGAGCCTTAAAGGATAAATTTCAATTACTCGAAGAGCAATTATCTGACCCTGAAGTAACGTCAGATATGAATCGCTTTATGAAAATTAATAAAGAGTATAAGGATTTACAACCTTTGGTAAAAGCTCATGATGAATATAAAGCGATGCTAGATGGTATTGCAGAGTGTAAAGAAATTATAGCAGAGGGAGATGATCCTGAGTTTGTGGAGATGGCAAAAGATGATTTGAAGGATTGGGAAAAACAAAAAGGTCCGTTTGAAGACGATCTGAAAATGATGTTGATTCCTAAAGATCCTGAAGATGAGAAAAATGTCACCGTTGAAATTCGTGCAGGAGCAGGAGGAGATGAAGCCGCAATTTTTGCTGGAGACATGCTTCGTGTTTACGAACGGTTTATAGACAAGCAAGGTTGGAAGCGGGAGTATATTGCATCCAATGAAAGTGAATCTGGAGGATACAGTAAAGTAATTCTAGAAGTAACGGGCAATAATGTCTACGGAATGTTGAAGTATGAATCGGGAACGCATCGAGTACAACGGATTCCTAAAACGGAATCTCAAGGACGGGTACACACTTCGGCTATTACGGTTGCTGTGATGCCTCTTTTTGAAATGGAAGATGTTGAAATTAACAAGGCTGATTTATCTTGGGATACGTTCCGTGCCAGTGGTGCAGGAGGACAGCATGTTAACAAGACGGAATCGGCTGTTCGGGTAACGCACAAACCAAGTGGCGTTGTGGTAGAATGTCAAGATGGTCGTTCTCAGTTGAAAAATAGAGTGATTGCGTTGCAAAAATTATATGCGAAACTATATGAACTTCAACAGCAAGAGCATGAAGATAGCATTTCTGCAATGAGAAATACCTTAGTTATTTCTGGAGATCGTTCTTCTAAAATTCGTACCTACAATTATTCACAAAATCGTGTGACAGATCATCGAATCAACTTTACGAAGTATAACTTAAGTGAAGTAATGGATGGTGCCTTGGATGAGTTTATTGAAGCGATTCAAATGACTTATAACATGGAAAAATTGAAAGCTACAGAAGAAGTATAATACGTTTTTTAGCACCATAAAAAAGCTCTTAATCTCTATTAATAGAGATTAAGAGCTTTTTTGGTAAACGCTACTTCCTGGAATAGACCAAAGGTCTTTGAGCGCATGAAGATAGGGAACGTTCAAAAAATAAAATGAACGTTTTGCGTCCTCTTTTTGGTCTGAAAA
>Ga0055584_100004353_pt1 | contig 13927 bp, 11 predicted proteins | sample OSDHelmetaG_FD_58716 | JGI IMG/M metagenome (GOLD analysis project Ga0055584, IMG submission 58716) | Pelagic marine sediment microbial communities from the LTER site Helgoland, North Sea, for post-phytoplankton bloom and carbon turnover... | ecosystem: Environmental > Aquatic > Marine >... | reverse complement strand
TCTTGATCTTAAAATTTTTAAAGCTTTTGCTTTATTTTTATGTTGAGATTTTTCATCTTGTTGACTAACTACTACACCTGTAGGAATATGAGTAATCCTTACAGCGCTATCAGTAGTATTAACAGATTGTCCACCAGGTCCACCAGCTCTAAAAACATCTATTCTTAAATCAGACTCTTTAATTTGAATATCTACGTCTTCAGCCTCGGGTAACACAGCGACAGTAGCTGCAGAAGTATGCACTCTTCCTTGAGTTTCAGTTTCAGGTATTCTTTGAACTCTATGTACTCCAGACTCATACTTCAAATATGAGTAAATATTATTCCCATTAACTGAAAATATAACTTCTTTAAAGCCTCCAGCTTCACTTTTTGAAATATTAATTATTTCAAGTTTCCATTTTTTTTTGGAACAAACTCTTTCATACATTTTAAATAAATCTGCACAAAATAGAGATGCTTCTAACCCTCCTGTGCCTGCCCTAATTTCAACTATAGCATTTTTATCGTCATCCTCATCTTTAGGTAATAAAAATATTTTTAGTTTATTTTCATAATCAACTTTTTTTAATTTTATTTGCTCTAAATCTTTTTCAGCCATTTCTATTATTTCAACATCATTATTTTTGTCTTGTAAAATAAGTTTTAAATCTCTTATTTCACTCTCAAATTTTACATATTCTCTGGCTAGTGAAATGATATTTCCTAAACTTGAATATTCTTTAGACTTTTGAGCAAATACCTTTGGATCTACGTTGCCTGATGATAAATCTTTTTCTAAACTATCATGCTTCATAATAATATCTTGTACTTTTTCTAAAGGTATCATGATTTAGTTATTCTTTTCTTTCACTTTCTCTTCAACTAGTTGAACAACTTTATTAATTATCTCTTTACTTGCAATTTTGCTATGAGGCAAACCAGACAAATAAAGAAGATTATTATCTTGCCCACCACCTGTTAATCCTATCTCAGTTTGTGCTGCCTCACCTGGGCCATTAACTACACATCCAATAATCGATAAAGTTATGGGTGTCTTGATATGAGAGAGTTTTTTTTCAAGCTCTTTAACAGTTTCAATTACAGGGAAAGCTTGTCGAGCACAAGATGGACATGAAATAATATTTACACCTCTTGATCTAATACCTAAAGATTTTAAAATTTCATAACCTGCTTTAATTTCATCAACAGGATCTGATGATAAAGAAACTCTTATTGTATCTCCTATTCCCTCCATCAATAACTGACCAATACCTATTGATGATTTTATACTTCCAGTAAGCAATCCTCCTGCTTCGGTCACGCCTAAATGAAAAGGATAATTGCAAATTTTTGATAATTGTCTGTACGATTTAACTGTTAAAAAAACATCAGAGGACTTTACGCTGATTTTAAAATTAAAAAAATCGTTATCCTCTAATAACTTAATATTGTGCATTGCGCTTTCAACTAATGCATCTGGACAAGGTTCTTTATATTTCTCAAGCAAAGTTTTATCCAGAGAACCAGCATTGACACCTATTCTGATAGAGCAATTATTATCTTTAGCAGCTTTTATGACTTCTAAAACTCTTTCATTTGATCCGATGTTTCCAGGGTTAATTCTTAAACAACTGGCACCCATTTTTGCAGCTTCTATTGCTCTTTGATAATGAAAATGTATATCTGCTACAATTGGAACCTTTACCTCTTTAATAATTGATTTTAGCGCATGGGTGGATTCCTTATCTGGACAAGATACTCTTACTATATCTGCTCCGGCTTCCTCTAATGTATGAATTTGTTTAATTGTTTGTTTTACATTAGTAGTGAGCGTATTAGTCATAGATTGAACGCTAATTTTAGAGTTTCCCCCTACAGAAATACTTCCAACTTTTATTTCATTTGTTTTTCTTCTATTTATTTTTCTATGAGGTCTAACTTCCATTTTTAATCTAAATCAAAAATTGTGTGTAATTTTTTTACTGCTTTTAAAGTATTTATTTCACTAATTATGACAGATAATTTAATTTCTGAAGTCGATATAGCTATTATATTGATATTTTCTTCAGCCAATGCCCTGAACATTTTATAGGTAATTCCAGGGGTAGATACCATCCCAGCACCCACTATTGAAACTTTGGAAACTTTATCATCATGATTTAAATCATTATACTCAATATTTTTATTATGTTTAAGTATATCAATAGTCTTTAATAAATCTTCTCTTTTAATTGTGAAAGTGATATCGGTAGTTTTTTGATCCGATGAAATATTTTGTATAACCATATCAACATTAACTTGATTTTTACTTAATGGTTCAAAAATATTTGCCGCTATACCAGGTTTGTCTTGGACGCCAATTAGAGAAATTTTAGCATCATCTTTAGAATATGCCACTCCTGTGACACTTTTTGTATAATCAATACTCTCTTGGTTGAAAATTTTTGTTCCTTGTCTATCAGTGAATGTAGAACGAACTTCTAAAGGAATATTATATATCATTGCAGTCTGCACTGCAGATGGTTGCATTACTTTAGCTCCTAATGAAGATAATTCTAACATTTCATCATAAGATATTTTATCTATTTTTTTAGCAACAGGAATTTTGTTAGGATCAGTAGAATATACACCGTCCACATCTGTATATATTTCGCATGAGTCTGCATCAAATATTTTTGCAACAGCGACAGCGGTAGCGTCCGAACCTCCCCTTCCTATAGTGGTTACATCTCCCATTTTTGAAATTCCTTGAAAACCTGGAATAATTGCAACACCTTTTTCTGATAAAAATTTATTTATTTTAGAAATGTTCATATTGATAATCCTCGCATTTGAATGCTGCCCCTCAGTTAAAATTGGTATTTGCCAATTCAACCATGATCTTGAATTAATGCCTAATTCATTTAATGCTCCTGCTAATAATGCGCTAGTAACTTGTTCTCCTGAGGTCAAAAGTACATCTAGTTCTCTTTTGTTAAAATTTTTTGATATACTTTTAGATTGCTCTAACAATTCATTAGTTTTGCCTGACATAGCGGAAACTATAGCTATAATTTCATTACCTGCGGCATATTCTTTTTTAATAATCTTTGCCACATGCAGGATTCTTTCGATTGTTCCTACGGAAGTTCCACCAAATTTTAATACTTTTTTTGCCATTATCAGATTTTAATATAATATAAAAAGGACTAATTTAAGTATAATTAATACATTAAGTATAATTAATACATAAAGACTACATGACTACAATAAATAAAGAAGAAATTCAAAAGTTTTCAGATTTAGCTAATGAATGGTGGGATACAAATGGTAAATTTAAACCATTGCACATGTTCAATCCCATAAGAATTGAATATATAATAGAGGAAATTTCAAAGCATTTTAAGTTAAATAATCATAAAAAAAATTTACTTAATAATTTAGAAATCTTAGATATTGGATGCGGAGGTGGTCTTATAAGTGAACCAATGGCACGCTTAGGCGGTAAAGTGACCGGTATAGATGCGTCAGAAAAAAATATAAAAATAGCTTATCATCATAGTAAGAAGAGTAATCTTGAAATCAATTATATAAATAAATCTCCAGAGCAATTAAAAGAAAGGGAAAAATTTGATATAATTTTAAATCTTGAAATTGTGGAACATGTTGATAATTTAGATTTATATCTTTCCTCTTGTCATAATTTATTAAAAAAAAATGGTTTAATGTTTACTGCAACAATCAACAGAACTTTAATTTCCTATATTAAAGCAATTATAGGGGCCGAATATATATTAAGATGGTTGCCTATTGGAACTCACGATTGGAACAAATTTATTAAACCAGAAGAATTACAAAAAAAATTAAGCAATATGGATTTTATCACAAATGATGTTAAAGGATTGGTGTTTAATCCAATTAAGAACAAATGGAAAAAATCTAGCGATCTTTCTGTAAATTATATTATTTCTAGTATTAAAAATTAGTTGTCTTTACTAACCCAAGGTATGCTAACTAAATCAATGCCTTCTTCCTCTAATTCTTCTCTCTCTTCAGAGGTAGTGGTTCCGTAGATAGCTTTATTAGTTTTTTTGTCGTAATAAACTTCTCTTACTTTTTCACTAAATTTATCACCAACAAATTCAAAATTTTTTTCAATATAATTTCTGAGTTTTAACAAATCTTCTTTTTTTTTTTTTGAGAAACTTTTTTTAAAAGAATAAAGGTTTTCTTCTTGAGATTTGATACCAGAAACCATTGGAGCCATTATTGATTTTTTAATTTTATTAGATGAGCAATAAATGCATTCTAGTAATTTTTTTTTATTTAATCTATCGAATTCAAGAGAGTCTGAAAACCAACTTTCAAACTCATGGTTATTAGAACATTTTAAATTGTATTTAATCATTTTATAATTTCTATAATTTAATTTCTATAATCTGCGTTAATATCTATGTAGTCATGTGTAAAATCACATGTATAACATTCAAATGCATCACTGCCTAATTTCAAATTTATCTCAATTGATATTGAGTCCCATTTCATATATTCTTTTAATTTTTCTTCATTATAAGTATCAGAAATTTTTCCATTTTCTGCAACGATTAAATCACCAAATTTAACTTTTAGTTTTTTAATATCAATTATCTCACCTGACTTACCGATCCCCATAATTATCCGTCCCCAATTTGGATCTTCTCCTGCAACAGCAGTTTTTACCAAAGGTGAATTTGCAATTGAAAAAGCAATTTTTTTTGCACTACCTAATGATTTAGCATTGATTACTTTTACTGTTAAAAATTTTTTTGCTCCTTCACCATCAACTACAATTTGTTTTGCCAGATTTAAACATAATTTTTTTAAACTTATTTCAAATTTTTGAATAATTTTATCATTTAAAGAAAGGTTTTGACCTATCTTTATGGCCCTTGTGGAAAATATAGATACCATATCATTAGTTGATTGATCGCTATCAACTGTTATAGCATTAAATGTATTTGCTACTGCTCTTTTTAATAAAGATCTTAATAAGTTAGAATTTAAATCTGCGTTAGTAAATATAAATGATAACATAGTTGCAAGATTTGGAGCAATCATTCCAGAACCTTTAGCTACGCCGCAAATTTTTACTAATTCATCTCCAATAATAATTTCTTCGTAAGCTACTTTTGGTTTTGTATCAGTCGTCATCATGCCTGAAGCAATTTTAATCCAAAATAATTTATTATGTTCTGCTTTAAGTTTTTCTACTAAAATAGGTAATGTGTCTTTTATTTTGTCAACAGGAAATTGTTCTCCGATAACTCCTGTTGAGGCAAAAATTAAATCTTTAATTTTAACAATTTCAGAAGTTCCTTTTGCTGTTTTTGATTCTTTTATTGTTAAGATTCTTGCTAAGTTTTTTGCTATTATATCTAAACTTTCTTTTCCTTGTTTTCCGGTAAAAGTATTTGCATTTTTTGTATTGACCATTAAACCTTTTATTGACTTCTTGTGAGAATTATTATTCCAAGCTATTGACTCAGACACTATACTATTTGATGTTGTCATAGTTGCGTAATTAGCACCATGACTAAAATAAAATAATGATAAATCATCTCTTCCATTTCCATATAAATCTGCTGAAACTGAAGACATTTCTAATCCTTCAATTTGTTTAAGATTTTGAAACTCCGCCATTTTTGACATTTTAGTTTTATCGTTTAGGAAGTTTTTTAAGTTTATCGTCATAATTATTGTTTAATTTAGATTATTAATACATATATAGAAGTATAATGAATGTATTTTCAAGAACTTTAAATAAATTATTTAAAAGCTCTAATCAACAAGAATTAGACAAAACAAAGAATATAATTTCTGCAATAAATAACAAAGAGAAGTCGATTAAATCTCTTTCAGATAATGAATTTAAAGAAAAAACAGCAAAACTTAAAAAGTTAGTAAAATCAGGTAACTCACTAGAAAGTGTTATTCCTGAAAGTTTTGCCTTAGTGAGAGAGGCAGCAAAAAGAACTTTGGGAGAAAGACATTACGATGTCCAGTTAGCTGGAGGAATAATTTTACATGAAGGTAAAATTGCGGAAATGAAAACTGGTGAAGGCAAAACATTAGTTTCCACACTTCCAGCTTATCTAAATTCACTAACTGGTAATGGAGTTCATATTGTTACTGTGAATGATTATTTAGCCAAAAGAGACTCTCAATGGATGGGTAAAGTTTTTAACTTTTTAGGAGCTTCCACAGGATGTATTACTAATGACTTAGAAGATGCCCGAAGAAAAGAGAATTACAACTGCGATATTACTTATGCAACAAATAATGAACTTGGTTTTGATTATCTTAGAGATAATATGAAATATGAGCTAGATGAAATGGTTCAAAGAAATCATAATTATTGCATTGTAGATGAGGTAGATAGTATTTTAATAGATGAATCTAGGACACCATTAATTATTTCAGGAAGATTAGAAGATAAAACTAACCTTTATTCAATATCTAACGAATTCATAAAACATTTACAAAAAAATGACTTCGAATTGGATGAAAAAAATAAAAATGTAATTTTAACTGATCAAGGAATTGATAGAATTGAAAAATTATCTATTCAAAAAAAAATACTTAAGAATAATAATTTTTATGATCCAGAAAATTTAAGCCTAGTGCATCATGTCAATCAAGCTCTTAAAGCTAATCTGCTGTTTAGAAAGGATACAGACTACATAGTTAAAGAAGGTAAAGTTCAAATCATAGATGAATTTACAGGTAGAGTTCTAGGTGGTAGAAGATTTTCTGATGGATTACACCAAGCTTTGGAAGCAAAAGAAAACGTGCAGGTCGAGGAAGAAAATCAAACACTAGCTTCAATAACATATCAAAATTATTTTAGACTATATAAAAAACTATCTGGTATGACAGGAACTGCTATTACAGAAGCTGAGGAATTTTATGATATTTATAAACTTAATGTTATTTCAATTCCTACAAATAAGAAAATGCAAAGAAAAGATTTTAACGATCAGATTTTTAGAACTGAAGTAGAAAAATATAATGCTATTACTAATAGAATAATTGAGTGCAATAAAAAAGGACAACCAGTTTTAGTAGGTACAACAAGTATAGAAAAATCAGAAAAAATTTCAGAGATTTTGGATAAAAAAAATATTAAGCACAATGTACTTAATGCAAAACAACATGAGAAGGAAGCTAAAATTATTGCTGAAGCTGGAAAAATTAATGCTGTAACAATTGCAACTAATATGGCGGGCAGAGGTACAGATATCAAACTAGGTGGTAATAAAGATTTTATTGAAGAAGGCAAAATGATTGATGTTGATCAAATAAAAAAAGATGAAGAGACAATTAAACAATGTGGAGGTTTAAATATAATTGGAACAGAAAGACATGAAAGCAGAAGAATAGACAACCAATTAAGAGGTAGAGCAGGAAGACAGGGAGATCCTGGTAGTTCAATTTTTTTTATAAGTCTTCAAGATGAATTAATGAGAATTTTTGGCGGTGAATCTATAGATGGAATGCTAAAAAAGATAGGTCTTAAAGAAAATGAGTCGATCGATCACCCGTGGATTAACAAAGCTATGGAAAGAGCTCAAAAAAAAGTTGAAACAAGAAACTTTGATATAAGAAAAACACTAATTAAGTTTGATGATGTAATGAATGATCAAAGAAGAGTAATCTTTTCTCAAAGATTAAGAATTTTAAAAGCTAACAATATTGAGGAAATATTACGAGATTTTTTAGATGAAATTTTAAATAATTTAGAAGAAGCAAAGAATATATATCAAAAATCAAATGATGAAAAAAACTACCTTTCATCTGTAAAAAATGCCACTGGAAATATTATTGATGATAAAACATTAATTTCCATTGCTTCGCTAAATAAAGAAAAGTTCTCTGAAAAAATTAAAAATTATTTTTTCTTTAAAAAAAAAGAAAGAATAAATATAGTAGGTGTTGAAGAAAATAACAATTTAGAAAAAAGAATATTTTTACAAATCATTGATTTTAGTTGGAGATCACATCTTCAATATTTAGAACAACTTAGACAAGTAATAGGCTTAAGATCATATGGTCAAAAAGATCCGCTATCTGAATTTAAAAAAGAAGCATTTACCCTCTTTGAAGCATTATTGGAAAAAATAAAAAACGATGTTATAAAATTTTTACTTAACCTCAATATAGTTTTTTCAAATAAAGATGAAAAAAAAGAAAAGCAAGTAGAGATTGCAGCTGATAATAAAAAAGTTGGACGAAATGAAAAGTGTCCTTGTGGTTCAGAAAAAAAATATAAACATTGTTGTGGTTCAGTTTAATTCAAAAAATTGGATTATACGCCCACTGCAATAGAGCCTGTCTTTGTCTTCTTCTACATTGCAAATCTCCTTCTTCACAATTTTTCTTAACTGCTGGACCATGTCTATCGCCGAATGCTTTCCATCTTTTAATCTGAATTTGATCAATTTTTGGAATTCGTCTTCCATTTTTGAATCTACAATACCATTGAAACCAACCCAAAGGATCTTCCTTAAAAATCCAACCTTTTTCAATCCATTCTTTTCTTGATAGGCCCGACTCAATTTTAAAACGATTAAGATTAACATCAAAAGTTTGACTTATTTTTGCTTTTGTGAACCATGATTTCGGGAATTCTTTTACACTGCCGTCTATAAAATATGCTCCACCAAAAACTCCAAGTTCTAACATTCTTTTTGGAGTCAATTGTGGTTTAAACTTTTTATAAAATTCTTCTTCATTCTTCATTGAATGATGTCTCTTATAAAATGCAACTTATTTTTTTACCTCTCTAGTATTTGAATTAAAGGACTCAGTAAATGGAATCGGGACAACAGTAGCATTAACTGGTTTATTTGAATATTTCTTTGGTAAATGCACTTTATATTTTTTTCCAAAATTTCCAGTTGGAAATCCGTTGTTATTTAAATTTCCTTCAAAAGGAACGTATCCCATAGCTATATTTGTTTTTTTTTCTGGGTGATACCAGGGCGATGTTATGTATCCCACTGGTTTTCCTTCTGAAGAATTTGAAATTAAATAAAAATCGTTAGCATAATCTTCAATGGGTTTTCCTCCTAATTCCATACCAACAAGCTGAAGTTTGTATGGCTTCTCTCCATTTTTAATTTGTTGTTTCATTTTTTCTAGAGCTTCTTTGCCAACATAGTCTGATTGTTTATCCCACACTCCTTTTCCAGATAAAGATACTTGATAACCTAAATTACATTGGAATGGATTGTGTTCGTGGTCCATATCTTGTCCCCAAGATAATATCCCTGCTTGAATTCTTCTATGATGAGCTGGTGCTATTACCATTAGTTTATGTTTTTTTCCGGCCTTAAGCACAGCATTCCACATATCTTCTGCATACAAAGTTGCATTTCGAAGATAAATTTCATAACCGGCTTCCCCAGAAAATCCTGATTGAGAAATAACACAGCTTCTGCCACCTACTTTTGCTTCAGCTAAACCATAAAATGGTATTTTATCTAAATCAACTTGGTCTCCTATTAAATCATTCATTAATGCTTTTGATTTAGGTCCTTGTATTTGAACTGGGCATGCATCAATTTCATCTATTTCAACATTAAATCTCTTATCTGCATTAACACCTTGTAGATATAAACCAATGTCAGAATCTGATAGGCTAAACCAAAATTCATCTTCGGCTATTCTCATTAAAACTGGATCGTTAAGAACTCCGCCTTTATAATTACAAAGAATTACATAACGACCTCTCATTGTTGAAATTTTTGTAGCATCTCTTGTAATCACATAGTCTGTAAATTTTTCTGCATCAGGTCCTTTAACTCTTATTTGTCTTTCTACTGCTACATTCCACATGGTCACATGTTTTTTAATTGCTTGATATTCGACCATTGCTCCACCTTTTTCTGGTCTTACATAACCTCTTGGATGATAAATACGATTATAAACAGTTGCCCTCCAACATCCCGCTTTCATTGACAGATGCCAGTAAGGTGACTTTCTTACACGTGTCGAAATCAGCATCTCTACTTTTGTTGGTCCGCTTTGTCTTAAATTGTATGGAACTTGTCTATCTGATTGATCTACTGATGTTTCGTGTCTTACTTTATCATAATTTATTTTTTCAACTTTATAAGAATTTGGAACTTTTTTAGGCATAATTATTTTCTTCCAACCATTTGTTTGTCTCCTTTAGACCTCCAAAAGTATAGATATGAAAATTGTCTGTAGCTGATTTAAGATTTTCAATTAATTCATTTGGGTCTTTAGGCTTCAGTAATTCTACAGCCTTTGTTGCGTTAGACTTTAGAAAATTAAGAGAATTTTTTGCACCAACAATACTAGCAAACTTTAATAAGCTGCTTATTTTTAAGGGCCCAGTAATTCCTACATGAACTGGTAATTTTTGTTTAGAAATAAAATTTGCTATGCACATTGAGTCTAGTAACCACTGAGTAACAATATAGTCTGCGAATGGCATTTTGTCTTTCATTGCTTTTTCTAATTCTGAATCTGATATATCAGGGGACCCGTCTGGATGTCCAGCAATTCCTATCTTCATCCCTTCAAATAATCCACTCTCTAGTAATTGCAACGAGCAATGGTAATCTCCTATTGGATCTGTGCCACCTCCGATTACCAAAGCCTGTTTTACGCCAAAATCTTTACACATAGAAGTGTAGGATTTTAATTCATTAAAATTTTTGATTGATCGTGCAGGAAAATGAGGAACTGGATTAAATCTATTTTGTACTAATTCTTTGGCTTTGTTTGCTACATCCTTAAAGTCATTACCTGGTAGCATTGTAATATAGACATCCTTGACCTTGGGTAAAACTGTAAGGTCTGTCTTTATTGTTATTTCTAACGAAAATTTCATGTTTCTTTGGATATATCAATGAAGACTGGGGGGTGTCCAGAAAAATCAATGCAAGAAAAGTTTGACTTTATCCTTTGATAATAGTCAAATAAATCCCGAGGAAAAATGAAAATACTCTGTGTTTTATACGATGATCCTAAAGGGGGAATGCCAAAAAGCTACCCTTTGTCTGGTTTGCCAAAACTAAACAAATATCCTGATGGGATGACACTGCCGACACCTAAAGGAATAGATTTTAATCCTGGAGAATTACTTGGGTGTGTTTCAGGAGAGCTGGGTTTAAGAAAATTTTTAGAATCAAATGGTCATACATTAGTTGTAACTGCAGACAAAGATGCAAAGGGCTGTAAAGCAGACAAGGAACTTGTAGATGCTGATATTGTTATATCGCAACCTTTCTGGCCATACTATTTAACTAGAGAAAAAATGGAGTCTGCAAAAAAATTAAAAATGGCAATTACCGCAGGTATTGGGTCAGATCACGTTGATTTACAAGCTGCAATGGATAATAAAATAGATGTTGTTGAAGTAACTTATTGTAATTCAAGATCAGTAGCAGAACACATTGTAATGATGATTTTATCGTTGGTCAGAGATTACCATAACCAACATGCAATCGTAAAAGCAGGTGGTTGGAATATTGCTGATGCTGTTCAAAGATCTTACGATGTTGAAGGTATGCATATTGGAACAGTTGCTGCTGGACGTATTGGTTTAGACGCATTAAGAAAAATGAAACCATTTGATGTGCACCTGCATTACTTCGATAGACACAAATTGCCAGATTCTATTGAAAAAGAATTAAATCTTACATTCCATGACTCCGTGGAGTCATTAGTGAAAGTTTGTGATGTTGTGACAATTAATTGTCCGCTTCACCCTGAAACCGAAAATTTATTTGATGATAAATTAATTAACAAAATGAAAAAAGGTGCGTATATCGTTAATACTGCAAGAGGAAAAATTTGTAACAGAGAGGCTGTTGCTAAAGCTCTTAAGTCAGGTCAATTAAGCGGATATGCTGGTGACGTTTGGTTTCCACAACCTGCACCAAATGACCATATATGGAGATCAATGCCTAATCATGGAATGACTCCACACACTTCTGGGACTTCTTTAACTGCTCAATACAGATATGCTGCTGGAGTTAGAGAAATTTTAGAATGTTTCTTCGATAAAAAACCAATTAGAGATCCTTATTTGATTGTTAAAGATGGGCAACTTGCAGGTATGGGAGCACATTCTTATAGCAAAGGAAGTGCCACAGGTGGCTCTGAGGAAGCAGCTAAATATAAAAAGAAATAAATTTAAAATAGTCCTTCAATATCACCTTTTTTATTTAATCTAATATTATCAGCTGCAGGCACTCTTGGAAGTCCTGGCATAGTCATTATAGATCCACAAACAACAATCAAAAATTCCGCTCCACTAGATAATCTCACTTCCCTTACGGATAAAGTATGTCCTGAAGGAGCTCCTTTTAACTTAGGATCTGTAGAAAAGCTATATTGTGTTTTCGCGATACAGACTGGAAATTTCCCAAATCCAGCCTGCTCTATTTTTTTAACTTGTTCTTTAATTTTTTCATCTATCTCAATTCCTTTTGCTTTATAAATTTCTTTTGCAATTATTTCTATTTTTTCCAAAATTGGTGTTTCATCAGAATACAAATATTTAAATTTACTTTTGTCACTTTTCTTGCATAATTCAACTACAATATTGGCTAAATCTGCAGTTCCATTTCCCCCTTTTGCCCAATGTGTGCAAAGGCTTACTTTAACTCCAAGTTTTGAACAATGATCTTGAATAATCTTTACTTCACTATCAGTATCAGTAATAAAATGATTAATTGCTACAACTACGTCTAAACCGAATTTTTTTATATTTTCAATATGCCTTTCAAGATTAGGTAATCCTTTTTTAAGCGCGTCAATGTTCTCATTTTTTAAGTCTTCCTTCTCTATGCCACCATGCATTTTTAAAGCTCTTATTGTTGCGACAAGCACTGCGCAACTTGGTTGAATGCCAGCTTTACGACACTTGATATCTAAAAATTTTTCAGCTCCAAGGTCTGCTCCGAAACCTGCTTCTGTAACAACATATTCAGATAATTTTAAAGCAGTTTTTGTTGCAAGAATTGAATTACATCCATGAGCAATATTAGCAAATGGTCCTCCATGAATAATAGCTAAATTATTTTCAAGAGTTTGTACAACATTAGGCCTAACGGCTTCTTTAAGTAGTACTGTCATTGGACCTTGAGCTTTTAAATCTTTTGCGTATATAGGTTTTTTATCTTTTGAATATGCAATAGTAATGTTGCTAATTTTTTCTTCCAATTCTTGTATACTATTTGATAAACAGAAAATTGCCATTACTTCAGAAGCTACAGTGATATCAAAGTTATCATTTCTAGGAATATTAGCTTTTAACTTTTCCAAATTAATTTCTATTTTTCTAAGAGAACGATCGTTTAAATCTATTACTCGTTTCCAAACCACGTTATTAGGATCTATATTTAACTCATTTCCCCAATAAATATGATTATCTATTAAGGCAGAAAGTAAATTATGTGCAGAGGTAATTGCGTGAAAGTCTCCAGTAAAATGTAAGTTAATTTGTTCCATAGGTATAACTTGAGCGTGGCCGCCTCCCGCGGCTCCACCTTTCATCCCAAAAGAAGGTCCTAAACTAGGTTCTCGTAAACAAACTATTGATTGTTTTCCAATTTTATTTAAACCGTCATTCAATCCTACCGAAGTAGTTGTTTTCCCCTCACCAGCTGGGGTCGGAGTTATTGCTGTTACTAATATTAAGTTACTTTTTCTTTCTCGAAGAGAATCAATGTATTCTAAATTTAATTTTGCTATATGACGACCCATTGGACTAAAATTGAAAGGATCGTCAGAAATATTTGATTTCTTTAGAATTTCTGTAATTGGTTTGATATTTGCTGCTCTTGCTATTTCAATATCAGATTTAATTTTACTCATTCAATCTACTTTACTTGGTGGTGGCCTTGGTAAGAATCGCACTTACGACACATACCTTTTCAGGGTACTGCTCT
>Ga0055584_100004352_pt1 | contig 13927 bp, 9 predicted proteins | sample OSDHelmetaG_FD_58716 | JGI IMG/M metagenome (GOLD analysis project Ga0055584, IMG submission 58716) | Pelagic marine sediment microbial communities from the LTER site Helgoland, North Sea, for post-phytoplankton bloom and carbon turnover... | ecosystem: Environmental > Aquatic > Marine >... | reverse complement strand
AGGGCATGGGAGCTATGACGGTTTTGAATATAAATTTAATATCCCGGGGCCCGATATAACTGGTAAACATATTAAGGATGTTATGAATGCATTGCCAGCGAAGGTTCAGTTGTTGGTGAATACCAGTAGTGCCAGTGGCGCTATTAATGAGCAATTGAAGAACGAAGATCGAGTGGTCATTACTGCAACTCGAAATGGAAATGAAAGGCTTGCTACCAGGTTTGGTGCTTACTTCTTTGAGGCCATAGAGAATAGCGCTGCAGATATTAATAAAAATAATGCAATTACTGTAAAGGAGGCGTTTGATTACGCTGAACGAATGGTCACGGATTACTTTGAAGACCAAGGTCAACTTGCAACAGAACACCCTCAATTATCTGGTGATTACGCAGGCCAATTTGTAATTGCTCGATTACTAAGAGACAGAACAGAGGATGAAAATCCTGAATTAACAAAATTTCTTACAGAGCGTGGTGAAATTGATATTAAAATCGAAGAACTGCAACTTAAGAAAGGTGAATTGTTGCAGGATGAATTTCTAAGCCAGTTACAGATATTGATGATTGATCTCTCCACAGTACAGGAAAAAATAGATCAAATAAGTGGAGAAAATCAGGAATGATATCCCGGGTGTCCATGTTTATCCGATATTCGACTACAGCACTATTATTTACGTGGGTATTGGTTCTTGCAAATGAGGCAACGGCACGTGCTATTCATTACGGTGCCCTGTCAAATCCCGAATTAGATCAGTGTGATGATTTACATTTTCGTGGAGAACGCATACAGGCTCGACAATGTTACCGGCAATTAATTTCTTCCTCAGCTGACATGTTGGTCCAGGCTGAGAGTAGTTGGGCAATTGGTGATATAAAAAATGCCAATACCCTGTTTCAAAATGCGGTTAAATCTGATCCTGAAAATGCCCTGATGAGAGTACGTTGGGGTGAATTATTTATGCAAACCTATCAATACCAGACTGCATTAGAGCTTTTTCAGGAAGCCTTATTACATGAACCCGATAATAGCTTTGCTCAGATTGGTGCAGCCAAGGCCTTGGTAGAACGGTTTGAATCAGATGCCAGAAAATATATTGATCAGGTCCTAAATAACGAGAATGCTGCCGCAGGTGCGCGCTATCAGGCGTTTTTATTACTCGCCCGTATGGCGATGGAAGCAACAGAGATGTTTAAGGCTGTGGAATTACTCAATGAGGCTGAAACGCTTGCCCAGGAAAATGAGATACCGCCACTGGAGGTCTTTGCTTTATTTGCCAGTATGGACTTGCTGGAGGGAGAGTCCGAGTCGGAATGGATCACCAGGGCCCTGGAAATGAGTCCCGGTTACGGCGATATTTACGCAATTCCTGGTTATTTTTTCTGGATATCACGGCGTTATCGTGAAGCGATTGAATTGTTCAGCACGGCTGTTGAGATAGAGCCAGACCACTGGGTTGCGCATATGGAACTGGGGATTAATTTGTTAAGAGATAATCAGGTGACCAGGGCCAGACAGCATCTGGAAATTGCCTATGGCGGTGATCCATATAATCCCAAGACTGTAAATTCGTTGAGGTTGCTAGATACATTTGATGACTATGATTTAATTAATATTCCTGAGGTCCCAACTGAAAATACTTTTCCGAGGATTACTTTTCGTCTTCATAAGGATGAGAGTGGTGTACTGAGACCCTATGCAGAAAAACTGGCGGAACAGGGCATCAGAGAATTTACCAAGCGATACCAATTTGATTTAAAAGAGCCAGTGATAATTGAAATTTATCCTAATCATGATGATTTCGTTGTGCGTACTATCGGTATGCCTGGTGTTGGCATTCTTGGTGCAACGTTTGGTTATTTGTTCGCAATGGATTCACCCACAGATCATCCTGATAATGAGTACCATTGGGGAACAACATTTTGGCATGAACTGGCGCATGTATTCACTTTGGAGGCAACTGATCATCTGATTCCCCGGTGGTACAGTGAGGGAATTTCTGTTTTTGAGGAGTGGCGGTATGGACCTATTAAGGGAATCAGAATACCTGTCAATGTGCTCGATGCAATGGCCGATGACAAATTTCTGCCCATTGCTGAATTAGATGGCGGCTTCATCCGTCCCAGTTATGACGAACAGGTTATCGTTTCTTATATGCAGGCGGGTTTGGTATGTGAATTCGTTGCGCGTGAATTTGGTTTTGACAAGATTGTGGGGATGTTAGCTGAATTTAAAAATGGTATTGATACAGGTCAAACAGTCAGACGTGTGCTTGGCATTACTCCTGAAGAATTTGATGAACGGTTTGATGATTTCATCTTCGAGGAGTTTGGTGATTTGCTAGGTCATCTGGGTCAATGGAAAACACTCCATCAGCGAGCCGTTAAGGCACTTGCTGAAGAGAAATGGCAGGACACATTGAAGGCAGCGGGTGATGCAATTGAGATTTTCCCGGAGTATGTGGAAAGTGATAGCCCATTTCTATTCATGGCAAGGGCACACTCCAAGCTTGGTGATGACAATGCCGAATTAAATACTTTACATGAGTACTGGCAAAATGGGGGATACGCCCCCGAAGCAATCTGGTTGTTAGCAAATAAGTTATATCATAGAGACAGGAAAACAGAGGCAATTGACGTACTTGATTCCTTAAACATGGTTGATCCATTTGATGTTGAATTGCATAGTACACTGGGAGACTGGTTGCTGGAGGAAGGTGACTATACTCTGGCATTAACAGAGTACAAGGTTGCTCTGGCGATGGAACCCCATGACAAGGCGGCAGCTTTTTACCGCATTGCAAATGCCAATTATTTTTTACAGCAATATGATGATGCCAGAAAAAATGTATTGTCTGCACTTGAAATTGCACCGCATTATCGGCCTGCACAAAAATTATTATTAGAAACAACAAGAACTCAATAACGATAAGGAGATTTGAAAACTCATGTCAGAAGATAATATAAATTCGGGGGCGCTGGATTCAGAAGAGGTCAGACCACTGGTTGAGTCCTTCAGATCTACCATGGATCGTATCCGGGTTGAGGTACGTAAGGTCATTGTTGGACAGGACGAAGTAGTTGAAAATTTGCTAACTACCTTACTGGTCGGTGGACATTGCCTGATCACCGGTATGCCAGGCACGGCAAAGACACTATTGGTAAGAACGCTGGCGAATGCATTGGGCCTGAGCTATAAACGTATTCAGTTTACGCCAGACTTAATGCCTACGGATGTGACTGGAACGGATATTATTGAAGAGGATTCAACCACTGGTCACAAAACCTGGACATTTGTCCCGGGTCCTATTTTTGCTAACGTACTGCTTGCGGATGAGATCAATCGAACACCACCCAAGACCCAGTCAGCCCTGCTTGAGGCCATGCAGGAAAAGTCAGTAACGGTGAGAGGTAAAATCCATACATTGGATCCTCCGTTTCTGGTGCTGGCAACCCAAAATCCCATTGAACTGGAAGGCACCTATCCATTACCTGAAGCACAATTGGACCGGTTTTTATTTAATGTAGTACTGGACTATTTAAGCGGTGATGATGAACTGGCCGTTGTAAACCGTTACACCACTCGTGTAGATATGCCTGAGGTAGATGTCTGCACCAATGCAGAAGATATCCTCAAATTCCAATGGTTGGTTAGACAGGTTCCAGTATCTGATTCAGTTAACCGGTACGCGGTCAATCTCGTGAGGGCGACACGTCCCCAAGATCCGGCTGCCCCCGATGCTGTGAGGAAATACGTTAATTTTGGTGCCAGCGTCAGGGCGACCATGTTTCTGACACTAGCAGCCAAGGCGAATGCCTTGTTACAAGGTCGCTATCATGTCAGTAATGATGATATCGCTGCAACTGCATTGCCGGTACTAAGACACAGAGTGCTTACTAATTACCACGCTGAATCCGATGGTACGACTGTAGATGACGTTTTACGTTCTATGCTGGATCATGTGAAGTCCTGAAACCGTGAATTCAACACTACCTAAATCAGGACCTGCCCGCTTATTACAACCAGATGTATTGGCAGGACTGTCTAACCTTGAACTGGTGGCACGGGCAGTTGTGGAAGGGTTTTTAATTGGATTGCATCGTTCACCTCAATTTGGGTTCAGTCAGGAATTTGCAGAATATCGCCCATATGTAGAAGGAGACGACCTGAGATATGTGGACTGGAATGTTTACGCCAGAAGTGAAAAAACCTACATCAAACGATATCTGGGAGAAACCAATAGTCATATGATGTTGCTACTGGATTCCAGTGCTTCCATGTCTTACGGTTCGACAGATATCAACAAGTTTCAGTATGGAAAATACCTGGCGGCCAGTCTGGCTTTTATGGCATCACAACAGCATGATGCTGTTGGTTGTATTATCTTTGATGAAGGTATCGTTGAGTACCGGGCGCCATCAACCCGAAGCGGCAGGTTGATGGGAGTATTACATGCCATAGATAAGGCTGAAGCATCGCATGGAACTGATCTGGGCAAACCATTTCAACACTTTAGTGAATATTCGAAACGGCGAGGCATGGTTGTAGTGATTTCAGATTTTTATAGTAACGCACAAGAAATGATTGAGAATGTCAGACCGCTTGCGTTCAAAGGTCAGGATATTATTTTATTTCAATTACTTGACCCGGGTGAACTTAATCCAGGTTTTAAAGATGATGTTTTAATTGAAGATCTTGAAACTGGCGAAACACTGGAAGTGTCCAGAAAATTTATCCGTGATCGTTATCCTGAAATAATCCAGGACCATATTTTATCGATAAATGAAGCAGCTCAGAGTGTCGGGGCTGATCATGTGCTCGTGAATACATCAGAACCACTGGATCAGGCTCTTCGTAACTATCTAATGTTCAGGCAAAGACGAAGATAATTATGAGTCTTATTGCGCCATTATTTTTGCTCGGTCTTTTCTCTATTGCATTGCCGATATGGCTGCACAGGATGAATACATTAAATCCTGAACGACATGCGTTTCCTTCTGCCATGTTGCTGGAGCACAGTAAGCGAACCTTAATTCAAAAGAAACTCAAATATTTGTTATTAATGGCTTTGCGTATAGGATTCCTTGGCTTACTAATATTTGCGTTTGCAAAACCTCTGATTAGTCGGCCGCCAGTTATAGCAGGTGGTGAGGGCGCCATCCTACATATGATTGTAATTGATACATCGTTCTCCATGAAATATTCAGACCAGTTTAATCAGGCGATGGGAAAAGTATCTGAAATTTTAAATGAATTGGAAGCAGATGACGCTGCTCAACTAATAGCAGCGAGTAATACTATTGAAGTTCTCATGGACCCCGCGGGGATTAATTTCGATTTTGATCAAGTGTTGGGGCGCTTGCAACCCGGGTTTGGTAGGTTAGAAATGGGTAATGTCATTGCGTCTATAGACCAATTGGTAAGCGAGATAGAACAGACGGTAGAGCTCCATTTAATCAGTGATTTTCAGGAAAGCGCCTTACCATCAAAGTTTTCTGAACTGGTGCCCGATGCATTGAAGACTAATTTAAGGGTCTTGAATTTACATCAAATTAGCCAGGATAATGCGGTGAATGCCTATATCGATACCGTGGTACATACTGAAAATGGGATCGAAGTCGCAGTAAGGACCTATCAGAATGATGGAGCAGAAGGTAGTGTTGAAATAATGCTTAATGGTGAAAGTATTAACCAGGAAACTTTAGCATTATCAGATACAGGTTTAACGATATTTGAATTCTCAATTGATGAGATTCCAGAAGGCGAAAACCGTTTGGTGGCGAAGTATTTGAATGATGATTCTCTGGATGAAGACAATATTCGATATTACGTTCTTGACAATACACCTCCTAAGCCAGTTTTACTGTTGACTGAAAATACTGATGCCCTGTCTGTGAAATATCTAACAGCTGCTGTGGAATCTGGGCAACAAGGCTATCGTATAGAAGCCGTGAGGATTAATGAACTGGATCCGCGAATAATAAAACGGTATCCATGGATCTTGATAGATGATCTGGGATTAGTGAACGAAACATTAGAACCTGTGATTACTGAGTATTTAAACAATGGGGGTGCTATTTTTGCTGCACTGGGTACCAGGGCAGCAGAAAAAAATACAATTCCAGTAGTTAATTTTGACGTATCAGCCGATCGCTTAGCGTCGGATATCACTGCACCCTATACAGTATCGGCTATTGATCTTAGTCATCCTGCACTCGCAGAAACAAGTGGGTGGCGAGATATCAATGTTACTCGTTTTTTGGGTCTGGACGTTGGAAACAATGCTGATGTTATTGTTACCCTGGAGGATGGTTCGCCCTTGGTGATTGAGAAAAAATTTGGTACGGGTAGGGTTTTACTGCTGAGCACCAGTCTTGATAACAGGCAGAATGACCTGCCAGTAAGACCGGTATTTGTAAACTTCGTAGCAGAAGCCGGGAAGTATCTATCTGGAGACCAAAAATTAATACAGAACCAGGTAGCTGGAGATTATCTGCAGTTGGTCCAGTCTGGATCTTCTGCAGGACAGGTCATTGACCCACAAGGAGCAAATCTACTATCTCTCGCAGAAACTCACCGCAGTCAGGACATTAAATTGAACCTGACGGGATTTTATGAGATCTATACCTCTGATACTGAAACATTGGTGGCTGTTAACCCGGATGTCAGGGAATCTGAGCCTTCTTTTATGACTATAGAGGCAATTTCGGCCTGGAGGGATGCCCTTTCAGCCCCACAGGTAAGTGTATCTGATTCAGGTCCCATTAATATTCAGCAGGATTCAATAGAATTATGGCATATACTGTTAGTGTTGATGGGAGTTATTGTGCTGATAGAATCGATTATTGGAAACCATTATCTTGGGGCCCGTAGAGGTTATACCTGATGTCTCTAATTTCTGAAAAGCTCGATCATGTACTCGTTCAATATCGTAATCGATTAAAGAAAGTTTTAATCTTGAGAGGGACGGCAATATTGGTGTTTGTGGCCTTATTGCTGTCTGTCATCACTGCGTTTTTATCTATCAGGACAGGTTTTTCTTCTGATACTGTCAATACCGGCAGAATAGTCCTTCTGATTGCAATCTCGGCTATCGTATTTTTCTATTTTGTCCGTCCATTAAACTTACTTGGCAAAAATTTATCAGGTTTAATTGAGCGCCGTTCGGACCAATTTAAGGGAAGGATTGAAACCTACAGTGGGTTAAAAACAGGTCACCCTCTAAAAGATTTGCTCGCAGAAGACACCCTTGTAGTTACGAGTAACAATGCACCCGAAACTATCATACAGAAACGTGAATTAACCATTCCTGGTGTCATTACTGGCATCTGTATCCTGGTCTTTTTATGGTTGATTATCGCAGGTCCCGGTCTATTAAATTATGGCGTCAGGCATTTGTGGGGCGGTTGGGCATTTTCCAATCTTTTACCACCACAAACTATTTCAGTAACGCCTGGTGATGAAGCAGTCAGGCGTGGTGGTAGTGTCCGTTTGTTGGCGGAAATGAACGGTTTTAACCCTTCCAGTGCGAGCATTCAGGTGAAGATGGGCGACAAGGACTGGCAGGAAGTCGATATGATTCAAACCGATAGGGGCTTTGAGTTTACCTTTTTTTCCATACGTGAAGAGACTGAATATTATGTGACATCGGCGGGAATACGTAGCCCGGATTATCAGATACAGGTAGTCGATCTGCCTGACATCGATAATCTGAAACTTACTTACCATTATCCAGAATGGGCCAAACGGACTTCTGATATAAAAGATCCCGGTGGCGATATACAGACCATCGCGGGAACAAGTGTTGAACTGGAGGTGTTGACGGACGCACCGTTACCATCCGGTGTTCTGGTCCTCAATGGTGAATCACAAGATTTAGATATTATTGAACGAACTGCAACGGGTACATTTGAAATATTGGAAGATGGTCAGTACTACATAGCGGCTGAATTAGGTGGAGAACTGGTCAGGCTCAGCGAAGATTATTTTATCCGTGTCATGGAAGATGGAAAACCAGAGATTAAAATTAATCGACCTGGCCGTGACTGGACAGCCAGCAGTATTGAAGAAGTTACCGTGGAAATAGAAGCCAGTGATGATTATGCTCTGGAGACTATGGAACTTCGCTATTCTGTCAATGGTGGTGAATGGCAATCGGTTCCCATGGAAATTGAAGGTAGAAAGATTTCTGAAGATCATGTCTTCTACCTGGAGGACATGCAGGCTAGATCCGGTCGTGATAATACTGCTACTTTGGAAGATCTTCAGGCAGGGGATCTCGTGGCCTATTATGCTCGAACATCGGATAGGGACCAGGAATCTTCCACCGACATGTACTTTATACAGGTGCAGCCGTTTGACAGACGCTATACGCAGTCTCAGCAAACGGGCGGCGCAGGTGGTCAGGGTGGAAATGAACAACAGGAGATTTCACAACGCCAGAAGGAAATCATTGTGTCCACCTGGAACCTGATCCGCGAAAAAACGGAGTCCAAAGGAGAAATCTCTTCTACCACCCAGGACAATGCAATGCTGTTATCAGGCTTGCAGTCAACATTGTCAGAACAGGCCAGGACCCTGGCTGAGAGGGCTCGTGCAAGACAACTAAACGAAGATGAACAGATTAATAAATTTGTGGAAAACATGGAGATGGCGGCAGAAGCTATGATGCCTGCATCAGATTATCTCAAAGCCATTGATCTTGAGAGTGCCATCCAACCTGAACAGGAGGCTCTTCAGCACCTGTTAAGAGCAGAAGCAGTATTCACTGATATGCAGGTGGCGTTTAACCAGGGAGGACAGGGAGGTGGTGGCAGTTCACGTGGGGGTCAGGATTTGGCTGAGATGTTCGAACTGGAAATGGACCTTAAGAAAAACCAGTATGAAACAGGTAGCCCCGCGTCACCTAGTGCACAAACACAGCAGGCCGATGATGCCATGGATCAACTAGAGGACCTTGCGCGTCGACAGGAGCAATTAGCAAATAATTTACATCAACAAAATAATCTCACAGAAGCACAGCGTTGGCAGCAGGAAATGCTAAGACGAGAAGCAGAAGAATTACAACAACGACTAGAGCAAATGGAACAGATGGCCCAAAATTCTCAGCAGGGGCAGCAAGGCCAAGAAGGGCAGCAAGGCCAACAGTCTTCGTCCTCACAAGCAGGCAGTGAGCAACAGCAATCTGCTGCGAATGGTCAGCAAGGAGGTCAAGGTAATAGTCAATCGGCGACTAGCCGTCGACTTGAAAGTGCCATCAGAGCAATGGACGAAATTTCCCAGGCAATGCAAAACCAGGGTGACAGAGAAGCATTGGACCGTGCAGCACAGGAGGCCAGTAGGCAGTTGCAGGGCGCACGGGACGAGGTGGCCCGTACTCAGCAACGGTCTATGCAGGAATCTTTTGACAATATGGCAGCTTCTGCAAATGAACTGTATGAAGAACAGATGCAAATGGAGCAGGAATTACAGCAAGCAGTAAGACGTGCGCTTGCAGAGCGTGATCGAACCGGTCAAGTGACAAGTGGTTTATCACCTGCTCAAGAAGCTGAGCTTGCTGAAGAAAAGAAAGCGATGTCAGAACGTCTACAAAGACTGGAACAAGCAATTTACTCATCGGTGGAGCAATATGAAGATAGTATGCCCGAGGCAATTGCCGATCTCCGCGAAGCACAGGAAGTTATTGGAAAGTCACAATTACAAGAACGATTGTATGTGGCATCTGAATATATTGCATACGGAGCGGCGCCCTACATTGCGGGAAGTGAGAGTGCAGTTACACAGGCTTTAAGCGACATTACTGACATGCTCCAGGACGCAAATCGTGTTGCAAATGGAACAGAACTGGCAGATACCGATGAACTTGGAGAGACTTTGGCACAAACGCGGTCGCTGAGAAGAGATCTTGAACAGTTGAACCGGGACGGGGAACCATCAGAATCTTCAAATCAGGCAAGCGATCCATCGCAAAACCCATCACAGTCCTCATCACAAGGTGGAGAAAGTCCAGGACAGAATATTGCCCAGGGCAATGTTTATGGTGGTGGTGTCTGGCAAGGAAATACCAACCGTGAAGGTCCTGTTATTGATCGCGCCACCTGGGATCGATTTGGACAGGAACTAAATGAGGCCGCCCGGGCTATCCGTGATGTGATTCCTGAATTACGAGATCAGGATTTAAGCCTGGAAGAAATCAATGAAATCCGCGACTTGACCCAGCAATTACAACAACAAATTGCATTTTCAGGGAATGGCAAAAATGACGAAATTATTGAGCAGGAATACTTGGCAGCATTAAACTTGATCGAGCAACTTGAGCTAAGATTGGATGCTGGAATGAAAAACAAGGATCCGCAAAATGTTCGCTCTGCAGCTGCAGAGCCTATCTCAACCGAGTATAAGGACGCTATAGCAGAATATTATCGCCGATTAAGCAGGGAAGAATAATTTCATACTTCAACTAAGACTCTGTATTTTCTCCATTTACCTCAAATATTAGCAGGTTTTCAGATTGGTTCAGGCAGTAGATATGTTACTATTTACGATGTGGTCCGTATCGGTCTTCGTGGCGTTAAATTATGAACCCCGTCAGGCCCGGAAGGGAGCAGCGGTAATAATGGATACGGGTGCGTTAGATTCGGTGCGGGCCCTTTAAAATATAATAAACAAGGATAAGCAGGCAAGACCTGTTAGTTGTAAAAAGGTGTAAACAAACATGACATATCAGGTCCTTGCCAGAAAATGGCGCCCACAATCGTTTGATGACATGGTTGGACAACACCATGTTCTTGCAGCGTTAAAAAATGCCCTGGATTCTGATCGGCTACATCATGCATATTTATTTACAGGAACACGTGGTGTAGGTAAAACCACCCTCGCCAGAATTTTGGCAAAATGTCTGAATTGTGAGGAAGGTGTTAGCTCCGTACCTTGCGGTAGCTGTAGCGCATGCACTTCTATAGATAATGGAAGATTTGTTGATTTAATCGAAGTAGATGCCGCGTCCCGTGCCAAGGTTGAGGAGACACGTGATCTTATGGATAACGTCCAGTATGCACCTAGTAATGGACGTTACAAAGTTTACTTAATAGATGAAGTTCATATGTTTTCCAATCATAGTTTTAATGCTTTATTAAAAACTCTGGAAGAACCACCTCCCCATGTGAAATTTTTATTGGCTACCACTGAGCCCAAGAAATTGCCAGTAACAATTTTATCTCGTTGTCTGCAATTTAATTTGAAACATCTGACCCGTGATCAAATTACAGCACAATTAAAGATGATTGCTGAAAAGGAAGATGTTAAGACAGACGATGAATCATTACGTCTGATTGCAGCGGGAGCAAATGGAAGTATGCGAGATGCTTTGAGTTTGCTTGACCAGGCGATTTCCCACGGCAGTGGTGAATTAAAGCAGGAACTGGTGAGAGATATGCTGGGTACTATAGACAGCCAGGATTTGATATCACTCTACGAGGCATTGATAAACAATGATGCCACCGCACTGATACATTGTATCGATAAGATGGACGAGCATACGCCTGATTATGATGCTGTCTTTGCAGAAATCCTTACTGACTTGCATGATATGGCAGTGTGTCAGGCCATCGGTGCCGGGGCAGACACATTGACGGATATCAGAGCAGATATTCGTCATCTGGCAGAGCGTTTAGGTAAAGAGGATGTTCAATTGTATTACCAGATTGCTCTTGCTGGCAGAAGAGATCTATTTATGTCGCCAGATACAAAGATAGGGTTTGAAATGACCCTGGTGAGAATGCTGGCATTTCGGCCAAATACAGTTAGCCGAGGACCTGAAGACTTGAATGGAAAACAAACTCACACCTCTGTTAAACCTGATCTAGCAAATATAAATCATGAGTCAGCAGAAGCAAGTATCGGTAAAGACTGGAAGAATTTAATAGATGAAATGGCCCTGACGGGGCTGGTCCGGGAACTGGCAGGAAATTGTATATTAAAAGAACATGATCGTGACCGTATACATCTAGTTCTACTGCCTAGTCAGGAACACCTGTTGAGAACTATTCAACAGGAACGTTTGCAAAGTGTTATACATGAACGATTTGGCAAGGATGTGAAATTAGTAATTACGGTTGAAGAACCTGATTCTGAGACACCAAACCAATCCAAGAAAAGATTGAAGGATGAGCGAGAACAACAGGCAATAGAGTCATTCAATGATGATCAAGATGTTAAGAATATCGTTGATACATTTAATGCAACTATTGAACAAAACACGATACAACCACAATAAGTATTGTTGAGGCGAATATGAAAGCAGGATTAGGAAATATAATGAAACAGGCACAGCAGATGCAGGAAAATCTGAAAAAAGTGCAAGATGACATTGCCAAAACAGAAGTTACAGGTGAGTCGGGTGCAGGCCTGGTAAAGGTTACCATGACAGGAAAGCATGATGTCAAAAAAATTAATATTGATCCGAGCTTGATAGGGGATGATGTAGATATGTTGGAAGATCTCGTGGCGGCGGCTGTTAATGATGCGAATCGGCGTGTGGAAATTATGACTCAGGAAAAAATGTCAGAAATATCTGCTGGGTTGAATCTACCCGCGGGTATGAACCTGCCATTTTAGAGCCGCATCAAAATAGCTGTTATTATCAATATTAGGCTCGTGCCTATCATAATAATGTGGAGTCGAAAGTCTGCAGTTGCTCTATAAATTTGATTTATCAATATGCGCGATCCTTATCATTGTTGAAAAAAATAATTAAAAACGATTCCAGTTTTTTAGAATAAAAAAATTAAGTAATTTAGAATTTAATATGTCTTCATCTTCACGGCTCGACCAGTTGATTACTGCACTATGTTGTTTGCCCGGCATAGGGAGAAAATCTGCCCAGCGTATTTCATACCATTTATTACAAAGAAACCGTCATGGCGCACGCGACCTTGCATCAGCATTGCAGCTTGCCATGGACGAAATTGGCCATTGCATTCGTTGTCGGAATTTTACTGAATTGGAGTTATGTGTAATTTGTTCTAACAATAATCGTGATAAATCATTACTGTGCGTGGTAGAAAGTCCGGCCGACGTATTTGCAGTGGAGGATGCTGCTTATAGAGGTGTCTATTTTGTGCTCATGGGGCACCTTTCCCCTCTGGATGGTGTGGGTCCAGAAGATCTGGGCCTGGAAAAACTTGATGAAATCATGAAGGAAGGCGAAGTTAAGGAAGTCATCATGGCTACAAATTCCACCGTTGAAGGCGAGGCCACTGCACACTTCATCAGTGAGATGGTCAGGAAAAACAAGATTAAAGTGTCCCGTATAGCTCACGGTGTACCCGTGGGGGGGGAGCTTGAATATATTGATAGCGGAACGCTGTCAGAGGCCTTGTCAGGTAGAAGAGAAATCTAAAGCCGTTTTCTTTTTATTGTTTACGAAACTTCGTTCTCACCTTGCTCTGATGCGAGGCTGGGCAGAGGCTGTTAACTCGTTTCAGGTTCTTACTTGTTTTTACTACATGCATTCGTGCAGGTATCAAATTTTTAATAGGTTCTGGTCTCATCTCAATAAAAAAAATTTATCTAATATTGATTATGGTTCAATATCCATGTGATGACATGTAGCTTGTCTGTCCTTTTATAAGGCGCTGACTGAACGCCATAAAATCCTTAACCCTAAAGATTTATCTCAATTTGAAGAATTAATAAGATTAAATTCTTGGTCCTGTGTGATTTAAACCTGTTTTTCTGATAAATGAGCAATGCGTATGGGAGCTGGAGGATGGGAATCATGAAACGCCGAGTAAAGCGGATCTGGTGTCAGGGTATTGGCATTTTCTTTATATAATTTCACCAATGCCTGGATCAGGTTTTCAGACTGGGCCTGGTTTGCAGCAAAGTCATCAGCTTCAAATTCATGCAGTCTGGAATAATAGGCAAACAT
>Ga0055584_100004351_pt1 | contig 13927 bp, 8 predicted proteins | sample OSDHelmetaG_FD_58716 | JGI IMG/M metagenome (GOLD analysis project Ga0055584, IMG submission 58716) | Pelagic marine sediment microbial communities from the LTER site Helgoland, North Sea, for post-phytoplankton bloom and carbon turnover... | ecosystem: Environmental > Aquatic > Marine >... | reverse complement strand
TGTATCGCCGATGGTAGTGCGGGAGTTCCCGTGTGAGAGTAGGTCACTGCCAGGCGCCAAACCGAAAGCCCCCTCCGTGCATGCGGTGGGGGCTTTCTCTTTTCTCAGATGCATATGTTGGCAGTGACCTACGGTGTTCGCTTCCGCACATCCTGTGCTGCGCGAACTGTGAACGTCCTGTACAAAACTGCCAGGCGCCAAAAAAAGGAAGCCCCCCGCGATTGCGGGGGGCTTTTTTTTTGGCACCTGCCAGTGAACTCTTACAGGTGGGGTGTCCACTTTGGGTCTGACAGGGGACCGTTTCTTTGGCCAAATGTTTGACCGCCCATTGCAATCAGTCGTCCAAAGGTTGAACCTGATGGTCTATTAATTGATCCGGAACAAAATAAACAGCGATAGATTCTGGCAAACTCCAATATTTGAGAATCCAGAGTTCAATCACAAGGGAGGATAAGGAACGATGTCAAATGGAACCACCCTTTCCAAGCTCTTCAGGAAGTCACCATTCAATGCACTACAAGCCCATATGGCCGTTGTTTTGGAGTGTGCCCGGGAGGTTAAACCACTGCTTGATGCATTGGCCGAAGGAGATGATGCTCGAGTTATAGAGGCGAAGGACCGTATTTTCGAAAGGGAAGCCGAGGCGGACCGGATCAAGAACGAATTGCGGCTACACCTGCCCAAGAGCCTTTTCATGCCGGTAGATCGCAGAGACCTGCTGGAAGTCTTGCATATGCAGGACACCATTGCGAACACAGCACAGGATATCGCGGGGCTGCTGATTGAGCGGAAGATGACAATTCCGGATTTCATGCGTGAACCGCTGATTGCATTGACATCCCGTTGTATTGATACCTGCGAACATTCCGCCAGTGTCATCAGGGAACTGGACGAATTGGTGGCCATGGGCTTCCGTGGCCGCGAAGTCGATAAGGTCGATGCCATGTTGAAGGAACTGAACGACATCGAGGACGAAACGGATGAATTGGGCATTTCCCTGGCGAGGGCCTTGTTCGAGCATGAGGATGATATGAAACCAGTGTCGGTGATGATGTGGTATCAGCTCATTGAGTGGATTGGTGATCTGGCTGATTATGCTGAAAAAGTAGGCGATCGTCTGCGTTTGCTGATTGCGAAATAGGGGTACCAAATGGAAATCATTGCCACATACGGAACTGTTTTTATGGTGTTGGCCGTTATTTTCGGCCTCTACATGACCTGGGGTATCGGGGCCAACGACGTCGCCAACGCCATGGGTACCTCGGTGGGTTCAGGAGCCATTACGGTCAAACAGGCCATTCTGATTGCCGCCGTGTTTGAATTTGCCGGCGCCTTTATTGCCGGCGGAAACGTGACCTCTACCATTCGAAAAGGAATTGTCGATCCCAGCGGAATAGCGGACCAGCCGGAAATCCTGGTGTTTGGAATGCTCGCTGCGCTGCTGGCTGCGGCCATTTGGTTGATGATTGCATCATGGCGGGGCTGGCCGGTTTCCACCACCCATTCCATTGTAGGTGCGCTGGTAGGCTTTGCAATTGCCGGTATTGGCACAGATGCGGTTCACTGGGGCAAGATAGGAGTGATTGTCGCCAGCTGGGTAATCTCACCTGCACTGGGCGGGCTGATCGCGTACATGCTGATGATGAGCATACGCAAGTTCATTCTGAATACAGAAAACCCCTTCGATTCTGCACGGAAATGGGGGCCGGCTTACGTGTTCCTGTTGGGCTTTGTTATTTCTCTGGTCACCCTGTTCAAAGGCCTGAAGCATCTGAAACTGGAATTGTCTGTGCCCATGAGCTTCCTGGCGGCTACCGTTTTTGGTCTCATCGTTGCCTTCATAGGCTGGAGACTGATGCGAAAGATAAAACTGGATCCGGAAGCGGACCGGGATTATCACTTTGCCAGCGTGGAAAAGCTATTCGCACCCATGATGATCTTCTCTGCCTGTTCCATGGCTTTTGCCCACGGCTCCAACGATGTCGCCAATGGCATCGGTCCGCTTGCAGCGGTTGCCAGTGTTATAGGTTCCGGTGGTGAAATCGCGCAAAAGTCCGAACTGCCCATGTGGATTCTGATATTGGGTGGGGGCGGAATCGTTATCGGGCTCGCAACCCTGGGGTATCGGGTGATGGCAACCATTGGTACGAAGATCACGGAACTGACGCCCACCCGCGGCTTTTCCGCGGAGCTGGCCGCTGCCGCAACGGTCGTTCTTGCATCAAGAACCGGGCTGCCGGTATCAACCACTCATATCCTGGTAGGCGCGGTGATCGGGGTGGGATTGGCGCGGGGAATGGGTGCCATCGATTTACGGATGATCGGCAAGATCGTCATTTCCTGGATAGTGACCCTGCCCGCGGGCGGAATTCTCGCTGCCTTGATCTTTTTCACACTCAAAGGGATGTTCGGCTGATTCAGATCGAATTAGCCGTAGTCGAGGGTGCCTGATCTTGTTCAATGGGTATATCACAAGGTATTGATATAAATCAATAAATACATTTAATTGCGTTACGCACTATTGTCTTGCTCGTTAAAATGGACACTTGTGCAGCCTGCGCAGCGCTCGGCTGTACCTGTCAGGAAAGGACACAGTCATGGTGAGACGCAGTTGGCACTTCATTCCCATGATTTTCGCGCTGTGCTTCACTGTCTTGTCAGCCCTTGCCGAGACTATAGTTCCAGCGGACTGCGTAGAAGGTGAATCCGCCGATCCTGCCTGCGAAGAACCCAGAATAGAACTCAGTCGTATCAAGGTGACCGCGACGCGACGTGAGTCGCCGATAGAGAGAGTACCGCTCAGCGTCACGGTGCTCAGCGGCGACAAACTGAGGGAAATGGGTGCCGCAAGTTTCGTGGATTACGCGCGATCTGTACCCGGTCTGAGCTTCACCGACACCGGCTTCGGCGGTGAAAAGTACGTGATACGTGGCGTGACGACGGATGTCTTTGCGGAGGTGCACGCGGCTACCGCTGTCTATCTTGACGAGACTCCCATCACGAACGCCAGCTTCTCGGGCCAGGCATATTCGCCGGATCCGCTGCTCATTGACATAGACAGGATAGAAGTGCTGCGCGGTCCGCAGGGAACGCTGTTCGGTTCTGGTTCGATGGGCGGCGCCATCCGCATCATCACGAATGAACCGGATCCATACGCTTTCGAGAGTTTCGCCGAAGCCATTCTGTCGAGCACGAAACACGGTGGGCCTGGTTACGAATTCCGGGCCATGCTCAATGCGCCGCTGGCAGACAATCAAGCGGCGATTCGGGCAGTCGCGTATTACCGTGACCTGGATGGCTGGATTGACAATACCCTGCTGGGTCACAAGGACGTCAACAACAACGAAACAACCGGCCTGAGGCTGGCCGGTAGCTGGTCCAATCAGGGCCGCCTGACGGTCAACGGCAAGATCGTGTACCAAAATAGGCAAAGCGACGGCAGTGGAGTGGATGAAGGCAATCCGCCCTGGACGCAACAACGCGCGGTAGAAGAGCCCAACCAGGACGAATGGGCGCTGATAAACTTCAACATTGACTACGAATTCGATTGGGGCAGGCTGATTTCGACGACGTCATGGATAGATCGCGTGTTGGATACCGATTCGGATTTGACCGAATACTACAATTCGTATGTCTACCCTGCTTTCCCCTTCTATCCGTACATCTATCCAAGGCTGCATACGACGGTAACTGCAGTCAACAGGGATGATCAGGAAGAATTCGTCCAGGAGTTCCGGCTCTATTCGACCGGAGACCAGAGCTTGAACTGGTTGCTCGGCCTGTTCTATCAGGATCAGGACTTCGGTTTTGGCCACGAAATCCTTGCACCGGGATTCGATGAGCAAACTGGCGGCATTGCGGAGTATTTCGGAGCAGCTGATAAACTGTTGGTCGGCAGGACGAAACGGTCCCTTGAGCAAACGGCCTTGTTTGGCGACTTAATTTGGGCCTTCAGCGAGAAGTGGGAAGGCACCGTTGGAGGCAGATGGTTTCATTTCGATCATGCGAGTGTCTCTACGGTCTATGGACTAATGAATGGCGGACCGACATTCGATGAGACGACAGCCGATGAAACCGGTTTTACACCGAAATTCGGGCTGAGCTATTTGCATAACCGGGATATGACGCTTTACGGCTCGATTGCCGCCGGTTACAGGCCGGGCGGAACCAACGAGACCGTGGCAGAAGGCTTCCCGGGTTGCCCGGAAGACCTGGAAGAGCTGGGCCTGACAGGGATTCCACAGTCCTACGAGTCGGATTCGCTATGGAGTTACGAACTTGGGTTCAAATCAGGCTGGGCCGATCGGCGGGTATTCCTCAATACGGCAGTGTATTACATTGATTGGACGGATATTCAGACACGGGCGGTAACGCGCCACTGCGGAGGCTGGCTGGAAAACGCCGGCGCGGCCACCAGCAAGGGCATCGAAATCGAGCTGGCGGCGTACCCGGCCCCCAACCTGGAACTCACGCTGAACGGGGCTTACACAAACGCCAAACTCAGCGAAGATGCACCGAATCTGGGTGGCCAGGCCGGGAATGAACTGCCCGGCGTTCCTGAATTTGCTTTCGGCGGAGCGGTCATGTGGTTCTTCCGGTCTTTCGAAGGAGTCACCAGTTCGTTACGGGCGGATTATCAGTATGTCGGCGATTCCTTTAACGCCTTCGGATTCTACCGGCGTGAGACACCATCGCATTCATTGACCAACCTGCACCTGAGTTTCAGCAGGAATCGCTGGGACACTTCGCTGTTCATCAACAACCTGTTCGACAACCGGGCCATTGTCACAGTGCACGACAATTTCGGCGGGCAGTATGTAACGACTGCCCGGCCGTTTACGGTCGGAGTCAGCGTGAGATTCACACACTGACCCCGCTGAAGGCTCAGTAAAGTATCCAGCCTGCAAAGATAAATTTGAGTGGCCACTCTTGCTCGGCAGGCAGAAATTCTATATAGACCATGCCTTGAAGACTGCCCGATGCATTCTCGAATCGACCGGTTCCCCCCACGATAACGAGATCGATTGACTGCACGATCAGCGGCGGTGGTGGTACTACTGTTGCCGCAGTGTAGGCAGCGATCACCTGATCTCCATTCGCGGCTGTGAAATATGCCAATCCATCAACGGCGAAGGCGCCTTCGTTGGTTGCGCAGTGGGAAGTGCTGAGTGTGGCTCGACCCATATGGGTCATCTGGCCGCCTGATTCGGTTACGGTCTGGAAAGGAGTCCCGATGTAATCACAGGCACCGTTTATCGCGAAGGTGGCCACACCCTCGAAATTTCCCCAGAAGGGTCTGGGATGTGGATTTGAGCCCTTGCCAATAACCGAAGTGCTCGAAATCGCCAGGGCCAGGACCATCAGGATTCGAATACATTTGCTGAGTTTCATCACATTTGCCTCCGTAGAGATGGTGATATCCAGCTTGGGTAGACCTGGGTCGTCTGTCGTTCCTTGACACAGGGGTATAATCAAAACAGTGACAACAGGTTTCGATCGAAATGACAGACAACTCCACCATCTTCAATTTTCGCAAGCCACGATTGGCTTCGATGTAAAGCATACGATTCCCCGACAGCGGGAGTCCTGAAGGAGATATGTAGAATTTGTGATGGATGTCTGATGGTGCGGCGCGGTTGTGCCGCAAGCGGTTCATTTGCAGCAATATGGCTTCGCAACAGCAGGGTAAAAAAACGAAGACTTTCGACCTCGGCGAGTTTCGGGTCGATCCTCGGCGCCGCGCCATTACGGGCCCGTCAGGAGAGACCAGGATCGAGCCCAAAGTAATGGCGGTGCTCTTGATGCTTGCCGGGCGCCCTGGCGAGGTCATTATGCGCGAGGAATTCATCGATTCCATATGGGCCAGGGAATATGGCGGTGACGAGAGCCTGACCCGGGCGGTTTCGCACCTCAGGAAGATTTTTGGCGACGCAAACGGAATTCATACGCATATCGAAACTGTTCCGAGATCCGGTTACCGGTTGATCGGCCAGGATGGCCCTACGGGTATGGGTGCGAGGCCGGGCAATCAACGCCGGTTGATCGCGGCGGGCGTGATCGTATTATTCGTCGTCGCGCTGGCCTCGATTTTCCTGGCCGGGCGGATTGGTGATGAAACCCCTGACCGCACGGTTGCCGGGCCGGGTTCTGTGGTACTCGCAGTCTTGCCCTTCGACAGCCAGAGCGAAGAGAGCAAAGACATTAACCTCGCTCTCGGTCTGGCCGATGAAATCCTGTCCGTCCTCAGTCAAAGCTCATCGATCTCCGTTATCGCCGGCAATTCCTCTTTCCGTTTTCATGGCGATAGCAAGAAAGACCTGGAAGCGTTAACCAGGCAACTCAACATCAGCCACATTGTTGACGGTTCGGTGCGGCGGACGCAGGATAGCCTGCGGGTCAGTGTAAACCTCATCGATACCGGAACGGGGTTGGTGCTGTGGTCCGATGTCGTGACGCGCCCCGAGTTGGAAATCTACACCATTCCAAAGGTCGTGGGGACGGCGGTTCAAACGGCCCTTGGTTTGGAGTCGATCGAAGCCGGCCGACGAACAAGCCCGCCGAACCCGAAGGCTTATGAAACCTACCTGCAAATGAAAGCCCTGCTGAAGTTGCCGTGGGGCCCTAACCTGTCAATCGCCATGACTGGACTGGAGGAAATTGTCGAAATGGATCCCGGTTTCAGCGAGGCATGGGCGACTTTGGCGCTGACCCGGCTCGATATCCTGATGGCTCAGCCTCCGGGTGACTCGGGACTCCCCAACGTCGATCCTCCTCGGCGCCTGCAGGCCGCCAGGCGGGATGCCAATGCTGCGCTCGCGATTGACCCCGGCTCCATAGATGCGTTGCTGGCTCTGGAGATCATCGATTATCGTGAGCATGCGACCAGCCTGATCGAAACGGTAAACCAAATTCAGTCTTTGCTGGCCCGGGCCCCGAACCATCCGAAAGCAAATTTGAGGATGGGCCTGATGATGACTCAGGTGGGGCGGTTCCAGGAAGCTGCCCGATACCTGAAACGCGCTGTTGAGCTGGATCCGCTGGCGAACTTTCCCGGCGCTTTTTACACTGATGCACTCCTTAGCTGCGGGCGCATGGAAGAGGCCAGGGCGTTCATGGAAGCCAGAAACGTTTACCAGATGTACCAGCGTACTTACGCGGGGCTGACAATGCGCCTTGTGGCAGGAGATTTTCAGGGTGCCCGTGATTTCCTGGCTGTCCTGGATCGAGACGTGCTGTTTGGGCGGCACGAACTGATAGAAATCGAGAACGTCAATGCTGACAGTCCAAATACCACGCGGTTGAGCCTGTTGGTTTCACGGCTGGTGACCGCTGCCGAGCAGGCGGATTCTTCCCTGGACCCGACCATTGCTTCAGACCTGGTCAGGGCAGCAGATGAAGGTCTGCTTCTGCACTTTTACGTTGCCCAATGGCTTGCTGCCGCAGGCCTGAATGAAGCAGCGCTGGATATCGCAAGAGAACGGATAGCGCTGGGCGATGCTTTTTTCCGCGAAAGCGGGATCGTGATGAAGCCTGCTTTCAGGACAGCGCGCCGTGACCCCCGAGTGATGGAGTTATTCGATGTGACCGGCCAACTCGATTACTGGCTGGAATCAGACAACTGGCCCGATTACTGCACTGATCTGGAGCTTCCTTACGAATGCAAAGAAACCGCACGGCAGTTCCGCGAAAATCCACCCGTTGAAACGAGCTCCGAGTCCCCCTGACAATCCTCACCGGTTGTACCTGTTTGAGCTACTTTCACGAGCGACATTGATTTTGCCGGTGCTGCTCAGCACAATAGAGGGCCATATCTCACAGGTCAGTGAACAATTGTCCATGACGTATCAATTTCCATGCAAGTGGTAGGCAACAGGTTGAGCGCGTGAGGACAGCATGCAAAACATGCTGACCCGTCTCCTGTGTCTGGCTGTGGCCACGCAATTCGTATTTGCTTGTGCCGGCTTGCAGCCAAGCGGGCCGGTGAGCGGCGAGGACGGCCTTGAGGGCCAGCGTATTAACAGTGCCGTACAGGCCTTGCAGGAACTGGATGAGATCGACACGCTGATCAAACTGGATAACCGCAAGTTATCTGAGCAGATAGCTTCCGGGCTCAGCGCTCAGGCAGCACTTACCGGAAGATTTCATCTTGGTAATCTCAGGGTGCGCTTTGGCAGGCAGCATATTGCCCTGGAATCAGCACTGGACATTACTGACGACGCAGGAAATATCATTTCCGCGTCTGTTCACGGCGATGTTTCCCTGGCCTTCAGCGGTAATCGCCTGGAGTGGTATCCACATTTCAATCAAATTCAAATCAGCTCGAACAATTTTTCATTTGAGCGGGAAACCTATGCTGAACCCGGCCTGGAACTGGAGCAGTCTTTGCTGCAACGCCTGAATGCCGATGTCGCAGACCAGATAATGCTGTATGGCAACAACACCATGGCTCTGAATGCAGTGCCGCTGGGTGAAATCGAGGTCGGTGCGTCCTTACCCGGGTTTGCAGGTTCTGTGGCCAGCGGGACAAAGCCTCTCAACACGGCTTTTGTGGTGATTGGCAGCGCCATACTGGTAGAGCCAGCAGTTACATCCATTGCTTTGGATCTTGAAATCAAGCCGAATCTATCCTCTTGCCCCGCTGAGGTTACGGTATCAAGAGCCGGGTTTACCAGTGACGTCGTTGACCGTGAGCCCAGGGGGCTCGCCGGCAACATGCATGATGCGACAGCTGTCCGCTATTTCTATACAGAGATATCCGGGGCAAAGCGGCCGCTCACGATCATTCACTACTGGTTCGCAGATGGACAGCCACTGGTGGTTGAGGAATTGTCGGTGGAACCCAGTGAGCGCTGGAGAACATGGTCGTCCAGGAGCGCCGCGCAAGCGGATGCCTCCCGCTGGGAGGTCCTGGTGGTTGAAAAAGATTCGGGCTGCATATTTCATTCACAGTCCATACGCACGCTTGAAGCTGATGCCACTCATTCTGAAGCAGGTCTGGCCAGTGAAAATCGGACTTTCGCTGAGCTGCGCAAGGAATTCAATACCAAAACAGCCGGGTTTTCCATCAGTCGGGATAAACCGGATATCGCTTTGATTGAAGTGAGGCGCACGTTCCTGCGTGATCTGTTGCAGGCTTCCTTAACGGGTTTGGACCTTGAAGCCGGTTTTGATCAGACTGCCCTGCCAGAACTGCAGTTCTCAGCGCTGATGCGGCCATTCGAGGCGGCCGATATCGTTTGTGAGCATCGCAATTGTCCACCGGCGCCTTCATGTACTGTGTCGCTCACCCAATGCAAGCGGATAAGGGACACGCGTGATTGTACCTCGTGCCTGTTTCGTAATCCGCTTAACAATCGCTGTGTCAGCGAAGTTCAGGATCCCATTTGTGAAAGGGCGCGGAGCCGCCAGAACCAAAAATATGAAGCTGACAGTGCAAATTGTATCGCCGACGCTGAGGCCGCGAAGCAGGGCTGCGTGCAGTTGGGTGCTCAGGCGCTGCGTAGCTGTGAAATTGAATCAGGGTTTGAGCTTTCGGCCTGTGAATCTGTGAAAAGCGCTCTTGCCTCATTGAGCAAAGAAATCCCATTAACCAGAACTGAAGCACAGGCCGTCTTCCAGGGCCGGCTGAGCGCCGTTTTTTCCAATATCAGCATTGACGGTGATTTCAGTCGCCTGAAAATGGATATGGCCATAAAATCCGGCATGAGACTGGATGGCCAGTTGGAATTCAGCCCCGGCGAATTGCCTCCGGTGCTGGCCCGTTGTGTCGCTGCCTGGAATGCACCCTTTGCAAGCCGTGCAATCGCGCCATCAGTGGCCAACAGTATGCTGACGACTTTCTCAAACACCGACAGTGCTTTCGTCGCCAACTGGTCAGGCTACATATTGCCGGTGGACATCGTTCCCTCACCGCTGGAATCCGTATTGGTGGACAATCCTAATCTTCTGGCCAATTGCTCCATCGGATTGTCTGTTAGCGATGTAGAGAGTGCGTTCACTGGGGATAATGCGGAATTCTTTACCGGGCATTTGCGACTGGAATTACAACCGCAGCCCGCCATCATCCATATGACACCGGCAACGATGCAGCTTGGTAGTCGTGAGTATCAGGGCCAGGCAGCGATATCTTCGACTTACGTGCGATACGACATTGCGGACTGAAGAACTTTTGCCGGACACAAAAGAACTCACCGCTTCAACATCCATGGTGAAGCGGTGACGTTACTCATTTCGGCCAACAGTCTGTGCCTTGTATTAAATGCTGTTCACATCCTTGCCAACAGCGGTAATACGTTCCCGGCTCAGTAACCGACCTCCCTTACTACCTATGCCAGTGTTCTTCGCCACCCTTGGACAATTCAGGCTCGGCAGTCCGGTTGTTGCAGGGTCCGGGACATCCTTGAGATCAGTTGCGAGACTTCCTGATTGAGTATTCCCAGACCACGAGTTCATACTAGTCCGTCGGGCTAAACAGATATTGAAATGAAGATGAACTTAATCTAAATTTTCTATGAACAAAATTCAGTTTATTCTTCAAAATCCAGGCGGTAACCCAGGCCGCGGACTGTTTCGATCATAGAGTTGTCGGTGTCGCTATCAATTTTTTTGCGCAGCCTGCCGATGTAAACGTCCACCACGTTGGTCAGTGGGTCCATATTGAGTCCCCACACATTATCCAGGATACGCTCACGGCTGAATAATGTGCCAGGATTGCTCATGAGTAATTCGATGATAGCCAGTTCCTTGGCCGTCAACTTGATCTCTTTTCCATCGACACTGAAGCGCAGGGACTTGCGGTCAAAAGCAAGAGGCCCGGCTTTCAGCTTCTCGTCCTGGCTGGCAATGGCCGAACTTCGGCGCATCACCGTTTCAATTCGCGCCAGCAGCTCCTCGAAGGAAAAGGGTTTGGTCATGTAATCGTCGGCACCCATGCGCAGACCGGCAATGACGTCATTCATATTGTCCATGGCCGTTAGCATGATCAGCGGTGTATTGATCTGTTTCATGCGCAATTGCTGACACACTTCATGACCGTGTAATCGAGGCAGCATCAAGTCGAGCAGAATCAAATCAAATTCGCCTTCCATGGCCAGTGACAGTCCGGTTTCACCATCGTTGGCTACGAGGCAAAAGTAACCCTCGGCACGCAGGCCGCGTTGCAGGAAATCGGCTATACGCGTTTCGTCTTCAACAATCAGAATTCTCATGCCACCGCCTTCAACTTGCCTTCAGCGGGCAACACAACAGTCGCCAATGCGCCGCCATCCTGATGGCTCTCAAGTGAGATTATACCCTCGTGTGCCTCCACAATGGCCTTGGCGACCGGCAGACCCAGACCGGTGCCACGTGCGTGTCCCTGTGCCTGTCCGCCGCGGAAAAATCTCTGGAACGCCTGCTTTTCCTCTTCTTTGGTCAGTCCGATACCTGAATCGCGCACTGTTACAATAATTTCATTATTCTGCCTTGTCAGCTCGACCTCCACTTTCCCACCCGCATTTGAGTAGCGCAGCGCGTTATCGAGCAGGATGGAAAAAACCTGGCGCAGGCGTCCGTCGTCACCCATCACAACGGAAGGTCCAAGTGTCAGATTCTGCACAATGCCAATCTCCTTTTGTTGGGCCTTTGCCGCGAAATCTCTGCACACGGTATCCAGCAGGCTGCCAACCGACACGGGTCGTACTTTCAGGCGTGGTTCGCCGGCATCGGCACGCGCAATAAACAGCAAGTCGTCGATCAGTCTCGTTGTCTGATCAGTCTGTTCCATGATCCGCTCCAGCGTCTCTTTGTATTCTTTCGAAGTTTTGGCCTTGCCTCTCATGGCAATTTCGGCCTCTCCGCGGATCACGGTCAACGGCGTGCGGAATTCGTGGCTGATATCGGCCAGCAGTTTACGCCGGTTTTCATCGACCAATGCCAGCAGGTCATTGCTGCTTTTCAGCGCCCGGGTGCGCTCATTGACGATGGCTTCGAGCCGGACATTCGAATCGCGCATGCTGCCGCGATGATCAGCCAATTCGCGAGCCATGACGTTGAATGCCTCTCCCAGGCGTTCGAATTCCTTTTCCTGCAATTCCGGAATGCGGTGATTCAGGTCGCCACCGGTAAAAGTTTTCGCACCATGATGGAGAACGTTGACGGATCGCGTCAGGCTGCGTGAAAAAAGCCAGATTATCAAAGCGGTGAGGCCCGCCAGTGCCAGCATGAACATGGGCAGAACAGCGGTGATGTAGTGCGCCAGCGAAATCGTCTCCTCGTGGGCGTCACTGACCACTTTGTCTCGGGCAGTCAGGATCTCAGCCATCAACTCGTGGAAAATTTCCGCTGTGCCCTCATTGCGCATGGCCTCAGAAGCTGCGCGTGCGTTGTCAATCTGTTGGGTTTCCAGCGCCAGTCTGACAGCCTCACCGGAACTGATGATTGCTTCGACCAGGCCATTCGCTTCCTCTATCATCGCGACATCGACCTTATTCCGGTCATCGCCATGCAAGGTGCTTTCGTCGGCAAGAGATTGCCGGATTCCGCCCAGGGTTGTCCTCAAACTTCGGTCAATGTCGTGCCAGTAAGGCAGGTTACTGATTTCGCTATTAACAATGCTTTCTTCGATCAGGCTGAGTTTTTGTGCTCCCTGCGCGGAAACTGTGCGGTAATCATTCAATATGGTATTGGCGATAGCTATGCGTTCGACATCGTATTCAAACCACTGCACGCTGTCATAGAAATACCACGCCAGCGCCAGCGTAGTCGCCAGCATGGCGCCAAAGGCCATGTACAACTTGCGGCTAAATCGGGTCCTGATCGCTGTCATTGTGGTATCTGACTCCTGGTTCCTTCCAGTTGATCAGCCTTAGGATACCAAACACGACTAAAAGTGGCTCTCTTTTACTCCAAATGCAAAAAGGAGTGGCAAGGCCGCAAACCGAAAATATTTTCCCGATATAGCCGTTTCATGACCAGGCAATTCCGATGATGAACGGTTCAAACAATTGATCTGGAAGGGGTCCAGGTTCCGAAATTATGGTCTTAAAGCGAATTAATTGACTTAAATCTACACGGTGGTAGTTTTAACAGTTATGCTCACCGTTGATTTGAATTGCAGTCCTTGATAAGGACTTGATAAGACCAGCGGAAAGGGATCAATCAATCAAAAAGATCCAGATTTTAAAAGGAAAATCATTCGGAGATTTCATATGAGAATCGGTGTACCGAGGGAGATATATGCGGGCGAAAAGCGCGTAGCCACAACCCCGGACGTGGCCGCCCAGTTGATCAAGCTGGGCTTTGATGTTGCGGTGGAGTCCAATGCTGGAGCCGCAGCCAATTATTCAGACAAGGCCTATGAAAAGGCCGGCTGTTCTATCGTATTGACGGCGGATGATATCTGGGCCGACTCTGAGATTATTCTCAAGGTTCGCGGTCCCGAAGATGAAGAGGCATCGCGGCTCAAAGCCGGTCAGACCCTGATCAGTTTCCTGTGGCCGGCGCAGAATCCGGAGTTGCTGCAGAATCTGACCGCGCGCGGTGTGACGGCCATGGCCATGGACAGCGTTCCGCGCATCTCGCGAGCCCAGAAAGTTGACGCATTGAGTTCCATGGCGAACATCGCCGGCTACCGGGCCGTGGTAGAGGCAGCCCAGCATTTCGGGCGCTTTTTTACTGGCCAGATCACAGCTGCCGGCAAGGTGCCGCCGGCCAAGGTGCTGGTCATCGGCGCCGGCGTTGCCGGGCTGGCCGCTATTGGCGCCGCCAAGGCCATGGGTGCAATCGTTCGTTCCTTCGATACTCGCCCCGAGGTCAAGGAACAGATTGAGAGCATGGATGCCGAGTTCCTGATGCTGGACTTCGAAGATGAGGACGGCTCAGGAGAGGGCGGCTACGCCAAGGTCATGAGCGATGAGTTCATCAAGGCCGAGATGGCGCTGTTTGCCGA
>Ga0055584_100004350_pt1 | contig 13929 bp, 13 predicted proteins | sample OSDHelmetaG_FD_58716 | JGI IMG/M metagenome (GOLD analysis project Ga0055584, IMG submission 58716) | Pelagic marine sediment microbial communities from the LTER site Helgoland, North Sea, for post-phytoplankton bloom and carbon turnover... | ecosystem: Environmental > Aquatic > Marine >... | reverse complement strand
TACCTTGCGGTACACAGCATTTCCAATGCTGCACAATCGGCCACTCTGTCACCTCTCCTTTATGCGATGGGAAGGGAATTTTTATGAAGGAGGATGCACTTTCCGTCAATGTTCAAAAGAATCTGTCATGCTCCGGTTGATTAGATAAGATTTAGATTTTGCCAGAGATTGTTTTTCAGGTTTGCTTGTTTCCCTAAATCATCTAGAAAAACTTTAATGATTTCCAACGAAGTCGGTTATAACAGTAAAATAGAAGGCGAAGTGATTGTCACTCGTGCTGATTCTGTAATTAATTGGATCAGGAAGCATTCGGTTTGGCCTATGCCGATGGGCTTGGCCTGCTGTGCTATTGAATTAATGGCATCTGCTGCTTCCCGTTATGATATCTCCCGATTTGGGATGGAAGTAATGCGTTTTTCGCCACGCCAGTCAGATTGCATGATTGTTGCTGGTACAGTCACTTACAAAATGGCCGAGGTAGTGCGCCGGATTTACGATCAAATGGGAGACCCCAAGTGGGTTGTGGCCATGGGGGCTTGTGCCTCGACTGGTGGCATGTACCGATCGTATGCGGTGATGCAAGGAGTTGATAACGTCGTACCTGTCGATGTCTACGTTAGTGGATGTCCACCCCGTCCAGAAGCATTACTGGACGCGATGATGAAATTGCAGGGCAAAATCGGGAATGAATCTTCAGTTAGTAATCTGTCGAAGAAGCCCGAATCTTTCAAAGTCTCCTGATCTGATGATTGACGATGATTTCGTCAATGCCCTTCTCCATGAGCGGGACTTCCTTTCCATAAAACATCGGGAAGATTGCCTTACTCTCAATTGCTCCCCAGATTCGCTTGTTGATTTTTGTAAACATCTTCGTGACGAACAGACCTTTGACTTACTCATGGACCTTACCGCAGTTGACCATGGTGAGGAGGCAAAAGATCGCTTCTCAGTGGTTTTACACTTCTATTCTTTAGTTCACAAATCTTACATTCGAATCCATGTACTTTGCCCGGATAGCCAATCCCCATCTATACCTTCTGTGAGCTCGGTTTTTCCGGCAGCCAATTGGCATGAAAGAGAGACTTTCGACATGTTTGGCATTGAATTTTCGGAACATCCGAACCTTAAACGTATTTTGATGTGGGACGATTATCCTTATTTTCCTTTGCGTAAAGAATTTCCACTCGCAGGAATCGAAGTGCCTCTGCCAGCTGCGGATGTTGCCGAGGTAACGGGAGCTGATGTAGACCCTGCACCTATGATGGGAGGACCTTTTGTTGCTTCAGGTAACAGTCGAATGAGTGAAGCTGAACCTAGGGCAAAGGACGAAAGTTGGACCGAGGAATCGGAGAAACCATTGTGAGTACCACAGTAAAGGAAATTCAAATTGGTGATGTTGGAGCACAAGCTGCTTCTCATGCGAATAACGAGCGCATGTCTCTTAATGTCGGCCCATCTCACCCTACCACCCATGGAGTACTTCGTTTACTAATGGAATTGGATGGCGATTTAATCACCCGTTGTGAACCAGTGCTTGGATATTTGCACCGAGGGGATGAAAAAATTGCTGAAAATATGACCTACAATCAATTCGTTCCTTACACGGATCGTTTAGATTATTTGGCACCCCTAGCCAACAATGTTGCTTACGCTATAACTGTAGAGAAATTGGCTGGATTGAATTTGCCCGAACGTTGTGAGGCCATTCGGGTACTGGTTTGTGAAATGGCTAGGATTTCCAGTCATCTTCTTGGTATGGGAGTATTCGGAATGGATGCCGGTGCTTGGACTCCATTTATGTACACTTTTACCGAAAGAGAAAAGCTGTATACATTGTTTGAGGAGCTCACTGGTGCCCGCTTTACCACAAGTTATACCCGTATTGGAGGTGTGGCTAGGGATCTGCCGGACGGGTGGTTGCCCAAAGTGGAAAAGTTTGTTGATGAACTGCCCAAAGCTATAGATGAGGTCGAAAAACTTCTTACGAGGAATCGTATTTTTCTTGATCGGACCGAAGGTATAGGAACGATTTCCAAGGATGATGCAATCGCCTATGGCTTGACTGGCCCAAACCTCCGTGCCAGCGGAGTGGATTTGGACCTTCGCAAGGATAAACCTTACAGCGGGTATGAAAAATATGAATTTGATGTGCCCATTGGAACTAAGGGCGATTGCTATGATCGATATCTTGTTCGTATCGAAGAGGTCAGGCAAAGTATTCTTATTGTTAAACAAGTGATTGCTTCGATGCCTAGCGGTTTGTGGTACGCTGAGGATGCGAAAAAAATATTCGCCCCGCCGAAGGAAAAAGTCATGACTAATATGGAAGAACTTATCCAAAATTTCATGATTGTTACTGAAGGTCCTCAAGTTCCTTCTGGAGAAATTTATTTTGAGGCTGAAAACCCTAAAGGTGCACTCGGGTTCTACCTAGTGTCCAAAGGAGGGGGAGTTCCATACAGACTTAAAATCCGTGCACCGAGTTTTTGTAATCTAAGTATTTTAGAAAAATTAGTCCCCGGACATATGCTCAGTGATATTACAGTGATTCTTGGAAGCCTCGATTTTGTTATGGGGGAATGTGATCGTTGATATGGATAACTCCTTAAATCTCTCGACAGATACTTTGTCCAAAATTGATGAAGTTGTTTCCAAGTACCCGGAAAAGAGAAGTGCTTCCCTAATGGTTATTCATTTAGTTCAAGACGAATTGGGTGCGGTAAATAATCTAGCCTGTGAGTGGATTGCTCGTCGCCTTGAACTTGAACCAATTAATGTTAAAGAGCTCATAACATTTTATCCAATGCTTCGCGAAAAACCATGGGGTCGAAAACATGTGCGAGTTTGCCGCACTCTTCCCTGTGCTTTGCGAGGATCGTATGGAACATGCAAAACTTTCGAAGAAAAATTGGGGGTTAAAGAGGGGCAGGTTAGTGAAGATGGCGAATATTCCCTGGAATTTATGGAATGCTTGGCAGATTGCGGACAAGGTCCTGTGGTCATTGTGGATGAAAAAACCTATGAGAATGTCGAGGGAAAAAGTGCGGAGAAATTTGCTGACCTTCTAATCGATGGCAATTTAGAAGAATCCGATGATTTTCAGAGCTATGAGGATTCCTTGACCCAAGAAAGAAAACAATAATTTATTAAATCTTGTGAGTACGACTACCCCAAAAGAGAGAAGAATCATTCTAAAGCATGCGGATGATCCAAATTATTCTAACCGTATTGGGTGTTATCTTCGTGAGGGAGGTTATGAAAGTCTAAAAAAAGCTTTTTCCATGAAGCCAGAAGAAGTTGGGGAAGAAGTCCTGAAGTCCGGAGTTCGTGGTCGAGGTGGGGCTGGTTTTCCCGCTGGCATGAAGTGGAAGTTTCTTGATCGAAAATCTGGCAAGCCGATTTATTTGATATGCAATGCGGATGAGTCTGAGCCCGGTACATTCAAAGATAGGCAGATTATGTACAAAGATCCTCACCAATTAATCGAGGGGATGATGATTTCCGCCTTTGCTATTGGTGCGAAACAGGCATTTATTTACATTCGGGCAGAATTTCATGAGGGAGCACGTATTCTTGAACGAGCAATTCTCGAAGCTAAGCAGGCGGGCTTTTGTGGAAACCAAATCTTAGGCTCCACATATTCGTGCGATCTTGTGGTTCACCGTGGAGCTGGTGCATACATTTGTGGAGAAGAGACTGGACTGATTGAGTCATTGGAAGGGAAGCGGCCAAATCCGCGAATTAAGCCGCCTTATTTTCCTGCTGTCCTCGGACTATATCAATGCCCGACTATTGTTAATAATGTGGAAACTCTATGCAATGTTCGGCACATAATTGAGATAGGGGGCGAAGAATTCTCAAATATTGGAAAGCCTAACAATACTGGGACTCGTATTTGGTGTGTATCCGGACAAGTAATGAAGCCTGGTTATTATGAATTTGAATGCGGTGCACTGACTTTGGGAGAAATGATTTTCAATGTCTGTGGCGGTTTGAAACCAGGACGTTCGCTCAAAGCGGTTATACCTGGAGGCTCATCTGCTAAAGTCTTAAGGGCGGACGAACGATTCACCGGTAGTCTTAAGGATGGGTCCGAATTTGATTGGGGACTTGAAGATATTCCCCTTGATTTTGACGGCCCAATGGCTGCAGGAAGTATGTCTGGTTCTGGTGGAATTATTGTGATGGACGACACCGTTGATATCGTCGAGGCGATGGCAAATGTGAATGCTTTTTACGCTCATGAATCTTGTGGGCAGTGCACCCCTTGTCGCGAGGGTTCTTTATGGATGCGTAAAATTACGCAAAGAATGTGTTCAGGGGGAGCTCGCGAAGAAGATGCGGATTTGCTTCTTTCAGTAGCTAAGCAAATTGAAGGCCGAACAATTTGTGCATTTGGAGAGGCTGCCGCTTGGCCAACTCAAAGTTTTGTCACCAAGTTCAAAGACGATTTTATTAAAAAAGCAAGCGAGTCTTCTAAAGAACGAGATTCGAAATCTCTTCAACTCATTTAACCATCGGATGATTGCTCCAGAAAAAAATGAGTTGGTCGTTATTAGCTTAAACGGTGTTGAGGTAGAAGTACCTAATGGAATAAATGCAGTTGAAGCTGCCGCTCTACATGGCAAGGAAGTGCCACATTATTGCTACCATCCCAAACTAAGTGTGGCTGGGAATTGTAGGATGTGCTTAGTTGAGATGGGTACACCGATGAGAGACCGTGGCACTGGAGATCCCATTTTAGAAGAAGATGGGACCCCAAAGATTGGGTGGGTTCCGAAGCCTGTGATTGGTTGTGCTACAAATGTTTCTCCTGGAATGCACCTTAGAACCGAGTCTGATCTGGTCAATGAGTGTAGGGAAGGAATTATGGAGTTTCTGCTGGTCAATCATCCATTGGACTGTCCAATTTGTGATCAAGCAGGGGAGTGTAGACTTCAAGAATTTGCAACTGATTATGGTCGCGGATACAGTCGGTATATCGAGCGTAAAAATGTTAAGCCCAAGCGTACTCGACTTGGGCCTCGTGTAACCTTGGACGACGAAAGATGTATTTTGTGTTCTCGATGCATTCGATTTTCTCAGGAAGTGGCCAAGGACGATGTACTCGGCTTTGTGGATAGGGGTAGTTTTTCCACTCTAACCTGTTTTCCTGGTAAGGAATTAGCCAATAATTATTCTTTAAACACAGTCGATATCTGCCCAGTTGGTGCTCTAACAAGTACAGATTTCAGGTTTAAGATGCGGGTTTGGTTTCTCAAAGAATCTAAGAGTATTTGCCCGGAGAGCAGTGCGGGTTGTAATACATTGGTTTCCAGTCGTGAAGGAGTGATTCAACGAATCACACCTCGTCGTAATGATTTGATCAACGATACCTGGATGACGGATAGCGGTCGTGCATTGTACAAGTTAGTCCAAGCTGAGGATCGGATACGTCGACCCTCTGCTAATGGTAACGACATTCCGTTAGACGATGCAATTTCTCGTGCTTTCGAGATATTAAAAGGTAAGAAAATTGGAGTGGTTGCCAGTTGCCGATCGACGCTGGAGGAGCAATTTCTTACCCATCGACTGATCGAACTCACAGATGCTAAAGTCTTTATCCGTGGACATTTTGGAGAAGATGATGGAATTTTGCTATCTGCTGACCGCACTCCAAATTTGCGAGGTGCCTTGGTTTCGGGGTTGAGCAATTACTATCCCCAAGACCACCTAAATGATTTGAATCAGTCAATTTCAGACGGGGAGGTCGAGTCCTTGCTAGTCATTGGAGAAGACCTTTTAGAATCTGGAGTCAGTCAAGATAATCTTAGTAAAGTTTCAGTGGTATTTATGGGCACGCATCAGAATTCGACGAGCTCTATTGCCGAAGTTATTTTACCAGGCCTTACGGTCTTTGAAAAATCGGGAAGTTTCATAAATCGTTCGTTTTTTCTTCAATCCTTCGATCAGGCTATCCCCGGTCCAGTCGGGTTGCTTTCCGACTGCGAGATTATTTCTCGTTTGCATAACCTTCTGACCGATGAGGCTGCCGAATTTTTCAAATTAAATGAAATTTGGAAAGCAATGAGTTCCTCAAAAAATTCTTTGCTTGCAGGCATTGAATTTTCGGAACTCAAAAAAGGCGTGATACAACTCGATGGTGCCAAGTGGGAACATCTTTCCTTTATCGAAAAAGAGGCACTTCACCATAAACCCTTGGAGCTCACCACATCATGATGGAGTGGATGCCACAAGCTTTATGGTTTGAGGTGTGCTTAAAGGCATTTTTCGCTTTTATGATGGTTGGTGCGGTTATGACTATGGCTGGTTACTCTGTATTGGCTGAACGAAAAGTTAGTGCATGGATGCAGGGTCGGGTTGGGCCTAATCGCACAGTTCTCCCTTTTTTCGAATATATACCAATTTTCGGACCAATACTTAAAAAACTCGGAATCTTTCAACCCCTTGCAGATGGCTTGAAGTTTCTTTTTAAAGAAGAGATCGTCCCAGGTCATGTTAATAAATTGTATTATTATCTGGCCCCATTGATTGCCCTAGTTCCCGCACTTACAACCATGACAGTATTACCCTTCGGTCAGTTGTATTGGGATGATGGTACCGTAACTACTCTTGCCTTGGCAGATCTAGAGGTAGGTATACTTTTCGTTTTTGCTGTTTCTTCCCTTGGAGTTTATGGAATTGCTTTGGCAGGATGGTCATCCAATAGCAAATATTCTTTTTTGGGTGGGATTCGTTCTTCCGCCCAAATGATCTCCTATGAACTTGCCATGGGTCTGTCTTTGCTCCCTGTTTTTTTATGGGTCTGTGCTCCTGGTTCCTCCGAGTCTGGCCTAAGTTTATCCGCGATCTCAAACTCTCAAGCAGGAGGTGCTTGGTTATTTTTGGTTCAACCTCTATCCGCACTAATTTTTCTTATAGCCCTTTTTGCCGAGACCAATCGTTTGCCTTTTGATATGCCAGAATCCGAAACTGATTTGGTTGGTGGGTTTCATACAGAGTATGGAAGCTTTAAATTTGGTATATTTTTTGTTGCTGAATATGCACATATTGTAATTGGGTCTGCTATTTTCACGGTAATTTTTCTTGGAGGCTGGCATTTTCTGCCATTCATGAACGATCCTTGGCCTGCTAATTGGATAGGTTCTTTGCTCGGAGTCGGATGGTTTTTAGCTAAAACTATATTTCTTATTTTCTTCTTCATATGGATCCGTTGGACCTTGCCCCGTTTTCGTTACGACCAAGTTATGCACCTTGGATGGAGCAAGCTGTTGCCCTTAGCATTGGCCAATCTAATCGTGTATTTATTGATCGTCACCTTGATTGATCAAAATGCCTCCTCACCCCTTTAAATTGATCATGGCCAAAACAATTGTATTGGAACGTAAACCTCTCTCTTTTTCTGAGAGAACTTACCTGCCGCAAATCGTTACTGGATTAAAGACTACTTTTGGTAATATGTTTAAACCAAAGGTAACTCTTCAATACCCTGAAGAAAAACCAGTCATCCCAAAAAACTACAGAGGCGTGCCGACCTTAGTTAAAGACCCGAATGGTCGAGAAAAGTGTGTATCCTGCCAGCTTTGCGAGTTTGTTTGTCCACCCAAGGCTATAAGAATTACCCCTGGCAGTGTTCCAGAAGATCAAGATGATCGCGAACATGTTGAAAAAGCACCTCAAGAATTTGAAATTAATATGTTGCGTTGCATTTACTGTGGATATTGCGAGGAGGTTTGTCCGGAAGAAGCGATTTTCTTACAGGATGAATACTCTTCATCTGGCTTTACCCGTGAAGAAATGGTCAATAATAAGGAAAAACTTTATGAGTTAGGAGGTACTTTGCCTGACCGGCACTACAAATGGGACAAGAAAAAAGAGGCTGAGACAGATGGGAATAGTCATTGATTTTTGCAAATGAATATTTTTTTGCACATCCAAATTCGTTAGTATTATGACTGCGGTAGATTTGTTGTTTTGGCTATTTGCTCTCCTTTCTGTGGGGGGTGGATTAGCCATGATTTTTTCCCGCCATCCTGTTTCCGCGGCTATGTTTATGATTGTATCGCTTGTTGGAGTTGCCGCTCTGTTTGTTTTGTTAGAATCTTTCTTCTTAGCTATTTTACAAGTTCTGGTCTACGCAGGAGCAGTGATGGTTTTGTTTCTTTTCATCATAATGCTTCTCGATGTTGGTCCCGAAGCAGGTAAGAAAAAGCTAGGCCACTTGAAGACCGGTTCTTTTGGTTTTTTGGCCACCGTTTTCCTCGTTGGAACTTTGCTGATTCTTGGAAATTCTCATGACCCCTTGGTCTTGGATCAATCGTTGTGGCCGGACTTGAGCGTGTCTGATGACCCATCATCCCAAAGACTTCCTTTTTCCACCAATGTCTCGGCATTTGGTTATGGTTTAATGACCAAATATATGCTCCCCATCCAAATTTCTGGTTTTATGCTTTTGGCAGCAATGGTTGGGGTAATTATTCTGAGTAAGAAAAGCCCTGATGGAGAGGATTTATCCTAACCTTTTGATATGCTATCGGTAACTCCTCAGCATTTTCTTGTTCTTTCTTTTCTTCTCGTGGGAATTGGCTTTTTTGGTCTGTTAATTCGTAGGAATGTTTTGTTAATGTTAATGTCTTTAGAATTAATGCTCAACGGAATCAATGTTGCCTTACTAACATTTTCAAGAGTAGGAGGAAGTTTGGATGGCGGAATATTTGTTTTTTTTATAATGACTGTAGCAGCTGCCGAAGTTGCGGTCGGTTTAGCATTATTGGTCGCCCTTTACAAAAAGCGAAACAGTGTGCTTTCCGATGATATGGGATTACTAAAGAACTAAACGACTGATGATAAGTATCGCCCTAAGTATGCTTTTTCTGCCTTTGCTTTCTGCAGCAATCACCTTATTTTTTCTTCGTAAAAATGGAAAATTAGCCTCCCTACTTTCTGTTTCTACCGCTGGTGGTATACTTGTTTTAGCTCTTGGTCTAATTTTCTCGGATAATCATGAGGCCCTCACTTGGGATACCACTTGGTTTGCTATGGGGGGCTGGGAGTTACGTTTTGGTTTTTTAATCGATGCTCCTGCTAAACTGTTACTCTTCATTGTAGCTTTTGTGGGTTTTTTAATACATGTCTTTAGCCTAGGCTACATGGCGGACGACCCTGCACGTCCGAGGTATTTTGGCGGACTGTCCGTCTTCATGTTTTCAATGCTTGGTATTACCCTGGCAGATAATTTGATAATGATCTTCGTATTTTGGGAACTAGTTGGTTTTAGTTCTTACCTCCTGATTGCCCATTATTTCAAGACAGATGAAGCGGCTAAAGCATCCCGTAAAGCATTTATTGTCAATCGGGTGGGGGACTTTGGTTTTCTGATTGGCATTGTACTAACGTTTTGGACCTATGGAACAGTTAATTTGAGCGAGCTTGCAGATTTGGGGGATTTCTCTCCAAACCTTGCAACCACTGGACTTTGTTTGGCCTTAGCCTGTGGTTTTATTGGAAAATCTGCCCAGTTTCCCTTGCATGTTTGGCTCCCTGACGCCATGGCCGGGCCTACTCCTGTCTCTGCACTTATCCATGCAGCCACGATGGTTGCTGCTGGTGTTTACTTGCTCTTGCGTATTGATTTCCTTTTTACCGATGAGGCTCTTGGGCTGATAGCTGTTCTCGGGGCAGGTATGGGTTTATACGCTGGGTTTTGTGCCCTTGTGCAAAGAGATATTAAAAAAATATTAGCGTATTCAACTCTTTCGCAGCTCGGATACATGGCTGCTGCATTTGGTCTAGGTGCTCCCGGTGTCGCATTATTCCATTTAACTACTCACGCATTTTTCAAAGCGTTGATGTTTTTAGGCTCTGGTTCCGTTATTCATGCATGCCACCATGAACAGGATATTTTTAAATATGGCGGATTACGCAAACAAATGCCGGTAACAGCTCTGACTTTTCTTATTGGTGTGTTGGCTATTTCTGGAGTTAATTTTCTCTCCGGCTACTTCAGCAAAGATGCAATTCTTTTGTGGGCCTATAATTTTAATACGCCTGTTTTTATTATACTTTACGCTGGAGCAATTCTTACCTCCATGTATATGTTCCGTTTATATTTTATAACCTTTGAGGGAGAGTCCCGTTCAAAATATGCGGATGAGGCTAGGGAGAATTCACCTTTGATGACTGGTCCTCTAGTTGTTCTTGCTGTTTTTTCTGTCTTCGGAGGATACCATTCCTTGTACCCTTCTCAACTGGGGTCTTACCTTGAGCCTGATTTGTCTGCAGTTTCTCTACTTCCTCACCATATGTGGATGATTGTTCTCGGAACATCTGCTTGGGTAATTGGTCTCATATTTGCCAAGAGTTTTTACGCGAAAGTAGAGCAGGAAGACCCGATGGCTCGTCGATTTCCTTCGTTTTACGAGCTTTGTCGTAGTAAACTTTTCTTCGATGAAATTTATCATTATTATCTATCCAAAATTCAAGATCCTCTTGCCCGATTTATTGAAGTCATGGAATTGCTCTTTATTTCAGGACTAATGGTGCGCGGGTCTGCTGGGTTGGCAGCTTTATTTTCGATGCTAGCGAAAGTATGCTATGTCGGGAAAATTCACGCCTATGCCTTTTGGTTTATTTTAGGAACGGTGGGCTTTCTATTATATGCTGCTGGCCTTCTTGGTAATTAATTATTCATGAGTTTAGACGCCTTTCTATTACTTGGTTCCATTCTTGTTCCTGCCATTGGATCAATTCTTTTCTTCGGAGGTTTCCCTAATAATGAAGGAAGCCTGAAAAAAATTGGTTATTTGGTGTTTGGATTCCCTTGCTTAGCAGCTGTTATTCTTTTTTTGCGTTTTGATGCAGCGGACGGATACAATTTTGAAGTTCTTTATGAACGTATGGGCTTGCAGGAACTTGGTATTACCTTCCATTTGGGATTAAATGGTGTATCAAGTCCGCTTTTTGCTATGGCTGGAATTGTCGGACTTGGAGCGGGCTTGGCAGCCTTGCATTCCAATGCTGAGCGCATGCACCTTTACCTTGCTTTGCTGGCTCTTATGCAATCTGGATTAATGGGACTCTTTGCGAGTGTGGATATATTCTTCTATTATTTATTTCATGAATTTGCTCTAATTCCTACATTTATCATGATAGGACTTTGGGGCGGAAGGGATCGTAGAAGTATTGCCTTAGAAATTACAATCTATCTAACCTTGGGAGCGTTAATCTCACTTGGCGGATTGGTTGCATTGAATATTTTAGTAGACGCTCCGAAGTTTGACTTCCCAAGTATTTCTTTGGCCTTGAGTCAATCTAATTTAACTGATTCGGCGGCTTTTAAAATCTACGGTCTTTTACTTTTGGGATTTGGTATATTGGTTGCTCTTTTCCCTTTTCATACTTGGGCTGCCCGTGGATATAATTCTGCCCCGACTTCAGTTTCCATGCTTCATGCCGGAGTATTGAAAAAGTTTGGTCTTTATGGGCTTATCCAAATTGCTTTGCCCTTATTACCCGATGCTGCTTTTTCCTGGAGCCCTTGGTTGATGTGGTTGGCATTGGGCAATATTCTATTTGTGGGAATGGTGGCAATTTCCCAAACTAATTTTAAATCAATGGTCTCCTATGGTTCGGTTATGCACATGGGTTATTGTTTTTTAGGCATTGGGGCTTGTAGTGCTTTGGGTGCTGGCTCCGCTGTTATGCTTATGTGTGCTCACGGACTGTCAGTTGCTTTGATGTTCCTCTTGGCAAACTTCGTAAGAAAACGCACGAATACTTTTGAGATGGATGAAATGGGTGGCTTGGGTGGCAAGGCGCCTATACTTGCTTGCTTTTGTGTCGCCGCTACATTGGCCACCATTGGATTACCGGGCTTTGGTAATTTTTGGGGAGAATTTGGAGTCTTTCTTTCCCTTGGTGAATTGTATGAACATCAAATCTTTTTAGTCTTGGCCGCATTGGGTATTATTTTATCAGCTGTTTTTGGCCTTCGTGCAGTTGCCAAGATATTTTTCGGAAAAGAAAGTGAAGAACTCTCCAATTATGTGAAAGAATCTCCTTTGTCTGATCTTTCTAGAGCGGAGGTTATTCCTGCTGCTTTAATCCTTTCAGCATTATTATTGGTTGGTTTGTGGCCTGCATCTATTTCTGAACGGATTGATGGTGAGATCGGCAATCGCTATTCCCACTTGCAATCAAAAAATGCCTCTGGCACCCCCTCTTGCTGTCCCGTGGATGATAAATTATTAATCATCCCTGCCTCTCCAGAATAAATGAGCATGGAAACCTACCTCAATTTTTCACAGGATAATTTATGGAGTGAACTCTGGCCTGAATTGTCTTTATGCTTGGGTGCTTTGTTTGTTCTTGCCTTGGATTTGTTTTCTAATTCTACGGATGCTAAAAAGCGGTCAGGTTCTTTTGCCATTCTTTTTCAATTTCTTTTACTGGGGGCACATCTATTCGATTATCTCTTACTAAGACACACTTTTGACCGGGAAAGTTTTTCTGGTATGCTCAAGCACGGAATCCATCAAGATGTTATGCGAAGTTTCTTTTTGCTCTCCTCTTTCTTTGTTTCCTTACTTGGCCATCGATATTTACAGGTTCGAAAACTACGAATAGGGGAGTTTCATCATTTAACGATGATAGCTACAGCTGGCTTAATGTTGCTCTGCCAATCCCAACATTTTCTTGTTTTCTTTGTGGCTTTGGAAACAGTAGCCCTTTGCTTTTACCCCTTAGTTGCTTATGACAGACAATCCGCCAAAAGCCTTGAGGCTGGCATTAAATATTTAATCTTTGGAGCTCTTAGTTCGGCATTACTGCTCTTCGGGATTGTATTATTGTACGGCGTCGGTTCCAACCCGGAAGCATGGGGAGCTTCTTTATCAGTAGTGCCTAGCTCGGATGCTTTTTCTTTCGACTTTGTTTATCAATTACTTTCCGAAAATCCCGATCATCCTCTTTTGAGAGCTGGTCTTGTCCTCATTATTTCAGGAATTGCTTTTAAGATTGGTGCTGCCCCTTTTCAAATTTGGGTGCCAGATGTTTACCATGGTGCCCCTATGCCGATAACGGCATTTTTGGCAGTATCTTCTAAGTCAGCTGGATTTTTTGTATTAATCAATTTAGTCAACGGCCCTTTTGCCGCAATGAATGATTTCCTCTTACCACTCCTTGGATTTGTGGCCACCTTTACCATATTTTTTGGTAACTTGGCTGCATGCTCACAAAGAAACCTCAAAAGAATGCTTGGGCTATCAGGTGTGGCACATGCTGGCTATCTTTTAGTTGCGGTTATGGCTTCCATGTTACTGCCAGGTGAAAGCGATCGGGCAGTATGGATCTTATTCTTTTATTTATTCACCTACATGATGGCATCCTTTGCCGTCTTCGGAGTAATGGGCTTAGCCCGAGTTTCTGATGACTCAGAGCATGAATTTTCCGATTACGAAAACCTAGCCACAAAAAAACCTTGGGCGGCTTTTGTTCTTGTTGTTGGAATTGGATCTCTAGCTGGAATCCCTCCACTTGCTGGTTTTATTGGAAAATTGCTTCTTTTTAGTGTGGCTTTCGAGACAAAGCTTTATCTTTCGCTCGTTGCAATGGTCATCGGCGTAGTTATTTCAATTTATTATTATTTCGGATGGATTCGCGAAATTTGTTTTCATCCTCGACCCGCATTTGAAGATGAAGAACCCAAGCAGGACCCATGGATAAATATTGATAATTTGGGAATACTTAAACCTGCTCTTTATTCTTTGGTATTAGCTTCGATTATTTTGGGAATCTGGCAAGGTCCTATCGGAGATGCCTTTTAGTATTAACAATTCTTTTTTTATGACTTATTAATGTAGAATATTTAATTGCCCGGGTGGCGGAATTGGTAGACGCGCCAGATTTAGGATCTGGTATCCTATGGATGTG
>Ga0055584_100004349_pt1 | contig 13930 bp, 3 predicted proteins | sample OSDHelmetaG_FD_58716 | JGI IMG/M metagenome (GOLD analysis project Ga0055584, IMG submission 58716) | Pelagic marine sediment microbial communities from the LTER site Helgoland, North Sea, for post-phytoplankton bloom and carbon turnover... | ecosystem: Environmental > Aquatic > Marine >... | reverse complement strand
AAGAAGTCGTTATCTCGACCGATATTGAAATCACGTGAATTAGAAGCATGTCTATAACTAGATATACTTTCTATGTTTTCTATAGCAGTAACAACATTGTTTGACACAGTAACATTAACACGGAAGCGATAAGAAGTTGCAAATATCGCAGTCTTTGTACTATCACTGTATTCAATTACTTCGTATGACAATATAGCAATCTTCGTATTGTCAGTTAAGATATCACCAAAGATATGCAGTGTCAGTTTCTCATCAATTAATTCAAAACCGTATAGCGTCGATAATGCATTAAACTTAGTTTTTACACTGGCTATAAATGCATCATTCCAACTAATGTAATCGGTTGGAATCTGATTATCGATACGTGTCGCGGCTGAACTGACATAGTCTGTTAAAACCGTACCACGGTTATTACTATCGTCAAAGCAACGTGGTACACGCAACATCTCTTCATACTCAGTTCTAGTTAGTAGCTCCCTTTCTGTAGTTGGTCCCCATCCGACATTTTCCCCATAACTACCGTTTCTATCATACTTAGCAACAAGGAATGAATCATACGACGACTGATTAAGTATCATTTTATCGCCATCAATAAAGCCGATAGATGCGGCATAACTAGTCGCTAAACTACCGTATGTACCGTTGACGTATGTGGTGTCATCACGATCACGTTTAGTAGCTGGTACTTTAATTCGATCGAACAACTTAGTCCCATCATCTTTATACGTCATTAACTGCCCAGGCACAGCTCCAAGGAAAGCTAACTGTACACCGTTGTTATATTCAACAACGGCTATTCCATATGAACTATTTGTGTATCCCGATGGCGGAGTGACATTAGTGTAATCTTCCAGACCATTACTACTTGTGATAGTAGGCGTAGGGATATTAGCTTCGGCGCGTTCATCTATTACGGTAAAGTTATCTAAATCAACACGTAATCCTACCTCTTGGTAGAATGCGCGATTTAAAGAAGCACTCGACGCCTGTGGTAAATATACACCGTAATGACGTATCAAGTTGCCCTCTAAACATGAAACGCAATCTGTAGAGCTACTATATACACTGTACGTACTAAATAAGCTCATGTCTTCCACAATAACCATCGGGTTATCATCAGCAGATTCAGCGAAAATGTCATTAACGAACATGTAGGTAGTAACATCCTTTTGCACCTGACCCTGCATGTTAGTGCCAGACAACGGAACCTTATCAACCACAATCGTTTCAGAACTACCAATGTAGTCTGTTGACGTTTTCCATAAGGTATAACTTATCCCCGTATTCTTATTAAAGAGTAATTGGGAGATATAGATATCGGTACCGTTAAGGTGTATCACACCTTCAGTGCGGCTATATCCACTAATACTGATTTTCATGGCAGTATGTTTAGACGCGTCCATAGTACCTGCTGTAAGAACAATATAGATATTCCCTACATCCGTCCCTAGGATGAAGATACCTTCTGTTCCAGTCGCAACCCAGCTAGCACGTTCACCATCCTCTAGGAAGTCAGGAGCGTACTCGTATGAGCTTGCCACGGTCTTATCAAACGTACCGTCTGATTTAAACGTACAGTACCAGTAGAATATACCACTGTCTAACGCATCCACGCCATTACGTAACATAACAAACTTACCACTGGCTTCAAAACAGCCAACAAACCCAATATAGTCAGTTCCCACAGCAGCAAAGTTACCTGCTACAGGCAAAGGTAAGTAATCAAAACCACCATATTGCATGATATCAAAGAACGACCCTTGGATATATTGATTGACACTATTTTGTAAACTACCCACTTCACTCACTATTTCAGTTAATGCCCCCGGTGTTAATGCCGTGGTTTCATCATCACTAATCGTATCATTTAACTTAGCTAATCCTATCTCCGTCGTAGAAGCGTAAGGGATGCCCGTTAGGTCATTGATGTCATGGGTATGCGTTGCGTCCCCTAACTGGCTAGCAGCCGCCTTAAACGCGTCACTGGCAGGTTTATCCTCCACCCCAGTATTATCTACGTTCCCCAACCCTAGGTCGCCCTTAGTGACCGTTATATTCCCCGATAAAGCATGGTTATTCACCTTCACCGACTTATCTAATCGCCCCCCTATCAACTCATTTAATAACTTAATCGCATAACTACTACTAGCAACAGTAGTATTAGAACTATAGATAGAATGACTTAAACGAAATACCCCGCTATCTACTAAACTAGCTCTAGGATAATATACGGTTCCTACTAAAGGACTTGCTATACTACCATCCCCTGTAAATGCTACAGTACTCGTATCTTCAGTATGGAAAGAACTCGTATCAGATGCTAAGGTAGGTAGGTAGTTATTTAAATTACCACCATGGATAATAAAGAACCCATTAAAGACAGCCCCTTCCGTCCCTGGATTACTGTGAATAGATAACTGATTATTACCGGCTCCTATTACTGTACCCAAGTCACTATTATCACTTTCAATCAAAACATCACTATTAGTAGTTAAGGCAATAGTACCACCTGCTGTGATGGTTGCAGTACCATCACTATTCTTAATAGAGAGTGTATCGTTTTCATACGACAGTCTACCCGATAGAATATCACCTGTAAGACTCGCTAATTCATCTGTATTCTTAGTGGCTTGATTCATCTCGTTTACTAACACCATTAGGTTAGCTAAAGAGTAACCATATGCATTAATTGCATTGACTACATCACCGTCTTTCTTAATAGCGCCTAGTTGCGCATAGGTGACACTGTGTGCGTTTTTACGCTTGTCATGAACAGATATATCGGTTGAAACTATTTTAGCTGAGAGAGCCTTGAGGCTAGCTATAACGCGATCCCATCCTTCGCGCTCGTCGTCATTAGCTTGGGTAACTGCTTCCACTATTGCCGCTAACTGTTCAGTCACTACATCCGCTGCAATGGCTTCATCTATTCCTACAGGTAATGCAACTGCTGAGACCGGTTGCTTATAAATAAGTACGTCCGCCCAATCGGTATTACGTGGGTCAGGGTTGTCTTCTTTACCTAGGTAAGTATGGATTACATCCTGCGTTGTTGTGTAACCACCTCCAGTAGTACGGTACTGTGTAAATTCAATACTGCCTGTTAACGTATTGTCCATTAACATGATTGAACCATAGATAGGTAATTTTACCGTCTCTGCTAGTTCTAGGTAGTAATGGCCAAAGTAATAGTCTAGACCTTCGTATAAACGTCTACCTGTTTCTTTATGGGTTAATATGAAATCATTACGGAAAAAAGGAGCGAACGTAGGAATAATACAATTAAACTCATTCGGGTAATCCGCTATGGCATGTACTTCTTTTTTGATAAGGTTATCAGCTAGCTCTGCTGTCTTATCGTAAGCGTATGCGGTTGACATAGGTTGCTTCCTATTAGTGTAGTGTAAAAAGAGTAGAGGGCTCGATTACGGCCCCCTACAAGCATGGTTTAAAAGTCTCTAAACCCTATGATGTTATATTTCATTGTAACGGGATTAACAGACGGGGCACTAGCCCCCTGGTCTTCTCGTTTATATAATGCGGTTAAGTTAACATGGCGATATTTACTTGTTACATCAATAAAGTGAGAATTAGTGTATTCTTCGGCGGGCACTACTAAATCATTACCTCTGGCGTCTGTGGACTCTATACAGTAAGTATTAGTAGTTTTCCCCTCAAAGATGACACTTGTGGTAGTATCATTTTCATCCCACTTGTCTGCGTCGTGTAATGAGAAACTAACCATGGCCGGTCCGGTGCCACCATTAGTGATTTTAAAACAGATATCCACCTCAGTACCGGGCTCAACAGTAAAGTAATGGGCTACCCTTATTGTACTCTTACCTGACGACGTGTCCGTTTTTACACCATTTATATAAAGTTCTTGGTAATCATCCCAAGTCCGGTTTATATAGAGCCTAGTTAACGTTGTAGGCACCTTACAACGAAGGTAGAAACTGCCATTAGCCACCGACCATTTAGAGGTAGGCGAAAGTCTTTCCGCACCCGGTGATGCCGTCGCGTAGTCACTACTTGTATTGACCGCAGGTCGATCCCATGCCAAGAATTTCTCATTCTCTAGTGCATAAAATGGATAAACAAACTGACCTACAAGAGTAGGGATCAATGAAGTATCCCACCCATCTAACGTAGTAGCCGTCGCTGAGCCGAATGTGTCTATAGAGTACATGACAATATACTTACTACACCCTTCTGGGATAGGCAGCGTTGTCTCCGAAGCCGCTACACCTGATATCATGTAAATATTGCTACCATGGTATAATGCATTGTAGGCAGCCGTAGCAGTGACGTACTTATTCTCAAGACCTCCATCGACCACACTTACGCAATCTATCTCACGTGTTATAGCGACACCCGCCGTTCCCTCGAAACCAAAACCGATAACACCTGACTGCATGATATCTTCAAAGTACTTATTAGTTGCGTAGAGCCACTGTTTGATAGTGGTACCTGTTCCTAAGTCATTATTCCAGTTCCCATCAGTAGCCGAAGGGGAGGTATATAACTGACTATCTATCATAATCTCAAATCTATCATTACTACCTGTAATAACATATTTAAGTTCATATAGGCGAGAGGTACGGTCCTGTTGGAATCCCACCGATAACGTAAAGTCAGTAGCTGAACTAAAGACACAGTCCATATCAATATAGATAAAGTCTAAGTCCATTGCATATGCAGATACTTCATGCTCAAGTTCCCACAGTGTAGTGGCAACCCCATCTTCGCGCTTAATTACTTTACCAGTTCCATATGCTTCCGTATTCGTGAATTGTAGAATAAGTTCATGGTAGACCTTATCACTTGACGTAAAGTTACCAATAATAAACTCAATCGGCTCACCTTCGACATTACCAATGCGCCAGAATGCAGCACGATGATATCGCCCATTACCTAGACTTACCGCAGAACCTGTGTCAAATAACTTAACGTCACGCCATACTGATGTATAGCCCGCATCCCCAGGGTACACGGTCGCAAATGTACCTACCACTGGCAACATCTCGAAGTTACCTTCATTGCTATAACGGGTAGCAAAGGCAGGGTTAATAGCAGGGTTGCCAGACACATTCCAGAACTCTAACGTTTCAGCCGCAAATAGACTTATGCCATCGAAAGGTATCTCGTTCTTTATTAAATCAAGACCAATTGCACTTTTATTCAGCAAGGTAGCTAATGCGGAGTGTGGGTTAGGGTCTTCTAGATGCTCTGTCAGTTCTCTAAAGCGGCCCACTGAACGGGTCGCGCTTGGATATACCGTACCGGGGAACACTTGTGTATCATCACACAGGTTAATACCATCAATCGATATTTGACTAACGTCCATTGAGAACAATAAGAAACGACCAAACGCATTAGATAGTTCTAGTTCATCAACGCCGTATGTGAAAACACCATCATTGTTGTAAATGTACATATACAGTTTGGTTAACTTATAGTTATCAGGGTATGCGGCATTTAAATCAACCACTGCCCCAGGCAATACGAAATCATCTATACGACTATAGTCAACACCATCCATGAATAACATTGCACCTTCTGGAATAGTTACAACAGTACCTTCAATAGTGATACCGTTTTGACTGTACCAGTATCGTAAGTCTAATACGTCGAGTAACATACGTCCTTGACTTAATGTTTCTATCTCCACTACTTCACTTTCAAACGCGACCGCCGTAGACGGAGTGGCAGCCATAGGCACGGAACTACTTGCGGTAGTGACTGATGATAACTGGGCAGTACCGTTAATAGTCTCTGACATGTACGGGAAGTTAATACTATCAAACGCATGTGTATGATCACCTGATACGAATGTATCTAGTAATAACTGTTGTAAGTCTGAGATAGGCTTATTTTTATCAGATGTATTGTTTATTGTACCCAGTCCAATATCATCTGCTGTGAGTGACACATTGTCTTTTAACAGTTGTCCATTTATAGTTAATGTATCAACAACTTTATCCAATGCTTTATTTCTAACCGTATTCAATGCCATCGGCACAGGAGCCATCACCGTAGAGGTACTTGTCACGCTGTTTATTAACTTAGTGAGCATACCTCGTTTTGTAAGGCTAGCTGTTGTGGTTTTCAATACTGCCTTAATCGGGTTATCCTCTAACCCATCGCCCGTTAACGTAATAGTTTCCGTATCACTTACTTTAGTACCAAGGATGTTTCCCTTAGCACCTGTTAGTGCGGCGCGTACTGTTTCGACACTTATCAAGTTATGACCATTATAAGTAATCGAATTACTAACATTACCTAAATCGTCTTTATTACTGGTGATCTTTAAGATATTACTCCCAGAGATAACCGAGAACGATTCTGTTGTAGATGATCTATCCACGTCAGATATAAGTTCAAAGACGCCTTTAGAGGTTAATGTAATGTCATTGTTAGATAAGTCAATGGACGTATCACCTGACTCACTGCGAATAATTGCCTTGCCGTCAGCTAAGGTAATGTCACCATCAACAATGTTATTCCCTGAACGCTTAATATACTTATCGATATCATCTTGCGTAACGCCACGCGTATTGATATATTCGGCCAATTCAATAAGTGTAAGGTTAAACGCTTCGAAACTGGCATTGGCACTATCATTAGAAGCTAGTGCGTTTGCCTGCGATGCGGTTACGTTATGTGGGTTATTGGTTAGCTTTGTATGGTTAGGGTATTTAACAGCATCGACCGCTTCTGACACATCGCTGATTCTAGTAAGGATGTATTCAATCGCATTATCTGAACTGTTCTCAGCAGCTTGTGCAATGCCTTCAGCTAGACCACGTAAAGCACCTTCCAGAGTTTCCTTATTTAAGATATCAGAATAATGGAACTCATGCCCTTTTGGGGCATACATTACAGGCTTATCTAATACCGACTCCCACGACGTTGTCACTGGGTCAGATAACTTAGAAGCTAACATTGTCATTACTTCACTTCGTACACCGACGAAGTTAGCGCCTACGGTGCGGTACTCAATAACGAACTCACCAAATAACGTTTTGTTGGTAATGGCAATACCGCCATATAACGGATAGTTTGCTATAGAAGCAGCCGATAACAGTTTGTAAGCTAGGTAATAATCTACTCCTTCTACAAGCGTATACTTCGACGCTGGATGGGTGATGACTAGGTCCTTTTCAAAGAAAGGTGCTAGCTCTGGTATAATTACTCGATACGTACCATTTTCAGTTGAAAGTCCGTGACTCTCTCCTGTTAAATGGCACGCGTCCAATGACGCGTTAGCATCAAATGGATACGTGACCAATATAGTCATATTTACCTCTTTATATTAATTTGTATATAGACGGATATCGTTATAGCATATTGCGGTATACGCTAACTCAACATCGGCTACCGGGCCAACTGCCTGTGTTGTAACTATGGATAGTAATATACCGTCTTCCTGTTTCTCGTAAGTAATTGATAACTGCTTAACACCTGACCACGAATCCTTGAAGTACTTCAAGGTTGGCCAAACATGGGTGTTATTTGCATTACCACCCTCTGGATAAGGGATTAACTGTGAGGATACTCCATTACTCTGTACTAAGTTAGCCGCCACGCCACTAATGACCGAAATACGTTCACTCCAACTGAAGTTGTCCTTCAATAACTTCATAGAAGCATAGTAGTTAGACACATCTTCATCTGGACGTAATATATTTCTCCACGTAGAGTATGCCTGAGACAATGCACAGTAGCCGAATCGTACTGCCCCATTAAAGACCGCAAGTTCCGGATAATCATTACAGTCGAAACTATAGTCGATTACACTATCAGCCTGGTCCATGAACATAGACATCCCTACCTTAAACACCGTACCATTTCTATTAATACTAATGATACGTTCAGGTATGGTATTCCATCCTTGCTGGAGTGTCGTAGCAAACTGTTTGATAGTAATCTGTGATGACTTACCTAATGGGTCGGTTCCTTGTGACATGTTGTAAACAATTGTTGCATGTATCGAATGTGTAGCTGAGCCTGTCGCAAACACTGATAAGGTGTGCTCTACCCCATCCTCATCTACAACAAACGCAATAACTACACCAATCCAATCATCGTCACCGTTGGTAGAACTAACGCCAGTAACAAAATCGTAGTTACCTACTTTAGTATCTGATACCATACCAACAAAGGTGCTACTGTTTGTAGTATTCTCGATTGCATCCGTATCTGCATTGTAACGCCATGTATCTATTTCAGACTCTTTTGCAGGGTATACGCGTGTAGACGCATGTGAGAAGCGATACCAGTTATTGTAGACGTCCTCGAATGACGGAATGATTAAATCACTCTTCATGTCCAAGTTCTCTACTAGCGATAGACCAATGTCAGCCGAGGTTACATTAGTTACATCAATACCATGTGCTGTAATACTGTTAAGATGTTCTGTGAACTCACGGAACGAACCTAACCGAGTTACCGTTGACACCGTCAGCTCAGTAATCTGCTCACTTCCAGTGTAACATGTCCCTATAAAGGTAGATGTACTAGAGTCAACATTATACGTATCTGACAATACATAAGTGGCCGCACCATCTACAATAGCGGCATACAAATAGAACAGGTTATTTCTGTAACTGTTAGGATACAGGGTCTTAACATTCATATTCGTTTTTGGCATCGTAAACAATGTACTGTTAATGAAGTAGTTAACCTCTTGCGTGAAGTAGATATCCCACCCTTCAGACACTTGTGACGAATGTATCAAGAAGTAAGTACTCTGGTCATTGGCTAAGTACTGTGCATATGTGGTACCAATCACCTTACCTACAACAGCGGTTGCTGACGAGTCGGTCTCCATGTTAACCAAACCCTTACCTGGAATAATAACATGTCCCTCAGCGATATTATTATCATCATAGTAACGACTGCGCTGTGCTGACCATCCGCCTGTATCTGTATTATACAACACGGATATCGCTTTGTACTCGTTCCAACTTAACCACTGTAACTTAGATACATTATTGAAAAGATAACAATGATAATTATCATCCATCTTTAAGATACCGCTAGAAGCTACTTCATTACGTGGCGTTAATGCACGTACGCCCGTGGTGATAACCTTAGAACTACTTATCTTGTTTCCTAGCACCACCTCGGTAATCTCGCCTGAACGTTTATTAACAGTACCTTCAAACAGCGCGATGTATCCATCTGCATTATTATCATCATCATGTTCTATTAAATAGGTGAAGTGGAATAATGGTGGGAGACTAGCATCAGCGGGTACCATGATACTTAAGCTTGTATCACGAGAAACCGTTATATCAAGAGCGGCTATTATCTCAGCACTGATATCACTCATAATGCTATCAGCAACTGTTACCTCGGTACTTTCATCGTCTGGGTCAATATATGCGTTAGTCGCACCCGTCTGTAGTATTACTCCACCCCATGATAGTTCACTCCCGTTATCACTATAAACCACCGTACGTGCGTAACGCGACATGATATTGTTAGTGATTACAGTACGGTCAGTTGTTGCACCCCATCCATCTATATCGCCATATTCACGTGTAACACCATATGAACCATCAGGGTCATAAACACAGACAATGTTATCCGCATTACGTTGAGACAGTACAATACGGTTATCTGGGTATACGCCAACCGACGTTGGGTAAGCAATACTAACACTACCAAAGTTCATCTCTGGCGTAGTTATGTCTGCACGAGTTACATTACGAACTTGTATATCAAAGTTGTCATAAGTCGATACGCCTTCTCGCCCTATCTCCGATGTGATAAACGTCGCCCATGCATTGTGCGCCACGGCAGTGATGTTTAAATCATTCAGTATATAAATACCACCTTCACGAGATGCAGAGATTGCAGTGGTTATCTGCTCGTCTGAACACTTAGCACCACCTGTGAACACTTTATCGACAGTGTGGACCAACGGTAGTATGTTTTCTTCGGCACACTTATAATCATTCTGCGCTAGGTCAATATCAACACTTGTTGCCCAGGTTTGATAACGGTTACCTGCACTATCTTGAACAATGCATCGTGAGCCAAACAGTAGACGACATACATCATCCTTTACAGCTACGCCTGAAAACATTTTAGATGAGTGACAAAGGTTGCGGTTATAGGTCGCTTCCTCTGCATAGATACCCCCTTTCTCATCTGCGGACGATACACGGTTTGTAGGGATGAGTGGTATATCTCTACCTTGTACTGAATCACCCCACATATCCGTGCCCGTTAATATGTTCTTATAGAACGTAACCGTACCACCCTCTTTAACAGTTGTAGTAAGTACGCTATAAAGTGACATAACTATATACCCTGCTTTATCAGTGGTATCGTCATATAGACGCAGTGCCATGATATAACAACGGTCTTCACTTACAAATGGCCAGAATCTCACGATGTTCTCATCAATCGGTAAATCAATATCTACTGTGCAGCCTTCATGGTACTTACTATCAAACGTTGCATTAAGTAAGATAAAGACTAATGCTTCATTCCCTTCATTATCAGTCTTAACTGCGAGCATAGCAGTTTCGGTATTACGTCCTATGTAGTTAAGTTCCTCATCATCATTAATGAATACAGGTGTATAACGCGTTGCAGTTGTTGTGAAGCTGTCAATGATACCAGTCTCACTAATATCAGCATACCCGTAGAACGCACCGGTAGTTGCGACGTCTGCACCATTACGTAAGGTAACCAATTTACCGTTACCCTCTATAAATGCACCCATGCCATACATGAATCGGTTAGGCCCTGAAGCTTCATAACTACCCTGAACCGGAACAGGTAAATAATTATCACCACCATACTGGGTAATATCAATTACGTCATCTGGTAATAAGCCAGTAACGTCACTGCCCGTGTCCTCTATCAAACGTTTCAGTTCAATCATACCTGCGGCAGTCACGGCAATATCATCACTTGGGTTAGTGTAATCGTCTGTGTACTTAATCAACCCTGGTGTAGTCAACGTACCATTGGGTACGCCAAATGCGGTGTAGTCGTGTGTATGTTCCCCTGTGGCTTTGTTAGCAACTTCACTAGTGTGATTACTGTTTACAGGTAAGTCTTTGTCAGCAATATTATCTACATTCTCTAGACCGAAGTCCTCTGCACGTAAAGTAATATCATGTTCTAGACTATGACCGTTTACTTTTGTTGTATTAGGTAACTTTGTACCCACCTTATCATTCAGCAACTTAACTGTATTAGCCGTAGCCGCCTTGTCCTTAGCACCTTCGGTTAGGCTGTCACTTAACAATGCTGTACCATAAACGGTTTCACTAGCGATAGGTTCATTAGCATCCATCGTCAATACGTTAGTACTTTCATTATGGGTGATAGACAAGGTTGGGCTATCAGTTACTGAAAGGTCCATATGTACGTCAGACACTTCATCGGTTGATTCTGATACGTTACCCTCATGTATTACCTTCTGACCGTTATAAGTCAGGGCATCATCATCTACGTTGCCATTGGTTGAACTTAATACCAGTTCGTTATTACCTGAACGAATAGTAACCTTACCTGTTCCATTCTTATTAGCGTTAGCACGAATAATGCCGTTGTAGTTACTATAGAGTCTTCCGTTCTTACTCACTGTAATAGTTGCGCCTAAGGTACCTACGCTACTTACCCACACCATTGACATTAACCCATCTTTGAAAATAAGGTCACCTGTAATAGTACGATTGCCCTCACGTTCAATATACTGCTTTAAGTCGTTTGCATTAATATCGTTTGCATTAATATAAGTAGTTAATGCTGCTAGTGACTTACCTGCTACCTTATTAGCATTAGCTGCTATACCGTCTTTATGCAACGCATCTGCATCGAACCATTCAACACCATGTGGGTTATTATGGTCATTGATATGTGACTGGTATGGTGTTAGGTTAATCGCTGTCTTTAAGGCAGTAAACCAGTCGTTCATTAATAGGTAAAGTTCCCCGGTCTTTTGGTCCTTTGATGTAATCGTAGTAGTAAGACTATCAATCGCATCACTTAAAGTGACGCTGTCATTGTACGCATCGAGGTCATAACCAACATCTACATAGGGGAAGAACAAGTCCTCGCCCATTACGTCTTCCCAGCTATCATTCTGTAAACTGACCAAATCATTCGATAAGAAATTAGAAGCGCGTGTAGTATCGACGATATACTGGCCGCCTAACGTACGACAAGCGACTTTAACCGTACCTGAACCCAGTTGTGGGTTGATTAGCCAAATGCCGCCATAGAGCTGTTTAGCGGTCACGTGACTACCACGCCCATATTTAAAGCAGAGGTAATAATCCGACCCCTCAACTAATGTTTTATTATTGTGCTTTACGACAAGGTCTTTGTGGTAAAATGGAGCGACTTTAGGAATGATTACACGGTCACTTACGCCATTGGCATGAGTTGGCGCTTTATCTGCTGCTGTCACTGTATGTGATTCCACACTAATGTAATTATCGTCATTAGATGCGTGCGGATCGAATTCGTATGTTTCCTGTGTCATTTGTTTAACCCCACTACCTGTTATAATGTTTAAGATGCACCAGTTTCAATAACACTGGGCTTAGTCATACTATGACAAATTAGCCATAGAAGGAATATAAATAATGTCGAGTTATACCCTATCTACCGACACATTAACGGTAGCCAAGAACCAGACTTCTAATCTATGGGAACAGATTGATATTAGTAATATTTCATTACGTGACTTATTTGCTAACTACCGTCCAATTGAAGTTCCCCTATTAGATATTTTCTCAAATGAAAAAACACTATTATTACACAGTTATGAAACTGAGCTTAAATACAGTACGTTAACATTATCTAAATGGTTAGTTAGCATTGCTAATCTTGCACTTATAACAACTGACGGTTTTCCTACCTATAAAGAAGTGACTGTGCCTTATGTCCCGCTTGCTTATCATAAAGGGACGTTAACATTAGCTAAAGAAGGGTATCATCCCACGCAGAAAGTTCCGTACGACGACCTTAATGACCTCGTAGTGGACTTTGCAGAGTTAGATAATAAGACCATGCAAGATGCTTGTCTCTTCTCTGTAAATGGATTCTTTCTAACGACTAAATACCATACTTACGGTGTTCGTATAAATCGAGCAGGTGATATGATTCGTAAATCTAAAGAGGGGATTGGTGGTTTCCTACTCTTTAATAATGTAGGTAGTATTAAACAAGTACCTATCACTAAAGACATGGTTTATAAGGTTGACGATACTAAATCTTATTTTGAGCGTCTTATCATTAATACGAAAGAGTCGCTTCGTAATAAAACCGTTGGTATTGTTATCGGCGGGTATCTACATTTATTAGATGATGTCGTTAATGTGATGGGTGATAACTCTATCACTGTAAGTCTCCGTAACTTTAATCTGGTTGAACGTATTAAACAGTCACGTGGTTATCTAGACCTACCGTTTGAAGGTATTGATGATATCTCAGGCGGTATCCCTACGAGTAACCTTTATAGCGACCAAGCAGTTCTTGATTACATGACGATGGATTACAGCTTTATTGTCATTATTGATAATGCTGAAGTCTATACGGAACGTGGTGCAGTATCAAGTGCGGCGATGGCAGGTACTTATATCATCCCGGATAGTATCAACCTAGGATTCCTAACTGACCAGATTGGACGAGGTATTGACTACTGGCCTAAATGGGAATGTGGACAATGGGCACTTAAGACTACTGCTGATATGTTAGAGACTATGCTAGAGGAGACTACCTCATGGAAAGCTTTAACTAAGTTAACTGACGCAGCTGTACCTTATAAACCAGAAATACCTGTACGTCCTGTAATGTGGCAAATAAAGGCGAGAACGGAATAGACAAACAAATAAAAAGAGAGGGGATTATCCCCTCTCTACTTTATGCACTTTTCCAATTATAACTAGCGAAGTTA
>Ga0055584_100004348_pt1 | contig 13931 bp, 9 predicted proteins | sample OSDHelmetaG_FD_58716 | JGI IMG/M metagenome (GOLD analysis project Ga0055584, IMG submission 58716) | Pelagic marine sediment microbial communities from the LTER site Helgoland, North Sea, for post-phytoplankton bloom and carbon turnover... | ecosystem: Environmental > Aquatic > Marine >... | reverse complement strand
TTCATGCCTCGAGCTTGCGGGTTGGGCAAATTCTCGTGGAAGCCTTGAGAAAGGGAGAAAAGCTGAACGAAGCCGAAGACCTCTCAATCGAAGTAGTCGAAGGATTGGAAAGAATCCTCGGTGAAAGTCACCCCGATACGCTTGGAGCTTCTGATTCGCTCGCAAGAATCCTAACCTCAAGAGGGGAATTCGACGAGGCCCTAAGGTATTACCTTGCAATTCTTTCCGCTAAGGAAAAAGCACTGGGCACCATGCATCCAGAGACCCTTTCTACTCTCAAGGCAACCGCGGAAACTTATCGAAACCTCGAAAGGCTCAACGAAGCTGAGGAAACGCAAATCAAAGTAAGGAAGAGACTTGAGGATAAACACGGACGCGAACACCCCGAGACATTACGCTCCATGAATGATCTCGCCGACCTGTACCTCGCCTTGGGGAAAGAAGATGAAGCCTTTCACCTCAGTGAGGAGACTTTGGCGATCGAACAGAAGGTCATGGGTGAACAAGACCCAATGACTCTCAAAACCATGTTTCGGATTGGAAAACTTCAATACCTCTTCAACAACCCCGATGGAGCAATGGAAATTTTGGGCGACACCTTGGACAAACAAGAGAAATTGCTCGGTTACGATCATGCCGAAGCCACGCTTACTCGCGATTTGCTAAACGAAATCTTGGCAGAGAAAGCCACCACGAGGGTTACCGTCGAAAGCAATGAGAGCATGGTCGCGGAGACCTCCGAGACTTCTTTGATCGACTTTCTCGACGAGTTTGAAAAAAGAGAGATTTTGTTGGACAAGAACTTCTCCACCCGTCCACCAGGCATTTTCGATCCGAATCAAAGCCTTGCCCCACCCTCCGTAACGGTTTTTGAAAACAACCCCAAGGGCGAAGAGGAGGGCGAAGAGGGTTTTTTCAAAAGCTTGAAAAATCGTCTCCTGCCGGGCAAATCCGATAAGGATGAAACCGACTCTTCCAACCCTGAGCAATAATGCCGATAGGAGCAGTTATTTTCGATTGGGACGGGGTGGTCATAGACTCATCGTCCCTTCACGAGAGAAGCTGGGAGGCACTGGCCTCGGAGATTGGCAAAACATTGCCGGCGGATCACTTCAAAAGGGGCTTCGGAAAAAGAAACGCAGTCATCATTCCAGAAATCCTCGACTGGTCGCAAGACTCCGCTGAAATTGACCGTTGGGGGAAGAGAAAGGAGGAACTCTATCGCATAATGGGAAGAGAGGAAGGGATTCCCATTCTTGATGGTACAAGAGATTTCCTTCGTTCTCTCCGGGCAGCAGGTATTCCGTGCGTAATCGGTACTTCGACCGAAAGGAAGAACATCGAGTTGGCTTTCGAACAACTTGATCTTGGCTCTTTTTTTCTTGGCGCAGTTTGCTCGGAGGATGTGTCCAAAGGGAAACCCAACCCCGAAGTGTTCTTGAAAGCCGCAACCCTTGCCAGCGCCGAACCGCAAAACTGCGTAGTACTCGAAGACAGCACCCATGGCATCATTGCGGCCCGCCGAGGTGGAATGAAGGGACTGGGACTTGCCACGACCCGCGACAAGAAAGATCTCATCGAAGTGGGAGCGGACTTGGTTGTGGCCACCCCCTCCGAGCTGAGCATCGGCTTGCTCGAAAGCCTATTTCAGTCATAGTGTGAATAAAAGATGAAAAAAGTTCCCCTGCACTTTAAAATATTGGTTGCCCTAGTTTTGGCTTTTACGATCGGTCTAACGGCAAACTTTCTAACCGAAGGCTCCACCGCAGAAAAACCAGATTGGTTTGTTTTTCTGCTCGAAAGCTCCCGCTTTTTAGGAACACTGTTTCTCAACGGTTTGAAAATGGTCGTCATTCCGCTCATCATGACATCGATCATTTCTGGGGTCGCAAAAATCGGCGGCGAACGGGACTTCGGAAGACTTGGGCTCAAAACCATGCTCTTCTACGGATTGACCGGAATGCTTGCCGTATGCACCGGTTTGGTCTGCGTTAACGTGATCGAACCAGGACAGGTCACAGAAGAACTCCGCATCCAAATGCTTGACAGTCAATCTGTAGGGCATTCTGATAAGATCGAAGGTGCCATCTCCCAAGCCGACAAGGGATGGAGAAGCATCATCGAAATCTTCCACCGAATGGTTCCTGTAAATCTTTTCAAAGCCGCAGTGGAAGGACAGTTACTCGGTCTGATTTTTTTCAGCCTACTCTTTGGTTTCTTCATTACTAGACTCCCGGAAAAGGCTCGATCAACTCAGTTGGGATTTTGGGAAAGCCTGAACTCTCTCATCCTTTCGATTACCAACTTCATTATTTCCTTTGCCCCTTATGGTGTCTTTGGCTTGGTCACCCCTACCCTGATGAAAGTTGGAATCGAAACACTCTCGGTGATGGGTACCTTCGCTCTTACTGTTATTGGCGGCCTACTCATTCACAGCCTGATCGTGCTTCCGCTCCTTCTTCGGTTCTTAGGCAAGATTAATTTCATCGATCATTACCGGGCTATGGCTCCAGCCTTGCTCACTGCCTTTTCAACCGCATCTTCTTCGGCCACACTCCCCCTCACCATGGAATGCGTTACCAAACGAGCTGGTGTATCAAAAAAGATCGGTAGCTTCACGCTACCCTTGGGGGCAACCATGAACATGGACGGTACTGCACTATTCGAATGTGTCGTCGTGGTCTTCCTCGCCCAACTGTTCGGCGTCGAAATGGGCTGGGCTACTCAAATGACCGTTGTCTTGATGGCATTGGTTACCTCTATAGGCGTTGCGGGAATTCCATCCGCTAGTCTGGTTGCAATCATCGTTATTCTCCAAGCCGTTGGCTTTCCCGAAGAAAGCATAGCGATCGGAGTAGGCATCGTGTATGTGGTCGATCGAATACTCGACATGACCCGTACCGCGGTGAATGTCTTGGGAGATAGTTGTGCTGCCGCCATCATTGGGAAATCAGAGGGAGAAACAGAATACTATTCTTCCATCCGATCCTAATTTTGGAAAACAGGCGAAATTAATGGACTTTAAGCTTGTCTCGGAATACAAGCCGCAGGGTGATCAACCTGAGGCCATCGCCTCCCTCGTCCGTTCCCTTGAAGAGGGTAATCAAGACCAGACTCTTTTAGGCGTTACTGGTTCGGGAAAAACCTTCACCATGGCCAATGTCATTCAAAGGCTTCAACGACCCGCCCTTATTATTTCGCACAACAAAACCCTCGCAGCTCAACTGTATTCTGAGTTCAAAGGATTTTTTCCGGAAAATGCGGTGGAGTATTTCGTTAGTTATTACGATTACTATCAGCCCGAAGCGTATGTGCCCTCCACCGACACCTTCATCGAGAAGGACTCTTCTATCAACGAGGAAATCGAAAGGCTCCGACTGGCCACAACCGGATCCCTCATCAGTCGAAGAGATGTCATTGTCGTTGCTAGTGTCTCCTGTATTTACGGCTTAGGTTCCCCAGATGACTTTCAGGCTCTCTCGCACGAAATCAAAAAAGGAGACGATTTGGGAAGAGATGCACTTTTAGAAAAATTGGTCGATGGGTTGTACGATCGTAATGATGTGGAATTAAAACCTGGTCGCTTTCGGGTTAGAGGAGACGTCGTGGATCTTTTCCCCGCCTATGCTCAAACGCCCATACGGATCGAGTTTTGGGGAGAGGAAGTGGAGGAGATCAGAGAAATCGACCCGGTTTCCGGAGAAACGCTGAAAAAACTAGATTGCTATCGGGTCTACCCTGCCAATCAATATGTCACAACGAAGGAAAAAGTAGGAGTTGCCTGTAAGGCGATCGAGAAAGAACTTGAGGAGCGGGTGGCTTGGTTCGAAAAGGAAAACCTTCTCTTAGAGGCTCAAAGGATTAGGATGCGGACCGAATACGATTTGGAAATGCTCAAAGAGATCGGTTTTTGTAATGGCATAGAAAACTACTCAAGGCATCTCTCCGGTCGGAAACCGGGACAAAGACCCTGGTGCCTGATTGATTTCTTCCCCGAAGACTTTCTACTCTTCGTTGACGAGAGCCATGTCTCCCTTCCCCAGGTAGGTGGAATGTTCCATGGCGACTTGTCGAGGAAGCAGAAGCTCGTAAACTTTGGCTTCCGACTCCCTTCGGCACTCGACAACCGACCACTCAAGCCCGACGAGTTCGATGAGGTTACAGGCCAAACGGTTTATGTATCCGCAACCCCCGCCCAATTTGAGATCCAGAAGTCGTCCCTTGTAGTCGAGCAATTAATCCGACCGACCGGCTTACTAGACCCAGAGATGGAAGTCCGACCAATCAAGGGGCAGGTCGAGGACTGCATATCGGAGATTAAAAAGATCATTCAAACTGGTTTCCGTGCCCTCGTTACAACTTTGACCAAGCGAATGACTGAAGACTTGACCGATTTTCTGCGCGAACGCGAAATCAAAGTCGAGTACCTACATTCCGATATCGATGCGATTGAGAGAGTTGAACTTCTAAGAAATTTGAGGGCGGGCTCCTTTGATGTCTTGGTCGGCGTCAATTTGCTGCGCGAAGGACTCGATCTGCCCGAAGTTGCCCTGGTCGTCGTTCTCGATGCTGACAAAGAGGGTTTCCTGCGGAGCGAAACGAGTTTAATCCAAACGGCAGGCCGAGCTGCCCGACATGAAAGAGGCAGGGTTATCTTTTACGCCGATGTCATGACCAAATCCCTTCAACGGGCTTGGGATGTTTGTCAATATCGCAGGGAAAGACAAATGGCCTTCAACGAAAGCCATGGCATAACCCCACAAAGCGTGGTTCGACCAGTTCAGGAAAGCCTCGTCTCAAAGAAAGAGGAGAAGAAGGATGAACTTGCTGCTTCAGAACGTCTTTCGAGCAACGAAGTGAAGAAATTGATTAAGGAACTCGAGCAGGAGATGATGGAGGCAGTAAAAAAACTTGAGTTTGAAAAGGCCGCCCTCCTTCGCGATCAGGTTACCTTCCTTCGGGAAGGATCAAAGGGAAATCTGTCTACCTCCACTCAGGGTGGAGCCACGAGGGGCGGCAAATACCCAAAGAGGCGAAAACATGGCAAACGCAAATAAGTTTGGGATTTTGATCTTGGGATTATGCTTGGTGTTCACGCCAGGAACCTTTGGGGAAATTTCTACCCAACGAAGATTACTTTTCTTTTTTGACAAAATCGAAGTGAATGGAGAAGTGGATGTTTTCCTAGACAAAGGGAAAAGAAATCGAGAGGCCATGATTTATGCCGATTCCGAAATCATTGACTCCGTCGTTACCAAAGTTAGCAAAAGAACGCTATACATCGATGCCAACAATACCTACCAACTAGCCCGAAGACTTCCTTTCGTAAAACTGAACGCCCAAAGGAAGTTTCCAGTGGAGATCATGATTTCGATAGACAAGCTTTCTGAAATCAGGGTCCACGGTGGAAGCAACTTGACCTCAAATGGATTGCATTCTGATAAATTATCTGTCTTTTGCACATCTTCCGGCAAGGTTCATTTAGAAAACCCAATTACACCGGCCCTCCATCTTCGCCAGGAAGGGAGCGGTGTCGTTGTACTAAAGGGGAAAGGGGTAAACCGCTTGGAAGCCCGAGTTCAGGGTAATGGTTCACTGCGGGCAGAAGAATTTCTAGTCGACCAGGCCACCCTTATGCATCAAGGAAAAGCGGCGGCCCACTTGGCCCCATTAAACTGGCTCGATGCCCGACTACGAGGCCCAGGTAATTTGATGTTGCACAGGCAACCAGAAAAAATGGTGATCGATCAAGCGGGGCAAGGAATTGTGAGGGATGTCATTTCTGGCCCCTTACCCTTTATGGATCTTAATGCCAGTACGCCTACCTTAGGCGAAAACTATTAGAGGGTAATCTCTTCGCCCTCAACAGCGGGTCGCACGCCCTCTCTACGGGCCGCTGCTTCTTTGGCAATCTGATCCATCTTCTCATCGGTATGAGAGGGATCGTGGTGGAAAAGAAAAGTCTGTTTAACCTGTGCGGCTTCAGCAACTTTGAGTGCCTCTTCCCAGGTCGAATGTCCCCAGCCTTTGAAGTTGGCATATTCTTCGGTCGTATAAGCGGAATCGTACACCATGATGTCAGCATCCTTGGCCAAGGTCACTACACTTTCATCAATCCGATCCTCGTAATGCTCCGTATCCGTACAAATGGCAATTGCCTTACCCTGGAACTCGATCCGGTACCCACATGCACCATTCGGGTGATTGAGCTTTCCCGTACGAATAACAATGCCGTCACCCAACTCAAAAACATGGCCACAAAAGAAATCCTTGAATGAACAAGCTTTCTCAATCAAAGAACTCGGGACCGGAAAAACCGGATCTTTCATGAGCATAGTTCCGATGATTCCATGCAGATCATAATCGTCATTTGCGGTCAAGTGCCCAGCATGAAGCCTAACATCGCTAGCTGGGTTGTAAAGAGGAGCAAAAAAAGGCAACCCTTGGATGTGATCCATATGGGTATGGGTAAAAAACAAATCGGCATTAAGAAGGTTTCCCTCCTCAAGCATAATTTGTTTTCCAAGTAAGCGAATGCCCGTACCAGCATCAATGATGATCCTCTTGGAACCACAAGTGATTTCGAAGCAAGTGGTATTGCCACCGTACTTGACGGTATCGGGACCTGGGCAAGGTATACTTCCTCGGGTTCCCCAAAATTTAAGCTTAAATTGGGTAGAATCGGACATCATTAAAGTGCTTTTTTTAATTTATTACAAAATGTCGAAACTTGGCAATCTTCAAAGCGATGAGTCACTCTCGATCAAAATCAACTACCTGTCACGCCAAGCCCCATTTTCATCCTGGTAAGAATCCGTAATTCGACCATCCCCCCAATCATAGGAACCTCGAACGGCTAAGCCATCGACAAATTGCCCGGTAAAGCTCGTTCCATCTCCGAAATCAAGGTTCCCCCTCCCCTTTTTAATACCCTCCGTCCACATCCCCGAGTAAGTAACGCCAGTCAAATCTTGTTGGGTGCCAAACCCATCAGGTAAACCTTGATTAAAAGTCCCCGAATACATGGAGCCATTCGGCTTGACCAAAACCCCTACGCCCGAAAAAACTCCTTCCTTAAAACTACCAACATAAAGCGAACCATCATTTTTCTCGAGAACTCCGCTCCCATGATACAAGTTATCTTGGAAGAGCCCAGCGTAACGGTCTCCAGCACTTGACTGAAAAGTACCCTTGGCAAAGGAACCGTCAGGGTTGAAAACACCCGTAAACTCTTCGTTTAATTCCGTTTTCATCTTGCCCTCCGCCAAAGACGATTCATTCCACTTGCCAGCGAGAATCACTCCGTCCGAGCCTTGGTACTCGCCATAAACCAACTCATCCGATTCCCAATGTCCCTCCATACGAGATGAATCAGAATAAATCAGTGTCCCGAAACCTTCTTTTTGCCCGCTTAACCAAAGACCCGAATAGCGATCTAGCTCCTCCATTGATTTGTAAATACGAGTCCCATAGCCATGAGGGAAGCCATTTTTGAAGAGACCCTCGAACACATCGCCTTCAGGAAAAATTCTCTTTCCATAACCATTTGGTTTACCCTTCGACAGTTCCCCCTCGTACATAGAACCATCCTCTAAGGTCTGTTTACCCTCCATAGCTTTTTCGAGTAAAGCGCTTGATTCGCGGCCCAACCCCTCTTGTTCGTCCTCCTCGCTGCTACAACCGACCTGCATGAAAAAACAAACAAATATCACAGGCAGATGAAAAAAAGTGAAAGGCGTACCTGAGTGCATGACTAATTGATCTTTATGCTTTTGCTAACCTCGAAAATACTCGTAACGATTGCAATCGCGACCAGGGCTACCAAGGAAAAGGCAAAGCCGAGGGCAGCACCTGAGACCAAGGTCGTCATGACCTTGATCTTCTTGGTCAGTTGCTCACGAAAGGAATTGCCTATGTCTTCCATGCTATTGCCGAGGTTACCCGTTTTTTCTCCCACCTCCAATATGTCTAGCTGAATCAAGGGAAGAAACTTGAATTTCCTCAAGGCTTCGGGAAGAGACTTCCCTTCGTTCACCAAGGCTCGAGCGGAACGAAAACGGTCTCGTAGAAAACGGTTGGTAATCGTTTTTTCAGAAAGGCGCAAGTTTTCGGTCAACCCGATCCCGCTCCAGATCAAGGTCGAGAGCAAACTCGTTAACTGGAACATTTGGGAGAGATAAATGATATGCCCGAAAAGAGGAATCTTCAACATAGCACGGTCCACCGCCATCCCTCCTTTTTCCGTCTTCCCCCATCGGTGAGTTACTGCCAGCGCAATGATTAAAGCGATTAGGACAAAGGGACCGAAAGTCTTAACAAAATCAGAACTACTAATAAGTAACTTGGCCAAGAAGTTCATTTCCCCCCCCATCTTATCCAGCATACTCTTTATTTGAGGCAAGAGAACTTTGATAAAAAAAACGACCACAGCAAAGGCGACGAATCCGACAAAACAGGGATAAGCCATGCTCGTGAGGACCTTGGAACGAATTGCTCTCTTCTCCTCGAGGTAAACAATAATCTTTTTTAAAATTGGACCGACATTGCCCGTTGCCTCCCCAGCTTCGATGACGAAAGTTGACGACTCGCTAAAATACTGAGGCAAAGCTCTCATTGCCCTAGATAGTGTTCTACCCTCCGCTAGTTCCTTCCAGAGGAAACGGGCCACTTCTTTGAGCTTTGGATCAGAAAGTCTTTGATTAAGGAGCTTTACCGAATCGGCAACTGGCATTCCACTTCCATGCAACTCCATTAGTCTTTTGAGGAAATCCAATCCGATTGCCTCCCCCTTCGCTCCAAGTTTACGGGAACCAAGTTTGGAGCGTCCCCCCTTTTTCACCGGGGACAAGGACGGAGCGGCTTTACTCTTCTTTTCACTTCCTCCGACCTTGGTTACTTTGAGTGGTGTCACGCCCTCCGCTCTGATCAACTGCTTGGCCTTCTTCGCATCGTCAGCCTCAACCTCTCCAGAAAGGCTCTTGCCCTTTAGGTCGATGGCTACGTACTTAAATTTGGCCATTTCGCTTTTGGTTCAACCCCCAACAGGATCCTCGGTCGCACTCTGGGTTTCGCCTCCCTCGAAAGGAGTTGCCGGTTGTTCGTCAATAAACCCATCGGCATAGCGAATGACTTCGTCGAAGGTCGTAAACCCTCGCTTGATTTGCTCCCATCCGCTTCCCTGCAAAGTACTCATTCCTTCTTCTAGGGCAATCTCCCGGATATCGGGAGCTGATGCGTTATTAATGACCAATCCATGAATGGCGTCGCTCATCTTCATCAGCTCAAAAATACCGACACGGCCGCGGTATCCGAGGTTTTGACAATTCTGGCAACCGGCTGATCGTAAAACCTTATCACCGTGTATAATCTCGCTAGGGTCAACTTCAAGAAGAGACAGAGAAGCAAGAAGATCACTCTCAGACATTTGGGCGGGAGAAGAACACTCTTGGCAAAGCCTCCGGACGAGTCTTTGGGCGATTACCATTTCAACGGAAGAAGCAATCAGAAAGGGCTCAATTTCCATGTCCACTAAGCGAGTGATTGCCCCCGGAGCATCATTCGTGTGCAAAGTGCTTAAAACCAAGTGCCCGGTAAGGGACGCACGTATGGCAATGTCCGCTGTCTCCCGGTCTCTGATTTCTCCTACCATAATGACATCTGGATCCTGCCGTAAAATCTCCCTTAAAGCACTTGCAAAAGTAAACCCAATTTCTGAATTCACCTGAGTTTGGTTAATCCCCGCCACCTCATATTCGACGGGATCCTCAACGGTCATGATCCGGCGTTCAGGTTTATGAATCCTTCTAATAAAGGCTGTGAGGGAAGTCGACTTACCCGATCCAGTAGGCCCCGTAACCAAGACAATCCCATGGGGTTTATCCAAGATGGATACGATATTTTTTTCATCCTCGGCAACTAAGCCAAGCTCCCTCATCGACAAAGGTTGAGACTTTTCGTTGAGCAAACGCAAACTAATGCTCTCACCATAAAGAGTAGGCAGAGTGGACACACGGATATCGAGGTCACTTTGTCCTTGGTTGAAAGTAATTCTTCCGCCTTGGGGCCTTCTTTTTTCTGAAATATTGATGGCGCTCATAATCTTGATCCGGGAGATGATGGCGTCTTGAAAACTTCTCAGGTTGTCCGGTACCCGCACGGGTACTAACTGACCGTCTATCCGGTAGCGTATTTGGAGGGTTTCCTTGTGGGGCTCGAAGTGAATATCAGTTGCCCGGTCGACAATCGCCCGCTGAATAACTTCGTTCACAAATCGGATAATTGCAGCATTCTGATCTTCAAGGTCATCCTGCGCATCTTCTTCCCCGTCCACATCAAGATCTGAATCATCCAAGCTATCGGCTCCAATTCCGAAATTCTCTGTAATTGCCCGCGAAATCTTTTCCGGCGAACTTAAACTCCAAACCGGCGTCCTCCCTGATACGGCAAAAACCCAACGACTCATGCGTTTTGAGGGTGGCCAGACCGCGACCAATTCAATGCGTCCATCCTCGTCCAAACCAATTGGTAGGCAACTGTAATTGTGGATCATTCTAAGCGGAAGAAGCTTGGTCGGACTTTCGGGCAACTCAAAGTCATCCACATAAGTAAGATCTGATTTCTTTCCAATCTCACGCATTGTTTCAATCAACTCACGGGAGTATTTGGAGGCAAGTAGGCGGGCCCGGTCCTCAAGAGGCGAACTCAAGATATTAATGCGATCGATATCCGACAGATCCGGCCACCAGTCCATATCTTCGAAAGCGAATGATGCGAGAAGAACTTTTTCCTCACTTTCAAGACCGTCCGCTTCGATGGATTCGGCTTCTTCGGGGTTTGTTTTTTCTGCAATCACGGCCTTGTCTATTTCTTTTTTGGGCCAGGAACGACCAACCCGCGTGGCTTCCCCTGTTTTGTAGGAGGTTGCGGAGTCTTTGAAGACTTGGCAGCTTTCGGCGCAGAGGGATTAAAAGCGGCTCCGGTGGCTTTGGATGCTTCCGCCAAATCGATCGATTCATAAGCTAGCTGAGGATTCGAGCTTTCGTGAGTAACCTGAAAATCCTCAGGGTCAAAAATGAAAACATCTCCAGCATAATTGACAGCAGTAGAGTTTTGCTCCCAAGACAACCAGGCACTCTCTCTTGTCGACTTGTGATAAAGAGCAAAATACCATTTTCCTTCGAATTGGTAGCAACCCCGTAAATCGTAGGGAGAAGGAAGCGTTTTGACCTGGGGGATAATTTTTTTGGTCTTGGGAAGTTGACTTGGCAAGACTTTAGGAGGCGGAGGGGGGCGACCTGGTATGGCAAAGGGGCTTTGCTTTTGGGCAGATAAAAAAGCCGAGCCCGAGGTCAGAAAGCAGACAAAAACAATGGCAAGGAGAATTTTGGTAAAAAAAGTAATCATTACAAGCTAGGTCGGCTGGAAGGTTTGTCTTGGTTGGAAGCCTCCCCCTTATTTTTCCCGTCGATATCAGGCATTCCGAGAATTCTGCCCGAAGGCGAAGTAAATTTAGGCTTGTAGTCACCCTTTAAACGATCGTCAATAGACTCTATATTTTTCTCTGTATCGTTGAAACCAGGTTTCATGATCGTGGGTTTGAGAAAAATGAGCAACTCGGTGGGGGTATACTTGACGGTCTTCGGACGAAAGAACTTCTTCCCTAAATAAGGAAGATCGCTGAGTAGGTTGTACTTAGACTCCGTGGAATCGACCTGAACTTCCTGCAATCCTCCCAAGACGATAATTTCACCATCACGCACAGTTACTACAGACTTGGCTTCTCTGATCTTTTTAGCAGGCAGGGATTGCCCTTGGTAAGTGTTACTTTGAGTTTCATCGAATTTTTCGGCCTTCACCTCGACCTCCATAAAAATCGAACCAGGTGAGATGATGGTTCCGTTTTCATCGATTTGAGGCAAGCCGATCTTCGGCTTCTTGATCTCGAGGGAGGTCTTTGCCGTAATCTTACTTTGTTGCCCCGTATTAGAACCACCATCAGTTCCCGTATTATAACCAGAATAGGTTGGTATGACGATATTTCGCTCATCCTCGATAAGGATGTGCACATCGGGCGAATTGTGGGCAAAACTAAGGCTCGGCGTAGAGAAAATCCGTACATCGTTTCGCTCCGAAGACAAAGCGAATATCTGATCCCAACGGACCCCTGTTAACTTCCAGTCCTCCATTTGAAAGGGCATAACCGTATTCAAACCAGGAATCCCGAGTACACCCTGTAGAGTTTCTTTGGGCACATTTTGAGCGACTGACGTGGAAATATCATCACCCGTACCCAATAAGCCATCGGGACCCGCCGATGTAACTTGCTGGTTTCCCGTCAAGGTTTCTCCAAAAAGACCTTCGCCTCGAGGACCTCGAGCATACTTAGACCACTCTAGGTTTCCGAGCAAGGCATCGATCCCCCTTTGGTTTTGTTCCGTCAGGTCAACCATCACAAAAATCGTATCAATACGGGCTTGGGGAAGCGGTTCATCCAACGAATCTATCATGCGACCAATTTCCACGATATCTTCCTTCGTTCCATAGACTAATATTGCGTTGCTTCTCTCATCTGAGGAAATCGTTATGAAGTCACTGAACTCATGAGACCCCTCACCTGCACTGTCCGCCCCTGCAGCTGCGGCGTTTTGGGCAGCAGTTGCAGCTGGGGTTGGCACTGCTGGTTTACCTGCGGTGGTTCCGGAAGTCGGGCGGGCGGCCGTTTTCCTGCCTTGAACCTGTTGCTTGATACGCTGCTGATTCTTGATTACCTCGTCGAGTATGGTTTGGATATCTTTAGTCTCAGCATGTTGCAATTTGAATAGTTTGCTCGTGGTCTTCATTTTCACAGGTGCGTCCAAGGTCTCCAAGATGAACTCAAGGGTCTCAATGTTCTCCGCTTTTGTGACAATGATCAACTTGCCCGTTCTTTCGTCGGAATCGACTTGTGTAGTACCCCCCAGAAAAGGCTTTAGGCTTCCTTCGATCATGGTTTTCATCTTGCTCTCGAGTTCACGGGCTCCCGCATGCTTGGTTGGCCAAACGAAAAACTTGGTTCCGAGTTCTTCGGAAGAAATGGCCCGGTCCATGTTTTCGAGCAATCTTTCCATCCTTTGCAAGTTGAGCAAAGCATCAGTCACCAGAATACTGTTTGCGTTTTCAAGCAAAACCATTTGTCCAACTTCAGTCTTGAAAGGAGTCAGGTGCGTCAAAATGTCTTTGGCTTGAGCATAATTCAATTTGAACAACTTCATGTAAATCTTTTGGCTTGGCTCGAAAACGGATGCTGGACCTTCGATCCAAATGGGCACATGCATATTGATTTTTGCAGCCCCGACCGCCTTGTAAAATTTGTCTGAAATCTTACTGATACCGACTCCATGCATGGACAGCAAACTCTCCACGACTTGGATCGTTTCACCCTTGGTAAGAGGTTCCTCGCTGTTAAAATTGATTTCCATTTGAGGAAGGTCTGTTACTCGCCTCAAGATGATCCAGCCCGTGTACTGTTGAATCATATCGAGGAGAATATTGGCATCCGCCTTGCGGAGTTTGAAAGGCCTCGTCTCCTTCGTTTTGAGATCAGGAACATTTTCCAATTCGAGTGGGGGACGCGTACCCGGAGGATAAAGTCCGACATCAGAATCAATAATAGGTTGAATAGGGGCAGAGGGTTGAAGCACAGGAGGAGTGGAGGGCAAGGTAGCAGAAGGTGCAGGCGGTGCGAATTGGTTCGGGGTAATTCCAGCGGAGGGGGCAGGCGGGATAGCAGAGGGAACGGGAGGAATAACCGAAGGGGGAGCAGGAGGAAAACCGGGTGGGAACGGAGGAACACCCGAAGGGCCGGAAGGAAGGGGTTGCTGAGCAGAAACAAGCCCATGCCCAATGGTCACAATCACGGATATCCAAATCAAAAGGTTTAATCGATTCATTCG
>Ga0055584_100004347_pt1 | contig 13932 bp, 12 predicted proteins | sample OSDHelmetaG_FD_58716 | JGI IMG/M metagenome (GOLD analysis project Ga0055584, IMG submission 58716) | Pelagic marine sediment microbial communities from the LTER site Helgoland, North Sea, for post-phytoplankton bloom and carbon turnover... | ecosystem: Environmental > Aquatic > Marine >... | reverse complement strand
GGGAATATTACTAATGCGTCAGCATTGCGTGAAGAGTTGTTTAATCGTGATCGTCGTCATGTAAATACCACATCAGATTCTGAAGTGTTACTTAATGTCTTTGCTCAAGAAATTGATCAAGTAACAGAACATAAAGAATTAGATGAAAAGGCTATTTTTGAAGCTATTACAGCAGTACACAACAAAGTTTCTGGTGCTTATGCCGTGGTTGCGATGATCATTGGACACGGTTTGTTAGGATTTCGTGATCCTAACGGTATACGTCCATTGTGTATTGGTAAACGTACTCTAGAAAATGGTAAAGTAGAATACATGTTAGCATCAGAATCTGTGGCACTAGATGCAGTAGGTTTTGATTTTATGCGAGATGTCGCACCGGGTGAATGTATTTATATTAAAGAAAATGGGGATTTATTTACTCAACAATGTGCGAAAACCCCACGTTTACGACCTTGCTTATTCGAATATGTTTATTTTGCTCGTCCAGATTCATTTCTAGATAAAATTTCTGTATATGGTGCGCGAGTTCATATGGGGCGTTATTTAGGTAAGAAAATTTTACGTGAATGGAGTGATTTAGATATTGATGTGGTTATACCTATTCCTGAAACATCTTGCGATATTGCGTTGCAAATTGCACAAATCTTAAATAAACCTTATCGTCAAGGTTATGTGAAAAACCGTTATGTGGGGCGTACCTTTATTATGCCAGGACAAGCAGAACGTAAAAAATCAGTACGTCGTAAACTGAATGCGATCCGTAGTGAATTTAAAGATAAAAATGTATTGCTAGTTGATGATTCTATTGTACGTGGTACCACATCCAGTCAGATTATTGATATGGCACGTGAAGCTGGGGCAAAAAATGTTTACTTTGCCTCTGCCGCACCAGAAATTCGTTTTCCTAACGTATATGGTATTGATATGCCAAGCGCTAATGAACTTATTGCCCATGGACGTGACGTTGAAGAAATCAATCATCTCATCGGATCTGATAAATTGATCTATCAAAGTCTTGATGATCTTATCTCTGCTGTTAAACTAGGGAATCCTGAAATTGAAGGTTTTGAAACTTCTGTATTTAGTGGTGAATATATTACTGAAGGCGTAGATCAAAACTATCTTTCTTATTTAGAGTCTCTACGTAGTGATGATTCGAAGAAAGTCAAAGAGGAACAATTAGACCTTGAGGATCTTGAGCTCTATAATGAAGGCAATTAACTGAGAGATTAGATGAGAAAAATAGCGATATATTTATGTGTTTTAGGACTGATGGGATGTCAGACGTTAAAAGTTGATCACAAATCTTCCAATGAGAAGGTCTTTGTTGTCAATAAAGACGGTACTCGTGAAGAACTAACAAACAATGGTTATCACGGGGAAGGAGCACAGCATAAAAATATCGCTTATGATCCTACTAATCTTTGGGATAGGTTAGGTGCACAATTTCGCCTACCTATCCCTAAAAATAATGCCAAAATCGAGTACTATAAAAAATGGTACTTATCTCATCCCCAGCATCTCACCGTATTAGCACAAAAAGCACGACCTTATCTCTATATGGTGACGCAAAATTTAAAAAAACATCATATGCCAATGGAGTTAACTTTATTGCCAGCCATTGAAAGTACCTACAAGACCACCGTTTATTCTAAACATGGTGCGGCAGGTATGTGGCAATTTATTCCAATGACGGCTAAACGATTTGGCTTAATGATTAACGATACCTATGATGCGCGTCGAGATCCCCTCGCTTCAACAGAAGCAGCGATTAAATTATTTTCTTATTTGAGTAAAGAATTTAATAATAATTGGAATTATGCCATTGCTGCCTATAACTCAGGTGAAGGAAGTGTGGCTCGCGCCATTAAAAAGAATGAGAGATTACATAAAAAAACAGACTATTGGTCTTTAGATTTATCTGAAGAAACAAGCAACTATATCCCTAAATTATTAGCTTTAGCCGATATAGTGAAAAATTATAAAGCTTATGGTATCGATTTGCCTAAAATACCATATCATCCCGCTGTTAAAAAAATTGATTTGCCTGTCAGGCTCGATCTGGATATAGGTGCTAAATTAGCTCAAATTTCTAAAGATGACCTGATTGCACTTAATGCCGGTTATAAACATAAAACCATAAAACGCCAGAAAAAGGCATTGCTGTTACCCATTGATAAAGTGGGTATATTTAAGAAAAATTTAGCTAAGGCTAAAGTTACTTATAAAAAAGTGCGTATTGCAAAATTATACAAGGTAAAAAAAGGCGATAATATCAGTGCGATAGCTCGCCGATATAAGGTGAGCTTAAAATCATTGTTAAAAATGAATAAATTAAAATCTGATAAGATCCTCATTGGCCAAGTGTTAAAATTGCCACTTTCATCCCAAGAAAATGGGTAATAATATAGACAACATATTTTTCTCAAATTAAACAAAGAAAAAGTAGGGGGTAACTAGAATGGAACAAAAAACTTTAGTTGCACCAACGCATTGGGCACAAATACAAAGTGGCACGCTCTATCAGCAAGTTATCCAAGAGAAAGTGGGTGATTGGGTACCCAAATTCTTTGGATACCACCTTCTAAAATTAGGTGGGCTCAGTGGAGAAATAGTGACTAGCGAAGCTAATATCGGGCATCAATTTTGTCTTGATGCCCAACATCCCGATGCAGAAGTGATTGCAGATTTAGCACATTTACCCCTATCTGATGGCTCAATAGATCTTTGTTTAGCTATACACCAATTAGAATTTGCGACAGAGCCCCATCATTTATTGCGTGAGATTAATCGTGTGATGGTTAATGATGGCGCCTTATTCTTATGTGGTTTTAATCCCTTTAGTTTAGTAGGGATTAAAAAATTTGTGCCTATACTTTCTAATAAATATCCCTATAATGCGCATCTTTTTTGTGCTTGGCGCATCCTTGACTGGTTAAAATTATTAAACTACGAGATTTTGTGTTGCGATTTTATGCCCACGCCGAATTTATGGACGCAATCCCTTCCTCAGTGTATTTATGGGGGATTAACCAAATCATTTGGTTTTACGGGGGCTCAGTATTTTATTGTTGCGAAGAAAAGGACCTATCCCGTCAACTTAATAGATAGCAAACAACGCTGGAAATTACCGGAAGTGCTCCCCAGTTATCAAACTAAAGCGATTGATAATTCTTGTCATCTAAAGTAGGGTTTTCTGCACCGTGACGAGCTAAATCATCACAACGTTCATTTTCTTCATGTCCGGCATGACCTTTAACCCAATGCCATGTAATCTCATGATAATGAGCTTGTGCATCTAATCGTTGCCATAAATCTTTATTTTTAACATCTTTTTTATCTGCGGTTTTCCAACCTCGTTTTTTCCAATTTATGATCCATTTAGTGATCCCTTGCCTAACGTACTGACTATCAGAAGTTAATGTTACCTTACAAGGTTCTTTTAATGATTCTAAAGCGGTAATGGCCGCTAATAATTCCATGCGGTTATTCGTTGTGAGATAAAATCCTGCACTTAATTCTTTTTCGTGTTGCTTATAACGTAAAATAGCGCCATAACCACCAGGTCCTGGATTGCCAAGGCAAGAGCCATCGGTATATATTTCTAACTGTTTTGTCATAATGAGTGAATAGGGTACAATAGAAAAATGTTTGCATAGTTTGACAAAAGAATAAGATGAATACCAGTACTAATAATAGAATTATCGTTTTAGATACAGAAACCACCGGGATGAATCGTGAAGGTCCTCATTATGAAGGGCATCGTGTCATAGAAATCGGTGCCGTTGAAATTATTAATCGTCGTCTAACCGGGAACCATTATCATGTTTATCTTAAACCTGATCGACGCGTCGATCCTGAAGCCATTGCAGTACATGGTATTACGGATGAATTTTTAGCAGATAAACCTACCTTCGATCAAGTATATAAAGATTTTATTGCCTATATTGATGGTGCGGAATTTATTGCACATAATGCGCCATTCGATGTGGGCTTCTTAGATTATGAATTTTCTAAATTGCATGTGCCTGAGCGCATTACCGATTTTTGTACCGTGACAGATACCTTGGCCATGGCTAAAAAAATCTTTCCAGGTAAGCGTAATAATCTAGATATATTATGTGACCGTTATGGTATAGATAACTCTCATCGTACTTTGCATGGTGCTTTACTGGATGCTGAAATTTTAGCTGATGTCTATCTATTAATGACCGGTGGACAAACGTCACTTAATTTTAATGTAGGAAAAATGATTGATGCAGATGGTTTATCTCAAGTGCGAAAGTTATCTATGCACAGAAAACCTTTGAAAGTGATTAAGGCTTCTCCCGATGAGTTAAAAGCGCATGAAGAGCGTTTAGATTTAGTGGAAAAAAAGAAAGGAGATACCTGTATTTGGCGTTTATAAACTTATTCCTTTTGTAAAGTAGCTATATTGATATGCAATACTTATTCTTTAATGCTTTTGTATGTTCATTGATTGACAAAACATATGGTTAGAGTAATATATGTGACATTTTTTAGCCACTAATTTTATAAATAGGGATAGGTTGTGCTTTTATTTTATGCATTAAAGGATGCGTGGAAAGAGGGATTTTCTCTTCAAACTTTACGTTCTGATGTAATTTCTGGGATTACTGTTGGTATTGTTGCGATTCCATTAGGGATGGCTTTATCTATTGCGGTGGGGATTCCCCCTCAATATGGTTTATATACTGTTATTGTGGGTGGTATTTTTGCTGCATTATGCGGTGGATCTCGTGTTAATATTACCGGTCCTACTGCCGCTTTTGTGGTGATATTAATACCTATAGTACAAAAATATGGTTTATCTGGACTGCTGTTAGCCACTATGATGGCTGGGGTGATCCTGCTTATTATGGGATTATGTCGTTTAGGACGTTTAGTTTTATATGTACCTTATCCTGTTACTACCGGTTTTACTGCGGGTATTGGTTTTTCCATTGCTTTTTTACAGATAAAAGATTTACTTAATATACAGGTTTTAGGTGCGCCAGCCACTTTTCCCGATAAAGTCATGGCCTATTATGACGCACTTCCATCAGCAAGTATGTCCGATGCTTTAGTAGGTATTTTTTCTATTTTAGCCTTTATTTTTTGGGCTAAATTAAAAAACCGAATCCCTCCCCATGTTGTTGCTTTAATCATAGGTACCATCGTTGCTTTTGTTTTAGATGATTTAGGTTCTGGACATGCGGTGCTCTTAGGTGAAAAATTTACTTATGTGATAGATGGTGTAACGGGGCATGGTATTCCACAGCAATTACCTCATTTTTCTGCACCTTGGGCGAATATTGATATATCTTGGGACCTTATTAACGAATTGTTACCCTCAGCTTTAACTATTGCAGTTTTAGGTTCTATCGAATCTTTATTATGTGCTGTGGTAGCTGATGGTATGAGTGGTAAAAAACATAATCCTAATGCTGAGCTTGTAGGGCAAGGGATCGCTAATATTATTGCGCCTTTCTTCGGTGGTATTCCTGGTACAGCTGCTATAGCGCGTACGGCAACTAATGTACGATCTGGCGCTTTTTCTTCATTATCTGGTGTTATTCATGCCATTTTTGTGTTGCTAGCCATGCTCGCATTAGCACCCGCTTTATCCTATATTCCAATGAGTGCTTTAGCTGGCTTATTGATTATGGTGGCATGGAACATGTCAGAAGCCCCTCATTTTGTGCATATTATAAAAGTTGCTCCTCGTCGTGATGTGGCTGTGTTATTAACCTGTTTCTTCTTAACCGTTATCTTTGACATGGTGGTAGCTGTAGCCGTGGGCATTACTCTTGCTTGTATGCTCTTTATTCATCGCGTTTCTGCATTAACTAACATTACGATGCGTCGTCCTTCTGATCACCATCATTTAAAAGATATCGGTGATGATATTCTTATTTATGACATTAATGGCCCCTTGTTCTTCGGTGCCTGTGAAACGGCTATGTCAGTGATTTCTCGTGTGAAAACGGATTATCGTGCTGTTGTTCTTGATTTTAGTGATGTTAACACAATGGATATGACGGGTATTCATGCATTAGAATCAGCTATTGGGCGTATTGGTGATAGACCTATTATTTTTTATGATGTGAGTGCAAACGTAGAGAAAAAATTATATCGTTCATCATTAATTGATCGTAAACATACTTATTCGTGTCATACAAAAGAAGCATTACAACGCTTGATGATTTTTTTACGCGGTTAAATTCGTAAAAAGAGGATCAATGTTAAGCCCAACCAGATAAAAGTTGGGCTTTTTTGTTATTCTCTAGTAGAATCAAATAATTATCATTTTACTTAAAGTTAATCAATAAGGGGATTTCATGTATCAAGATCTTATTCGTGGTGAACTGCAAGAAGCACAAAAAGTATTAGCAGATTTTCTAGCTGATGATAAAAATATTGCAGATATAGAAGCCGCAGCCAAAATGATTGCACAGTCTTTTAAACAGGAAGGCAAAGTGATTTCTTGTGGTAACGGAGGATCACATTGTGATTCTATGCATTTTGCCGAAGAATTAACGGGACGCTATCGAGAAAATCGCCCTGGATATCCTGGTATCGCCATTTCAGATCCTAGTCATTTATCTTGCGTGAGTAATGATTTTGGTTATGCACATGTTTTTGAACGCTATGTACAAGCTGTGGGCCGAAAAGGGGATGTTTTGCTGGGAATTTCCACTTCAGGTAACTCAGAAAATATACTTCTTGCTATTGAAGAAGCACAACGTAAAGGGATCAAAACTATTGCGTTAACCGGTAATGATGGTGGAAAGATGGCCGGTTGTGCGGACATAGAAATTCGTGTTCCACACTTTGGTTACGCCGATCGCATTCAAGAAATTCATATTAAAATTATTCATATTTTGATTAATTTAATTGAAAGAGAAATGGCTTAAGTGAGTTAAAAGAGAGTCATATTTTCTTTTACGCATAAAAAAGACGCGATAAGTCAAAATATCGCGTCTTTTTTATCAATATAACCTAAGGTTAAAGGTTATAATCAAACACTAATTTTTGTTCAACAATGCCTTTCTGTAACGCTTTTACTGCTTGATGTTCTGCATGTTGATTGTAAAAAGCGCGCGCATCATCATCGATAAAATCCATTTGTAGGCAGTAATCATAGCCTTGATTTTTACCCTTAGTGCTATTGTTTTTACCCCAAATGACCTCATGGACACCAGGAACACTGATCTTCATATTACAAAATTTATCAGCAACGGCTTGTATTTGCTTAGTGGTTGCTTCAGATTCAAAGGTAAATAAAATAAGATGACGGATCATAGTTTTCCCTTATGCAAGTTTTTCTGTTAAGAAATCAAGAATGGCATCACAACTAACGGCAATTTTATTACCATCTTTACGATTTTTATATTCCACTTCACCTTTATCTAGGCTACGATCGCCAATCACAATAGTATGAGGAATGCCTATAAGTTCGGCATCAGAGAACATGACGCCAGGGCGTTCTTTACGATCATCAAATAACACTTCGACACCGCGTTGAGTGAGTTCTACGTAGAGTTTTTCTGCCATTTCTTTGACTTGTTGTGATTTGTGCATATTCATTGGTACGATAACCACGCTAAATGGCGCAATGCTTTCTGGCCATACAATACCGTATTTATCGAAATTTTGTTCAATGGCCGCAGCCACAACACGAGTAATACCTATACCATAGCAGCCCATTTCCAATACTTGACTTTTACCATTAGCATCTAAAACAGTGGCATTCATTTTAGCGGAGTAGTTACTACCTAATTGGAAAATATGACCTACTTCTATCCCACGTTTTAATAAAATGGTTCCTTTACCATCAGGAGAAGGATCGCCTTCTACAACATTACGAATGTCTTCGACACGAGGTAGAGGTAAATCACGTTCCCAATTGATATTAAAGAAGTGTTTACCATCTTCATTGGCACCTGCAGCAAAATCAGCAAGCACAGCAACACTACGATCGATAATAATAGGAATATTCAGTCCAACAGGACCTAAAGAGCCAGGATGAGCCCCCACAGCTGCTTGAATTTCATTATCTGAGGCAAATTCGAATGGACTTGCTACTATGTCTAATTTTTCAGCTTTAATTTCATTAAGTTCATGATCACCGCGAACCAATAGCGCGACAACGCCACCATCACTGCCTTTAACCAATAATGTTTTAACTGTTTGTTGAATAGGTAGATTAAATTGACTTACTAATTCATCAATAGTTTTCGCATTAGGGGTATCGATTTTTTGCATCGCAGCACTAGGTGTGGGGCGTTGCACATTAGGAGTAACAGCTTCAGCCATTTCAACATTAGCCGCAAAATCAGATTCGGTTGAAAAGGCAATTAAATCTTCACCCGCATCGGCTAGCACATGAAATTCATGTGATTTACTACCACCAATGGATCCTGTATCTGCCATGACAGGGCGATAATCTAATCCCATACGTTCGAAGATATTACAATAAGCTTGTTTCATTACGGCATAAGTTTGATCTAGATCTTCTTTATCTATATGGAAAGAGTAGGCATCTTTCATAATAAATTCACGCGAGCGCATCACACCAAAACGGGGGCGTACTTCATCACGGAATTTTGTCTGAATTTGATAGATATTCATTGGCAACTGTTTGTAAGATTTAAGTTCATTACGCACTAAAGAAGTAATGACTTCTTCATGAGTTGGACCTAATACAAAAGGATTGTCATGACGATCGTTAAAACGAAGTAATTCTGGACCAAATTTATCCCAACGACCGGTTTCTTGCCATAAAGAAGAAGGCTGAACAACGGGCATCATGGTTTCAATGGCACCAGTTTTATTCATCTCTTCACGAACAATTTTTTCAACTTTCTGTAAAACACGCAAGCCTGTTGGCAACCAAATATAAAGGCCTGAAGCAAGTTTTCGAATCATGCCCGCACGGAGCATAAGTTGATGACTAATGATGTCAGCATCATTAGGGGTCTCTTTTAGCGTAGAGACAAGGTATTTACTGGTACGCATGTTTTTTCCTGTAGAGTCAATTAGCTATAAAAATGTGGTTTGTATAATAGCATAAGAAGAACATCGGCTGTAGATCAAATCATCTTCTGTCTCTAACTTTGAGCTATCTTTTTCCCTCTTGTAGTAAAGGGCAAACCTCGAGTAGACACATAAGTTCCTAATAAAATAATGACACAGCCTAAAATCATCAAATGGGTAATTTCTTCATGCAAAACCCAAGCAGAAGCCAACATAGTAAAAATAGGCATTAAATATAAATAATTAGTGGTTTTGACTGCGGAAATACGCGTAATAGCCACGGCCCACATGACATAACATGCTGCACTGGCGACCAAGCCTAAAAAGAGAAGGTGCCACAAAGCATGGGTTTCATATAAAGGCGTTAGTGGAATACCGCCTTCAAGGCTAAACACTAAAATAGTACCGAACAAAATACCATAGAAAAAGGTACGTCGAGTCACAAACAAAGAAGAAAGAGAATGATCCATTTTTTTGATTGCCATGGAATAACAAGCCCAAATCACTCCTGCGAGTAAGGCTAGAAAATCGCCAATAGGATTTACATGCAAATGAATTTGGCCATTAAAAATAACCAGAGCAATGCCTATAGAAGCAATGAAGAATCCAAGAATGAGACGCGAAGTTAATTTTTCTTCTTTAAGGAAAATCTGGCTGACTAAAGGCACTAAAATAGGCACACTGGCTAAAATTAGTCCAGCATTAGAAGCTGAGGTATAAACTAAAGATAAATTTTCACAATAAAAATAACCTACGACGCCAGTTAATCCACCACAAATATAAACAATTTCTTTTTTCCATGTTTTCAATGAAATAGGATGAAATTTGGGGTACACCATCCATAAAGCACAATAAGCAATGGAAAAGCGCAATAACATGATGCTCATAGGGCTATAGTGATCCAGTAATATTTTACTTGAAACAAAAGTCACGCCCCAAATTGCAGTGGTGATAAAAGCAAAAAAATGGCCGATAAAAATAGGATTCATACTCAGTCCTTTGTTGATATTGGTTTTTTCTGGGCTAATAAAATAGCGATAAACATAATACAGCATCCCATAAACTCACGAATGGATAGGGATTGATTTAACACAGCCCATCCTGCAATAAGGGCAATCACCGCTTCAAGGCTCATAATGAGAGAGGAGATCGTCGGTTCAACTTTTCTTTGTCCTAAAATTTGACAAGTATAAGCAATACCAGAAGAAAAAATACCCGCATATAAAATACTAGGTCCTGCCATCGCAATGTGTTCTATGCTAGGGGTTTCGAATAAAAACATAGCTCCTAGCGACCATAAAGTGCATACCCATAGCTGTAAACAGGCCAGCAGAACAGGGGGCACTTTAAGCACAAAATAATCAACTGTGAGAATATGAAAAGAGAAAAGCAGAGCACAACAGAGGGTTAAATTATCTCCAAAAGAAAAACTAAAATTAGTGGTTTGTGCAGAAAAACAAAGTAAATATAGTCCAACCAGTGCAATAAACACACTCATGACCACAAAACGGTTAATTTTTTTCCCAGTAAAAAATAATAATAAAGGGACTAAAACAATATAAAGTGAAGTGATAAAACCGCTTTTAGCCACAGTGGTAAATTGAATACCTACTTGTTGAGCTAAGCTGGCAAAAAAAAGGACAGATCCACAACAAAAACTGGCAATAAGTAGTGGTTTTAATGCATAAGGATGTTTATCATGACGGTGAAAATAAAAAGCGACAGGAATAAGGATTAGTCCACCTACCAAAGATCGACCCCATAAATAGGTATTAGGTTCGATATAATCCATACCCACTTGCTGGGCAACAAAAGTGGTTCCCCAAAAAAAAGCGGCCAAGAATATAGTAAAAAGACCCCCAACAGTATTTTGTTTACTTGTTGGGGTAACAGGTATAACACTCATGATATCTCCTCAATAATAAAGAAGAAGTATCATACTTTTTTTGTGACTCATACGCTATATAAAGCCTACAAAAAAGTATAAAAAAAGACCGCACTATCTTATTACATAGTAACGGTCCTTCTTATCAGCCTTTCTTTACATCACGTGCGTCATAAATACGGGATTGATAATAACATGCCAAATAAAGCAAGCAATCGCCGCACCCGTTAAAGGAGCTAGAATTGGTACTAAAGCATAACCCCAATCGGAATCTCTTTTTCCTTTAATAGGAAGGATAGCATGAGCGATACGAGGCATTAAATCTCGAGCAGGATTGATCGCATATCCAGTAGGACCACCAAGAGATAAACCAATAGCAACAATCAGCATCCCAACGGCATAAGGACCAAAGCCAGAACCCATGCCATTGTTAGCTTGAGATATACCATAAATACCTAAAATTAATACGATGGTACCAATCATTTCTGTTACGAAATTCATCTTAAGATTACGAATGGCAGGACCTGTACAAAATATAGCAAGTTTTCCTTCAGGATCATCTGTTGCATCAAAATGATCTTTATAGGAAACCCAAACTAAAATAGCACCTAAAAAAGCACCCACACATTGACCTGCCACATAAATAAGTCCTGTTTGAGCACTAATAGTACCATCGAGAACAAAAGCAAGCGTCACGGCAGGGTTTAAATGAGCACCACTGACCCAACCTGCAATATAGACCCCCATAGTCACACCAAGCCCCCATCCCATGGAGATAACCATCCACCCACCATTTTGGGACTTACTACCTTTAAGAACAACGCCTGCGACCACGCCATCCCCAAGAATAATTAAGATCATCGTACCTATTAGTTCTGCAACAAAAATATCCATGCTATACCTCATATCTAATGAGTTATTTAATTTTGAGTGTTGAATTAAATAACATTCGAAAACGAAAATTTTAAGTAAAAAATGAGTATTACTTTTGAAAAATCCATACTTATACTAAGCTTATTTATAGATATTTCTAGATGAAAAAAAAGAATAAATTAGGTTATGCGAGCTAAATCACCTATATTTATTATCGAAACAAGAATAATGTGAGCTCGATCAATTAATATTTACTTTCGAACGAAAATAAGTTCTTTTGATCACATTTTAATAAAAACGTTTAAATTTTTCTTCGTTTGTGATGAAGATCTATTTCAAACAACCATTATATATGTATTCTAAATAGCGATTAAGGGGATGAATTCTTCTATACGAATCGTAATTCTGAACGAAACCAAATAAGAAAGGATATAAAATATGGCTAAACAAAAATATATGGTTGCACTTGACCAAGGTACTACTAGTTCTCGTGCTGTTGTTTTAGATCATAACGCTAACATGGTGGCAAGCGCACAACATGAATTCACACAAATATATCCACATAGTGGTTGGGTAGAGCATGATGCATTAGAAATTTGGGCAACACAAAGTTCAACACTAGTGGAAGCGCTCGCAAAAGGTGGTATTACCCCTGATCAAGTTGCTGGCATTGGGATCACTAACCAACGTGAAACCACTGTCGTATGGAATAAAGAAACAGGTAAACCCATTTATAACGCTATTGTGTGGCAATGTCGACGTACAGCAGATATATGTGATGAACTGCGCAAACAAGAAGGCTTAGTTAAATATATCCAAGAAAATACTGGTTTGGTTTTAGATCCTTACTTCTCAGGTACAAAAATTAAGTGGATTTTAGATAATGTAGAAGGTGCTCGAGAAGATGCAAAAGCGGGGAAATTACTTTTTGGTACAATAGATACTTGGTTGATTTGGAATATGACCCGCGGTCGTGTACATGTTACCGACTATACTAATGCTTCCCGTACTATGGTCTTTAATATTAATACATTAGAATGGGATAAAAAAATGCTCGATACTTTAGGCATCCCAGAATGTATGATGCCAGAAGTACGTAAATCATCGGAAATTTATGGTGAAACCAACATAGGGGGTAAAGGGGGCACTCGTATTCCTATTTCTGGCATCGCCGGAGATCAACAAGCCGCATTATTTGGTCAAATGTGTGTAGAAAAAGGTCAAGCTAAAAACACCTACGGAACAGGTTGTTTTCTATTGATGAACACAGGCAAAGAAAAAGTTACTTCCCAAAATGGTTTGATTACTACACTGGCATGTGATCATGAAGGTAATGTAGCTTATGCTCTGGAAGGTTCTGTATTTATGGGCGGCGCTTCTATCCAATGGTTACGTGATGAAATGAAACTGATTGTTGATGCTGCCGATTCAGAATATTTTGCGCAAAAAGAAGATTCTTGTAATGGTGTTTATGTGGTTCCAGCCTTTACTGGTTTAGGTGCCCCTTATTGGAATCCACATGCACGAGGCACTATTTTAGGATTAACCCGAGGTTCTAATTCTAATCATATTATTCGTGCTACACTTGAAGCTATTGCTTATCAATCTCGCGATGTTATTGATGCTATGGTTGCCGACTCTGGTATTCAATTACAACAATTAAAAGTAGATGGTGGAGCAGTTAAAAATAATTTCTTAATGCAATTCCAATCTGATATTTTAGGTACCAAAGTTATTCGTCCTGAAGTAGTAGAAGTTACTGCATTAGGCGCTGCTTATTTAGCAGGTTTAGCTGTTGGTTTTTGGAATAATATTGAAGAAGTTCGAGACAATGCTAAAATTGATCGCGTATTTGATCCCGATAGCGATGAAAAGAAACGTTATCAACGTTATTGTGGTTGGACACGAGCTGTCGGAGCGGTTCAAGCTTGGACAACGGATATAGACATTGAAGAAGAATAACTAAATAATAGTTAATTTCTATTAGAAATGAAAAAGCCAATTCTTAGGGGAATTGGTTTTTTTATGGGAGAAGAAAATATCAGATTACTCTGATTAGAATTAGGTCTTATATACCCGATCTTCCGCACCATAATTAAGAATAAAAAGATGCGTAATCAGGACCTAAAATTTCT
>Ga0055584_100004346_pt1 | contig 13933 bp, 11 predicted proteins | sample OSDHelmetaG_FD_58716 | JGI IMG/M metagenome (GOLD analysis project Ga0055584, IMG submission 58716) | Pelagic marine sediment microbial communities from the LTER site Helgoland, North Sea, for post-phytoplankton bloom and carbon turnover... | ecosystem: Environmental > Aquatic > Marine >... | reverse complement strand
CAGACCTAAAAGTCTTCGTCAACATGGGCGATGGGGACTGCTGCTCCATCGGGACGGCTCCATTCGTCCAGGAAAATGCCCTGTTGGTGGACCGTCAATGGCAGAGGACATTGCGAGTATGCTCGGTATTGACGCTGGAAGCGAAGAACGTAAAATTGCTCGCCTGTTATGTGCCGGAGGATCTGATGTGGCTCTTCAGGCAGCCCATTATGAAGGCGCCGAATCGTGCAGAGCTGCTACCCAGCTTCCATTGATTGAACCCGGACATCTCCGGTAGTTCGGAAAACGCAGTATCCAGGTCGGCAAGTGCTTTGAGAAGGGCCCGGTGGTCATTCTCCACCAGGTCGTTCATGGTATGTGCGGTTGAAGACATGGAATACCTCCGGGCTCGAATGAACGACTCGTTTGTCAGAGGCAGCAGGTCAAGCAAAGCAACAAACCGCCCCGACGAAACCTACTCGTTTGGCCGGACACACCCTGTAATGGAATTCCTCAACAGCCCGTACTGAAATTTCTGGGCCCGTGGGCGCAGCTTTTTCCTGGTCGCAGCTTTTTCCCGGGGGAAGCTTACTCCTGGACGGCGGCAGCGACACGAGTTCCTACCATCCACAAGGCATCTTCCTCAGTCCTGGCTTGAAATCCAGTCACCTGCCCATCCTCATCGAACGTGAATTCGAACATGTGCTCTAGTGTCTGGAATACCTCGCCATTCTCTATGAAACTCAAGTAAAAGATCCCATCAACTTGGGGTAAGGGTAATAACCCAACGCCAAACGGAAGACCAGGTCCAGATGCGGACGTCTGCATGCTGATGGCAAAATTCCCATCTTCGTATGACATCTCCATATCGTACGTAAATGGCTCTGGCGTCCATGCGTACTCGCGGACTTCCGTCCGATACGTACCCAGATAAGGAGCGACCTCTTCTTCGGTGACCTGCATTTTCAATCGAGATTGAACGGCGATATCCATGCTGACCTCATGCGTTTCAAAGCGAAGACGCAAGGTCGTTCCCGTGGTACTGTTTTCTGGGAAATCAAACGTGAGAGTCTCGGTCAATGACGCAGTCGTGTCGGGCGTAACCCAAAATGTGATTTCGTCCCCGTTTTTCTGAGGCTCGGGTAGGTGGAACTGTTTCCATTCCGGATCGAGAATAACTTCCCAATCGCCCGGGTCCACTACCATCCACATGGAATACTTGCCCGCGGGCACCTCGACACCATCAATAGTGATGTCCTTATTTACTTCCAGAATCGTAGCCCAATCAGCTCCCGGGGTCCAGATGTGCCCCCACCAAATCTGACCACCAAACAACCCGGTCCGTCCTCGTAGGGCCGGACGAGAGTATTCAATGTCAATTGAAGTACCGTCAATGGTCTGAGATACCGAGCCCCTAGGGCTCAATGCAACTTGGGCATGGGCAAGATTGTCGTGAGCCATCGGGGCAACAAGAAAAAGCCCCGAGAGCGCAGCGGCCTGAAGAAATCGTTTCATAAGTTCTGGGTTCAACCGAATCGAGCATCAATCGCCCGACGAATTTGATCGAGGGTCTGTCCCTCTTCGTTGCGACGATAGGCCAATTTGGACTCGCCTTGACAGATGGGACAACCGATTCCGCGTCCATCCTCGTAGAAGCAAGTAAGTAACGAACGATATCCAGGACGCACATGGCATCCACAGTGGCATCCGATGCCATCGGCCAAGTGAGGGATCTCACGAATCATGGCGACGACTTCCTTGGTCTCATCGGAAAGGCCTTTGATGAACTCATCCGAGACTACCAAAGAGGCATCAATACCCTCCCGTGGTTCTGGATGCTCGAAGCGGGCGAAGACTTTGGCAGGGACCAGACTCAGTCCAAGTCCTCCCAGAGTCAGCTTTACAAAGTCGCGTCGTGATTTCATGTTGAATTACGAGTGGACTCAAAGAAGGACCAGCAGCATCACAACCCAAAGATTGCACGTGCTGATCGACTTTGACAAAGATACTAAATGTCGACCTCGCGTTTGCGTAGAAGGAAGAGCCCTTCTCCACGGCTGCTTACGGCGATAATTCCGCTCTTGAAATACGGATAATTACTCCAAGAACCACCAAAACCAGCTTCATCCTCACCGAACGGCACCGTGTCGAAGTGACCAATCTCTACCGGGTTGAGTGGATCAGCTACATCAATGATGCGCAGACCAGCCTGATAGTTTGACTGGTACATGATGTTGTCCCGGATGTAAAGGTTGTGATCACTTGCCGGGTTGTCTAGGAAAAACTCCCTGGCAAGTACAGGGTCATCCAAGTCGCGGACATCCCAGATCAGCGTTCTAGTCTGCTCTGTTAGTCCGCCTACCTCATCTAATTCGTCATTCAGGAAGAAATAGTTGTGGTCCTCGGAAAGCCATCCCTGGTGGGTATAGGCCTGATTCGGATACGAGGTGTAGGCTAAGGTGACAGGGTTGGATTTGTCCGTGACATCTCCAATTACAAACATGGTGCTGTTTGAATTGAAACAGATCTCGCGGCCGGTATAGTCGGCATCCTCACCATGATAAAGGACGCACTGAGAGTCATGCGTACCACCCGATTCCGGCAATGAGTAGCAGCCAGCAAACGTTGGGTTCTGCGGGTCCTGGACATTAATCATATGAAGCTGTCCTCCACAGGTCTCGCCACCTGAACGGTTGCCAACGGCATAAGCAAAGCCTGAATCCTCGTTGATCACCACATTGTGAGTGCTATTGGTACCGGCATAATGGGCGGTTTCCTTGAAGGTTACCGGCATATCTGCTAGCGAAACATCCCGTAATTGGCGGAGGTCGAAAATCTGCATTCCGTGTGCTTCAGCGCCATCGGCTACCACAAACGCATGATCTCGGTACACCTTAACATCCCGCCATCCGCTTCCAGGTGAACCTTCTGTCTTCAGCATCTCACCGACCCAAACTGGATGAGCAGGATCGGATATATCGACAAACGAAACACCTTCCGTTCGACCGATGATGACCCATTCTTTTCCGGTTTCAGGATCTTCCCATCCCCAGATATCGGTCATCCCAACACCGCGCTCCGTAGAGAGGTCGCCGATATTCATGAAGGACACCATGTCAACGTTATCGCAGGCAAATTCCCTCGCCGTTCCTTCCTCACATTCAATTTTTTCCCCTGAATACGAACTCAGCGCGTTGACGTCGCTGGCCAGAGTTGCCATTCCAGTCCACTCACCGCTTTCTGATAGTTCGAAGACGGAAGCAATACCAGCTTCAAAGTCTGCTCCTGGAGAGCCAATCACCGCTGCTCCGGCGGCGAAAGCTGCCCCCGTACCAAACCCAGGGCGAGCCCGCTCGTTTGGCGCATTTACCATAGTCAACGAATCGGACGCTAGATCGATGATCCAGCCAGCACCGCGGGACGTGGCAAGCAGCAGGTTTTCATGGGTGGCCACACTACCACCAAAACCAAAAATACGCTGACCTTCCTCTACTACTGGCTCAATAGTCCGTTCTAGGCCGAACATGCCGCTGGACTGCTTGGCGTACACGTTTACTGTACCTATACCGTTAGCCTGCGGGGCACCAACATAGACCTTCCCATCAGCCGTCACCATGGAAACGCCAAGACTTGAAGGACCTTCTGCAGATGGCGACAAGGACCCCATCTGCATCCAATAGCCGTGATTCATGAACACATAGACCAGACCCGCACGCTCATTAGTTAGCGGGGCCGACACAAAAATATTGCCTTCATCTGCAGCTACGCTCATTCCGAATCCATCTCCTTCGTTAGCTGTGGCGGCAGACAATACAGAGGACTCATTCCAGCCGTCCGACGTTTTCGAAAATACATGGGCTTGGCCCGTATTAGTCGTTCCGTCATAGGAGGTCACGACAATCTGATTTCCGGCCCGTGCAATATTACCTGTACGGTTTCCTGCGCGAGCATACGCACCGCCAAATTCTGCCCCTTCAGGAAGGGAGGATGGAACCAGCTTGCCTGTTTGCGACCAGGAACCATCCGCAAATGTGAAAACGTAGGCGGCTCCCATACCGGGCGCACCAACTACTACCATGTCATCCGACATGAAGACCGTACGACCAAAATCGTCCCCAACCATACCATCTGCAGCGCGAAGACGTGCACTTTCGACCCACTCTCCATCTGAATCTTTTTCGTAGATGTAGACGGAACTGGCGGGCTCATCACCACGTGGCCAGCCAGTGGGCGCAGACCCAACAACAATTCGATGCCCATCAGCAGAAACGGTCCCACCAAATCCAAGGCCAGTGGCGCCCGGGCTGATATTCATTTGTGCGTTAGATGACAAGGCCGTAGCCAAAATCACTGCCAAACACGTAAGTGCGTTGCGAAGGAATGTCATTATAGTCGGATTGATTGAATCCAAAAAAAGAATGTGGAATCTCGCATAACGCGACACTGCGCCTCGGGATTCTCCTAAATGGTGTGCAAAGGATTGAATTCACAGGACAAAAATATTGACCAATTATCAGATTATTTCCAGTAAGCGTGCAGTTGTCCTTGATTTCGAATCATGTTTCACGGCATCTTTGGGGGTCTTGTGCCGCCCTCTCATTAATCTCCTATTGTTATGGAAGCCGCTTCCCCCGCAGAGCAAGGATTCATCAACCGAGCTCTGAACCGCATTGAAGTCGTTGGCAATAAACTGCCAGACCCCTCGATGCTGTTTTTGATTTCCCTGATTGTCGTTTGGATCCTTTCTTGGCTGATGTCCGGGATTGAATTCAGCGAAATTGATCCTCGATCAGGCGTGCCAATCGTAATCAACAATCTCCTTGCAGGGGATGCCATGGCTACCTTCCTCTCTCAAATGGTGACCATCTTCACGGGTTTTGCTCCCCTAGGCGTCGTGTTAGTCGCCATGCTCGGTGTGGGCGTTGCCGATGAGGCAGGATACTTCAACACGAGTATCAAGATGACCCTTAGTTGGACGCCCAAGGCGCTCATGACGCCGATGGTAGTATTCGTCGGCTTGATCAGTCACAGCGCTATCGATGCGGGCTATGTGCTTGTCATTCCGCTTGGTGGAATTATCTTCTATGCCGTTGGGCGCCATCCGATTGCGGGTATCGCTGCCGCGTTTGCTGGTGTGTCGGGTGGTTTTAGCGCCAACCCGATTCCAGGCGCTCTGGACCCCTTGCTGCAAGGATTCACTCAGCCTGCCGCCCAGATCATCGACCCGAGCGTTCTCGTCAATCCGCTAGGTAACTACTTCTTTACCGGCATCTCGAGCATCCTCATTGTGGCTCTGGGATGGGCCATCACTGATCTCATTGTTGAGCCGAGGCTCAATCGAACGACCCCCATTGATGACGACGCGGAAGGCAGTCCTCAGATGGATACCGTGGACCCCGTTGAGCGGAAAGGCTTCATCTGGTCAACCCTGACGCTTGTCGCTGGACTGGTTGTATTGGTGCTCGTTCTTCTTCCCGCCGACTCGCCCATGCGTGATGCAAGTGGGTCTCTGAATTCGTTTTCAGCCCCAATCATGCAATCGATCGTTCCCTTGATATTTCTGCTATTCCTGATACCTGGCGTCGTGTTCGGGTACGTCACGGGCAAATTTCGAAATTCAAAGGATATGGTCGACGCCATGACCAAGTCGATGAACGGGATGTCATACTACATCGTTATGGCGTTTTTCTGTTCGCTGTTTGTTTATGCATTCGGTCAATCAAACATCGGCGCACTGCTGGCCTTGAAAGGCGCTGCCCTTCTGAAGGGTCTTGCGATGCCGGGAGGCGTAACGATCGTTGGAATCATCTTCCTGACAGCGTTTGTGAACCTGTTTGTCGGCTCTGCCTCGGCCAAGTGGGCGCTCCTCGCTCCAATCTTTGTGCCGATGCTCATGCAGGTCGGCATCTCTCCTGAGCTGACTCAAGCGGCGTATCGTGTAGGCGACTCCTCCTCAAACATTATCACGCCCTTGATGCCGTACTTCCCACTCGTCGTGGTGTACTGTCAGCGGTATTTCAAGAAGACGGGTATCGGAACGCTAACATCGATCATGCTGCCCTACTCGGCGGTTTTCATCGTCGTGTGGGCCATCTTCCTGTTGATATTCTGGAGCATCGGTATTCCACTCGGACTGCAGGCTTCTTATACCTACCCACCAATGTAGGTCGATCCATTAGCCTACTTACATGCTAGGTTCGATTTCAATCGGAAGGGCCGGGCTCGCCATTTGGCGAGCCCGGCCCTTTATCATTGCGCACGGCTGGAAAACCAGATTCAGTTCATCACTCCCCCTTGGCTGCTTTTTCTCTGGCTTCCTGAGCCTTTTTGGACTCAATCTCTTTCTCCAAGAAAGGAATGCCATCTGTGATCCACTTTGCTGGCTCGCGATCCCGGAGATAGAAATTGAACCAGTCGTGGGTCCGGTTGGCGTAGTCAAGCTGATTCTGCTTCAACCTTAGACCATGATTCTCACCATCGTACACGAGCAGCACAAATTCCTTCTGCAGGCGTCGCATAGTATTGTAGAGTTCAACGCCTTGATTAAAGTCCACCGCGCCATCCTCATCCCCAAAGGCAACCAGAAGCGGGGTGTTAATCTGCTCGGCATTGAACACCGGCGAGTTCTGGATGAACTTCTCCATGTCCTCCCAATAAGGCTTCGGGAAACGTCCCTGACTGATTTCGAAGATGGTGGCATCTGTACCACCCGAATTCCAGTACATCGAGTTGTACATGCTGATCATGTTAGTCAATGGGGCGCCTGCTACTGCAGCCGAAAAGACATCTGTCTGCGTGACAACAAACGATGTCTGGTACGCGCCCCACGAATGTCCCGTCAAACCGACACGCTCCGGATCTACCATCCCAGTGGCAACCACAGCTTCAACGGCAGGCACCAGCGCCTCGACGGCCGACATACCCGGATCCCTGAGTCGATACACAATGTCCGGTTCGAATACGAAGTATCCTTCTGAAGAGAAGCGGCGCTGATTGTAGGCGCTGGTTCTGCTTGGAACGGTGTAGCTGTGCAGGCTCTGACTACGAAGTTCGTAGATGTACACGATCATCGGGTACTGCTTGCCCGGCTCGTAATCCGCCGGATAGAGCAGTCTTCCTTGCAGAGGGACACCATTAGTATTCGTGAAATCAACCAGTTCTGTGTGACCCCACTTGTATTCGCTCTGCTGCGGATTCGTATCCGTCAGCTGAATCGGATCACTGAACGAATCATCAACGGCATAAATATTGGGTGATTCGTCTGCCTTCTGCGTCATAAACGTGAATACATCGGCCTCTTTGGCTCGCCGTAATCCACTAATCATCCGGGGCTCATAGACGAGCGCATCCAGCGTTCCTTCATCCTCACTCCTCCCCGGGTTTTGACGCCAGACATAGTAACCCGAGTCCTTGGTCATATCGCCGTAAGCGCTGAAATAAATCGGCGTACCTGCCATTAATGTTTCATTTTCAAAATCCACCCGGATTTGACGGAATCGCACTTTGTCTGCGGCTCCAAAGGTGAGTCTCTCGACGCCCTGACCATTGGCATTCACACGGTAAACATCATACTGATCGTAGAGCAAGACCGTTTCGTCTCCCTCTGACCATTGAGCGCTTCCAAAAGCCCGATCTGCTTCCCGCCCATAAATGGCCGTAAAGTCATTGAACTGAGTATCGATGTCTTCCGTCAGATTGGTGTGCGTTTCCTCTGCGATGGAATACGACCACCAGTCATTTGCGCGGAAGTACAGAGCAAACGCTCCATCGGGTGAGATGCTGACATTTTCGATGCGCTCAAGAACCATGTTGCGTTCACCCGATTCCGTGTCGTAAACGTATACGTCATTCCAACTTTCGCGGAGCGCCGGCTCATACGGTGTGGAGTCATAGCCAACAGCGTGATGCTGGTCTCCCGTCAGCGTAAGTGATCGAACATTGTCATCCGCGAGCTTCGCGAACGAATCACTCGCCAACGTCCATGCTGATAGGTACGTAAAGTCCTTATCTCGTCCTGCCATTACACCCTGACGCGGTTGAACGACTGGATCTTTCCAATGCCAGACATCCACACCTGGTGGGTCCAGATCCTTATCCAATTCTGAGATAGGTTTCGTTTCGTTCGCATCCTCCTCTTTGTCGTTTTCCTCATCTTCATCCCCCTCATCGGCATCTTCTCCGGCTTCGGCAAACTCTTCGTCGTCTGCTTCCGGCTCCTCATATCGGTCTTTCAAACCGAAAAACAACCTTGAACCATCTTCTGAAAAGCGAACGCCTCCTTCCGACCCAACACGATATCCTTCGGGGACATCATCCCGCTCGGAAACAGCGAAAACCCGCATATCTCCCCCCGCATCAAGACCCGTGAACGCCATGATCACATGATCTGGGTAATCTTCCCCCATGCGCTCTCCTTCTTTCAAAAAGGCCAGATCATAAGAATCATCCCTCCACGTGAGGTCGCTAAAGACTTTCTCATCGCTATGCAGCACACGGAACGAGGAGCCAGCAAGGTCAATGAGCTGAACACCGTTTCCGAGTTTCTCAGACGCGTCAATGGTAACAGCCAGGAGGGCTCCTTCAGGACTGAATGCAAACTCTGAGACATTGCCCACATTTTGATGGGTACCAGTCGCCAGGTTTCGGATTACCAGATCGGCTCCGCTGGACTCGCTGCCTTCTGGCTTGTACTTGCGCAATGCTAGGAAACTGCCATCATCAGAAAACGAAACCGACTGAACGTGTTCAATGGTATCAACTTCAGCCGTTGTCAGATTCATGAGTCCCAGAGACAGCTCAACGCGCTTTTCCGCTTTTTCTAGCTTCTCTTCCTCCTCTTCCGAGATCCCAATAGCGAAAGCCAGCCATTGATTGTCATTAGAAAACATGGGGCGGGATCCGTACTGGAACGAATGCACTTCTTCTCCGCCAACGCGGCGTACGTGCAACGTTGCGGGGCCTTCTACCTTGTTGATCATCCAGACAAACCAGGATCCATCCGAAGACAACGCATTGCTGCCTATTCGCTCCCACTGAGCGTAGTCTTCGAGCGTGAGATCCTTCTTTTGCGCAGTTGCTTGCTGCGACCCTAGGACCGGAACAAACAACCCTATAAACAGGATCGCTGTGATGATTTGACGAAAGGACATTGTAGCCTTCATGAGCCGATTGGGATTGGTGAGGTGGCGTGTCGCAATAACACTCAGATTCGGGCCCGCAAAGGGAAATCGCAACCTCAATTAGGGATCTTTCCTTGTGATATATTCTGCTATGCCAAATCCCTCATTCTCAACCATCGTTATGACCAGAATAGTATCACTCGTGTGCCTGATCGGCTTTCTTTCGATTAGCTCTCCAAATGCATCGGCTCAAGATGGTCAAAGTGGCCCCATCACACAGGTTGTAATGCTTGGCACCGGAACCCCAAATGCGGATCCTGATCGCTCTGGTCCCTCCGTTGCAATCGTCGTTGGTGATCAGCCTTACCTAGTGGACTTTGGCCCAGGAGTCGTGCGCCGCGCAGCCGCTGCTGCTAGGAATGGAATCACAGGACTGGAAGTCAATCGATTGAACCGAGCGTTCGTTACCCACCTTCACTCGGACCATACCGTTGGTTTCCCCGACCTGATCTTTACCCCATGGGTGCTAGAGAGGGACACACCGCTGGAAGTGTATGGGCCAGAGGGAATTGAGGATATGGCTAAACACATCCTGAAGGCCTATGAACAGGACATCAACATCCGTCTTTTCGGTTTGGAGCCCGCAAATAATCAAGGATGGCGCGTTGAGGCTCATGACGTGGAAGCCGGGGTGGTTTACCAGGATTCCTTGGTCACGGTGGAAGCATTCAACGTACCACACGGAAGTTGGCCAACGGCATTCGGATATCGCTTTACGACACCTGATCGGGTAATCGTGATCTCGGGAGACACCGCGCAAAGTGATATCATTGCAGAAATGTGTCGAGGGTGCGATGTTCTTCTACACGAGGCTTATTCTGATTCGGCCTGGGAGAAAAGAACGCCCTTCTGGCAGAACTACCACGCGGGCTTCCATACCTCAGCCACTCAGGTAGGGGAGCTGGCGGCGCGAGCCAATCCGAAGCTTCTGGTGTTGTATCATCAACTAGAATGGAGTTCTTCACTAGACGAACTCTTAGCCGAAGTCAAATCACGATTTGATGGCAATGTCGTCAATGCAGTTGACCTCGGCGTGTATTGAAATCAACTCCAGGAGGCCATCATGGTTGACCCTCTCATTGGACTACTTCTCGGTATTTTGACTGGATGGGCCTTCGCTCGATTTACCCGAGCAAGAGGCAGCAAGGGCCGCGAACTACAGATTATTGGACTTCTAGTCGCTTCCATGATTTATGTGGTGATCGCGTTCGTCGAGGACGCACCCACATTAGCCGTCGTAATCGAAGCTTCTGGTGTTCTTGTTTTCGGCTTCTTTATCCTGCTATCCGCTTTACGCCACCCCTCGTGGTTGGCCTGGGGATGGATCTTGCATCCGGTCTGGGATCTGGCTTTTCATCCCCCGTTTGGAAGCTTCACGCATGCACCTGAGTGGTATGTATGGACCTGCTTGGCCTTTGATTTAGTGGTCGGCATCGCCATTCTAAAATCGACCACGGGACCAACTGCGGGATCATCGACAGAAACCGCTTGATGTGGAGCCTCAGAAATGGACGTAATATCAACTGAGCGATTGATCCTGCGGCATATGGAGGCCGGCGATGCCGCTTTTATCCTGGCCTTGCTCAACGATGCAGATTTCCTTCGCTTTATCGGCGACAAAGGCGTTCGGGATCTCGAAGGCGCGCTGGGATACATTCAGACTGCATGTCATGAGGCCTTTGAGCGGCACGGAATAGGGATGATGATGGTTGAGCGAACAGACACGGGGGCACACGCGGGAATTTGCGGACTATTGAATCGCGATTACCTCGATAATCCAGACATCGGTTTTGCATTTGCCAAGGATCATCGCGGAGCTGGTCTGGCGAGCGAAGCTGTCCGTGCCACGCTTGAGCACGGTTTCGACTCACTCGGGTATTCTGTCCTTACTGCCATCACCGATCCAGAAAACACGGCGTCCCGACGATTATTGGAACGAGCCGATATGGAATTTGTGGGCATGATGTCTGTCCCTCATGCTGAAACGGAGGTGTGCTATTATGAGCTAACCAAAGATGCAGCTGCAAATGAGCGTTGAGCAAATCGTCCAGCCATCATCCTCTAAAAAGGATTCCCCTCACTTGTTCGTACCGGCCAAACATGAGCGTGAAAAAGAACTTGCCGGTGTTGAGCTGGCAACGTTTAGACGGCGCTTGGCGGCCTTCTCGATTGACGGTCTGTTGATCGGGAGCCTCTTCTTAGCCTTCGTGATCGTTGGTGGCCTTTGGATGGCATCAATGGGATGGATTGACCCGGACGATGACATTAACATTGGCCTGAATATGGACAATTGGTACAGCGTACTGATCCTAGCTGTCTATTTTGCAACAAGCCACTACTGGACCGACGGGCAACACACGACAAGATCGCCGAAACCATCGTCATTCGAGAACACAAGAAACCATGATCATCAGATCGCCTTTTCCTTCCTCGCTCATTCTATTGATGGCCATTACGATCGGGTGCGCGACTCCTGACCCGCAAAACAATGGGGTGGATAAGTCCACAAACGATCAACCGACGGCCTACTCGTTGGCGGGAGACCCGTTGTTTGCCCCCGAACCCGACAGTTCATTGCTGGCCGAGGTGGACAAGCGACGACAAGCCTGGGAAGAAGCCCCCATCGATGCAGACGCTAAGATCTGGTATGGTCGATTTCTTGCCTATGCGGGTCGCTATGATGAGGCCATCGATCTGTACTCGCAGGGCATGGACGAGCATCCTAATGATCCTAGATTTCCGCGCCATCGAGGTCATCGCTACATCTCCATCAGGCAGTTAGATAACGCAATCAGCGATTTCGAGCACGCTGCCTCCATGATTGACGGCCAACCAAATGAAATCGAACCGGATGGTATGCCGAATGCCCGCGGAATCCCTGTCAGCACCTTACAGGGCAATATTTGGTACCACCTCGGGCTTTCCTATTATTTGAAGCACGACCTCGATAATGCGTTGCGTGCCTTTCAAAACGGTCTGGCGACAGCGGCCCTTCCGGACAATGTGGTTTCGACTACCCACTGGATCTACATGATCCTCCAGAGAATGGGCAACGATGAGGCTGCGGAAGCTGCCCTTGAATCCATCACCCCAGACATGGACATCATCGAAAACACGGCCTATCACCGTTTGACGTTGCTGTACAAGGGGTTAGTCGAAGAATCGGAGCTGGTAGGAGAAGGCTCCGCGGGAGATGCCATCATGTACGGCATCGGTAATTGGCATCTGTATAACAACCGCTCAGACCGAGCAAAGCAGGTCTTTGAGCAACTGCTTAACGAAGGTAATTGGGCTTCCTTTGGGTACATCGCCGCCGAATCTGACATGCTCCGCTACTTTCAGTAGGCCGCTGCCTCTCGCGCCGCCCGATCGTTTCAGTCCCGGCCTATTCAATCAGAGTTGCTGACCAAACGATTTCTCCATCGACGATGGTCATCAAGATGCGACCTTCGAGCAGGGAATCAGGAGCCTGTAAGCCCGTATTGAGTGGATCGATATCCATGACGGTCAGATCCGCCATCTTGCCAACCTCAATCGTTCCCGTCACTGCTTCTCGTCCAGAAGCTCTGGCAGGCCAAACCGTATAGGCCCGCAACGCTTCTTCGGCAGTCACGGACTCTTCAGGATACCAACCACCTTCAGGCGTTCCGTTTTTTTGTTTTCGGGTGATGGCAGCGTACATCCCGTAAAAGACTGACCAATCCGTCCCGGTAAAGTCCGAATTGAATAAAAGAAGTGCGCCTCCTTCTCGGAGCGACCGCCAAGCATACGCTCCTTTGATCCGTTCCGAGCCTACTCTTTCTTCTGCCCAAGGACTGTCTTCCACTGCATGTCCAGGCTCCATAGACGCCACTATACCCATCTCCCCAAAGCGTGACAGATCATCGGGATGGACGATTTGGGCATGTTCAATGCGATGGTGAACGCCGCGCGCGGCCGGATTCCTGGCCAACACCCTTTCATAAAAGTCGAGTACGTCTCGGTTTCCCTGGTCGCCGATAGCATGGATGCCGGCCTGGAATCCGGCCGCCATAAAAGCCTCTACAGCGTCAGGATCAAAGCCGTACTCGGCACCCGCAACGCCTCGTTCTCCGGGGGCGTCAGAGTAGTCGTCTATCAAGCGGGCTCCTCTCGAGCCAAGGGATCCATCGTAGTACGCCTTGATACCTCTAATCTGTAACCGAGATGTCAGATCGGTCGAGGGGCCTCGCTCTACCCACGCATCGACATCTGGTGCGCCAACAACACCGGCTGAAAGCATCACCTCTACTCGCATCGGCAGCTCATTCTCTTCTAACATTGCCTCATACACAGGTAAGTAGTCCGTCCGCACCCCCGCATGATGTGTTGACACAAAACCAGATTCCATCAACCGGTCCATTCCATATCGTAAAACACGTTTTCTCTGGTTGAGCGTCATGGCTGGAATAGCATCGTTGAGTAGGTCTGTTGCATTATTTAGCAACACTCCACTAAGGGATCCGTCTAAGCGCCGCACTAGAGTACCCCCCACCGGGTCAGCTAACGAAGCATCAATCCCAGCCGCAGACAAAGCCGCTGCGTTGCCAAGCGTCCCAAAACCTCGAAGTCCTTTCAAAACTACAGGCGTTGTGGGATACATCCGGTCTAGGAAGGCCCGATCTGGAAGGGCATCGGCCCATTCGCCTTCATCCCATCCACTGCCTACTATCCACTCTCCCTCTGCCGCAGCGCTTACTTCGTTAAGTCGCACCTCAATGTCGGCTTCCGTCTGGGTCCCGATCAAGTTGACCTGC